>Ga0302314_10001227_pt1 | contig 48185 bp, 49 predicted proteins | sample III_Palsa_N2_3_FD_200533 | JGI IMG/M metagenome (GOLD analysis project Ga0302314, IMG submission 200533) | Peat permafrost microbial communities from Stordalen Mire near Abisko, Sweden - III_Palsa_N2_3 | ecosystem: Environmental > Terrestrial > Soil > Palsa > Peat permafrost | place: Sweden...
CCCGGATGCTCAGTCGAGGCCGACGCCGCCGAGCAGGTCGAGGTCGGCCCGCTCGGGCGGTCCGGCGAGCAGGGCTATGACCTCGGCGGGCTTCGGGCCGTTGCCGGAGTCGGAGGCGAGTGCCCGCTGCGCGCTCTCCTCGTCCTGCCAGGCCTCGATGACGCGCACCGTGTCCGGGTCCTTCGCGTCCCGGGCGATCACATACAGCTCGCAGCCGGGGAATCCGCGCAGGTTCTCGGTCACCCGCAGCAGCAGGTCGGCCAGTTCGCCGCCGCGGCCGGGCTGGGCGGTCATCGTCATCAAGCGACCGATCATGATCGGCTGGCCTCCGGATACCGTCGCGTTCGGATACGTACCTTTTCGACGGTACGTGATGCCTCCGACATCTGCGGGGAAGGGCGACGGCCCCGCGCCACGGCAGGAGCCGCGGGCACGGGGCCGCAGGTGGAACAGGGGGCCGCTCAGCCGCGGGAGAGTTCCAGCAGGCGCTTGAGCGGGTCGAGGTCGAAGGGGGCGTCGACGCCGAGGATCACGTGCGTGGCCCCGGCCTCGAGGTACGCGTCCACGTCGTCGATCCGGTCGTTGCCGATCATCACGGTGCGGTCGATCTCCTTCGGGTCGCGGCCGACCTTCGCGCACCACTCGTCGAGGATCTCGACCTTCTGCCGGAAGGTCTCCGGGTCGCCCATGCCGTTCCACAGCTGGGCGTACTCGGCGACCAGCCGCAGCGTGACCTTCGGTCCGCTGCCGCCGATCATGATCGGCAGGTCGGGGGCGGACGGGTTGAGCTTGGCCAGCCGCGACTTGATCCGCGGCAGCGCCTCGCCCAGGGCCTTGAGACGTCCGGGCGCGGTGCCGAATTCGTAGCCGTACTCGTCGTAGTCGCGCTCGAACCAGCCGGAGCCGATGCCGAGGATGGCCCGGCCGCCGCTGATCTCGTTGGTGGTGCGGGCCATGTCCGCGAGCAGTTCGGGGTTGCGGTACGTGTTGCAGCTGACCAGGGCGCCGAACTGGGCGTTCTTCGTCGTCGCGGCGATCGCGGCGAGGATGGTCCAGCACTCGTAGTGCGGGCCGTCGGGCTCGCCGAACAGCGGGTAGAAGTGGTCCCAGGTCCAGATCGTGTCCACGCCGAGCGTGTCGGCGCCGATCCACGCCTCGCGCAGCTGGTCCATGGTGCAGTGCTGCGGGCGCAGCTGGGCGCCTACCTTGAAACGGGCCATCGGTTGCAGTTCCTCCCAATGAGCTCGGCCAGGGTCAGCGGCCGAGGTGCGGTGGGGTGCGCGAGATGTGCGTACTGCGTCGCGCAAGAGAATCCGTCGATCAACAGCTCCACCTTACCGCCGCTCTCCGGGGCGCCGAGCGCCGAGGTGATCTTCGGCAGCCACTGCTCCTCGCCGATCCGCCGGGAGAGCGGCTCGTGCTCGGCGCGGAAGCCGAAGGAACCGGCCAGCCCGCAGCAGCCCGCGTCGAGCACGTCCACCGAATAGCCGAGTTGTACGAGCAGAAGACGGTCGGCCTCCGCGGCTTTGGCGGCCCGGGCGTGGCAGTGCGGGTGGACCAGGACGCGCGGCTCGGAGCCCTCGTCGGCCGGTGGGATGAGCGCAGAGAGGTCGCCGGGCGCGAGGCTGAGCAGGTGTTCGGCGGGGGAGCGGGCGAGGGAGGCGAGCTTGGCCGCGCGCGGGTCGTCGGGCAGCAGGCCGGGGAGTTCGTCGCGGAACGCGGCGAGGCAGCTCGGCTCGGGGACGACGATCGGCACCTCATTCGCAATGTGCTGATCCAGCGTGTCGAGCAGCCCGCGCAGCGTGCGCCTGGCCAGCTTCAACATCCCGGCGTCATAGAGGGGCCGACCGCAGCACGCCCAGTCGCTCGGCACGGCCACGCGCTCGCCGACCTCTTCGAAGATCGCCTGCCACGCCCGGCCGACCTCGGGCCGGTAGGCGTCGGTGAACGTGTCGGGCCACAGAACCATGGTCGGGAGATCCGGGAGCTGCGCGCGACGAGCACGAAGCCCGCGGCGCAGCGTCTTGGCGGCGAGGGCGGGGGCGGGGCGCCGGGTCGTGACCCCGGCGAGGCGCTTGAACAGGGCACTGATCCCAGGCGTACGCAGCGCCACGTTGGTGAGCGCCGGCACGCGCGCGCCGATTCGGACGATCCACGGCGTGAGTGCGAGCGCGTACATCGCTCGCGGACGCACGCGGCGCCGGTAGTGGTGCGCGAGGAATTCGGCCTTGTACGTCGCCATGTCCACGTGCGTCGGGCAGTCCGTCGCGCAACCCTTACACGCCAGGCACAGATCCAGCGCCTCGCGGACCTCCTTGTTGCGCCACGTCCGCCGCGTCACCTCGCCCTGGAAAAGCTCGACGAGAAGCTTGGCCCGGCCGCGCGTCGAGTGCTTCTCGTCCCCGGTCGCGCGGTACGACGGGCACATCACCCCGGTGTCGTCCCGGCGGCAGCGGCCCACCCCGACGCAGCGTTCCGCCGCGTGCTGGAGCGATCCCGCGTCGTCCGCGAGGGCGAAGAAGCCGCCGACCGTCGGTTGGGCGAGGCTGTAGGAAGGCCCGTAACGCAGGTTCGTATCGAGCGGGTACGCGTCCACGACCTTGCCGGGGTTCATTCGGCCGTGTGGGTCGAAGACCGTTTTGACCTGCCGGAACGCGTCTACGAGTTCGGGCCCGTACATCCGTTCCAGCAACTCGCCGCGGGCCTGGCCGTCGCCGTGCTCGCCGGAGAGCGAGCCGCCGAGCGACACGACGAGGTCCGCGGCCCGTTCGACGTACCGGCGATACGCCCGCAGCCCGGACCCCGTGTGCAGGTCGAAGTCGTTGCGCGTGTGCACGCAGCCCTGGCCGAAATGCCCGTACCACGCGCCGGAGAAGCCGTGCTCCTCCCAGAGCTCTGAAATGCCCCGCAGGTATTCGCCGAGCCGTTCCGGCGGCACCGCGCCGTCCTCCCAGCCCTCCACGTTGTGCCCGCCGTCCTCGCGCAGCGCGGTGGCTCCGAGCCCTGATTCGCGGATCGCCCACGCGCCGCGCTGCTCGGCGGGGGAGACCAGCAGTCGGTGCTCGACCTCGACCGGCAGCGAGGCGATCAGCGCGTGGGCCGCGTCGTGCGCCGCTGCCTCCGTCGAGCCGCCGACCTCGGCCAGCAGCCAGCCGCCCGAACCGCGGGCCAGCGCCTCGTCGACGTCCGGGACCAGCGGCAGCTGCTCCACGTTCAGGCCGCGCGAGCGCATCTGGCGCACCAGCGTGACATCGAACCCTTCCAAACCCAGCAGCGGTTGCGGCAGCCGCGCGGCCAGCACCGAGGGCACGGCGTCCGCCGCGTCGAACACGCTCGGGTAGCCGAGAATCAGCAGTCGACGATGCGCCGGGCTCGGCGCGAGGCTGACCAGGGCCTCCGTGACCAGCACGCACGTCGACTCGGTGCCGACCAGCAGCCGCGCCACGTTGAGCGGACGGTCCGGTAGCAACTGGTCCAGGTTGTAGCCGGACACGCGACGCGGGATGTCCGGGTAGCGCTCGCGCACCAGGTCGGCGTGCCGACGCCCGATCTCCCGCAGCGAGCCGAGAATCCCGGCCTCAGGGGCGTCGGACCGGACCAACGCGGCGTACGCGGCGTCGTCGTATTCACCGAACTCGTACTCGCCGCCGCCGTAGCAGGCCACCCGCAGACTCAGCACATTGTCAACGGTCTTGCCCGCGTAGAGCGCGTGCGTGCCGCAGGAGTTGTTGCCGATCATCCCGCCGAGCGTGCACCACGCGTGCGTCGCCGGATCCGGGCCGAAGGTCAGTCCGTGAGCCTCAGCGGCGCGCCGAAGATCGTCGAGCACCACGCCCGGCTGCACGCGTGCCGTGCACGCCTCCGGGTCGATCTCCAGGATCCGGTTCATGTGCCGGCTGAAGTCGAAGACGACCGCCTCGTTGCACGCCTGCCCCGCCAGCGACGTCCCCGCCCCGCGGCCGAGCACCGGCACGTCGTGCTCCGCGCACACCGTCAGCGCCGCGACCACGTCCTCGGCCGAGCGCGGGAAGATAACGCCGATCGGGATCTGCCGATAGTTCGAGGAGTCCGTCGCGTACACCGCGCGCGTTCCCTCGCCGAATTCCACGTATTCGCCGCCGAGCGCCGCGCACAGCGCCCTCTCCAACCCGCCTGCCGCCGTCGAAGTCGACATATCGGTGATCTTAGAGGAGTCCGGACCGGCGAGTATGATCACAGCCTGTGAACCCTCAGCCGGACAAGGGTGCCCGACCGCCCAATTTGACCCGCCGTTCGCTGGTGGCCCTCGGCCTCGGCGCCGGCGTCACCGCGTTCACGGCCTGGGGTGGCGGGCACGGACCCGGCGAGTCGAGCGCCGTCGCGGCGAACGACGGCATCGAGCTGACGGACGTGTCGCTGGCGCTCGACTGGACGCCCAACACCAACCATACCGGCATCTTCGTCGCCCAGCAGCTCGGCTATTTCGCCCAGGGCGGCATCAACCTGCAGATCGTGCCCTACGGCTCGACCGCCCCCGAGACGCTGATCTCGACCTACAAGACCGACTTCGGCATCTCCTACCAGGACGGGCTCACCGAGGCCGCGGCCTCCGGCGGGGACATCGTCTCCGTCTTCGCGATCACCCAGAAGACGGACGTGGTGATCGGGGTCCGCGCGGATTCGAAGATCACCGATCCGGCGCAATTGGATGGAAAAACGTACGCGGGGTACGGCGGCCCGATGGAGGTCCCGATGCTCCAGTACGTGATCCGGGCCGCCGGCGGGACCGGCGACTTCAAGGACGTGATCCTCAACACCGACGCCTACCAGGCGCTCTACGCCGGGCAGGCCGATTTCGCGATGCCCGAACCGACCTGGGAGGTACTCCAGGCGGCGCTCGTCGGCAAGCCGCTGCGCACCTTCGATGTGACGGCGTACGGATTCCCGCCGATCTACTCGGTGATCATCGCCTCCTCGAACCATTACCTGCGGCGCAACGGCGACCTCGCCAAGCGCTTCCTCGCGGCGATCGAGGAGGGCTACGCGTACGCGGCGGCGCACCCGACAGAGGCCGCGAACCTGCTGATCCAGGCGAACGAGGCGGTGCTCGGCACGCAGGTGAAGCTCGTCATGGAGAGCGCGCAGCTCGAGGCGAGCCAGTACTACAAAGACTCCGCAGGGCAGATCGGCTTCCAGAGCGCGGCGCGTTGGCAGGCGCTGACCGACTTCATGTTCAAGAACGGCATCCTGACCGACACTTCGGGCAAGCCGATCAAGACCGAGCCTAAGCCTTCCGCCCTGTTCACCAATGCCTACCTCCCGGCGAGCGTGACGGCATGATGCTCAGACGGCTCATTCGTATGCTTTGGCCGCCGCTACTGCCGGCTGGCAATTGGTCGCGCGGTACGGCATCAAGAACCCCGAGGTGCTGCCCTCGCCGAGCCAGATCGTGTCGGCCGGGTGGCAGCAGCGTGCGGCGCTCGAACGCAACGCCTGGCCGACGCTGCGCGAGACCGAGCTCGGCTTCGCGTTCTCCTTCGCCGTCTCCTGGATCCTGGCCACGGCGATGGATTTCTCCTCCGCGGCCCGGCGCGCGATCTACCCGCTGCTGGTCGCTTCTCAGACTGTTCCGATCATCGCCATCGCCCCGCTGTTCGTGGTGATGTTCGGCTTCGGGATCGCACCGAAGGTCCTCCTCGTCGCGTTGGCCACGTTCTTCCCGCTCGCCGCGTCGTTGGCCGCGGGATTCGCCAACGTCGACGGGGACGCCGACCGCTTGCTGCGTTCGATGGGTGCGAGCCGCTGGCGGATCTTCTGGACCGTGCGGGTGCCCGGCGCGCTGCCGTTCTTCTTCACCGGCCTGCGCGTCGCCATCACTTATGCGATCGGCGGCGCGATCTTCGCCGAATACGCGGGGGCCGAAAGCGGGCTTGGGATCTACCTACAGCAGATGCAACAGGTCTTCCGCACCGATCTCGTCTTCGCGACGGTCGCGGTCATCGCGATCTGCAGCATCGTGCTGTTCGTGCTGACCTACCTGCTGGAGCGCTGGCTCACGCCGTGGCGCAAGCACGAGCGGGCCGGCCGGGAGGCTGCTCGATGAGTGGCGATGAGTTCCTGCTCGAAACCAAGGGTCTGACGCATCAATACGCGCGAGCCGGTCAAGAGCCGCTGCGCGTCCTCGACGGCTTGGACCTCGCCGTGCGCGAGGGCGAGATCGCGGCCGTGATCGGTCCGAGCGGCAGCGGTAAGTCGACGCTGCTGAACATTCTCGCCGGTCTGGATCGGCCGAGTGGTGGCGAGGTGCGGGTCGGTGGTTCGGGCGCGGTGGCGTACATGCCGCAGAAGGACCTGCTGTTCCCGTGGCGCACGATCGAGGACAACGCGATCCTGGGCCTTGAAGTCGCCGGAGTGAAGAAGAAGACCGCCCGCGAACAGGTCGCGCCGCTGTTCGAGGAGTTCGGCCTCGGCGGCTTCGAATACGCCTATCCGGCGCAACTGTCCGGCGGCATGCGACAGCGCGCCGCCCTGCTGCGCACCGTCGCGATGAACCGGCCGGTCCTACTGCTCGACGAACCCTTCGGCGCGCTCGACTCGCTCACTCGAACCCAACTCCAGCTCTGGCTCGCCGAGACGTGGCAGCGGCACGGCTGGACAATCGTGCTGGTCACGCACGACATCCGCGAAGCGGTCTTCCTCGCCGACAGCGTCCACGTCCTCAGCCCCCGGCCCGCACGCGTCACCCGCAGATTCGAGATCGACCTGCCACGACCACGTAACGCAGACACGTTCGCCTCACCGGAGTTCGCCCGGCTCGAACGCGAACTGCTGGGGGCGCTGGTATGAGCATCGCCGCGTCGCATAACCCGGAGCAGCCGCGTCGACTGCGGGTGATCCTCGAGTACTTCCACCCCTGGCCCAATTCGGCGGGCTTCTACGTCGCCCGGGAGCGCGGCTGGTACGCCGCGGCCGGGCTCGACGTCGAACTGGCCACCTACGACCCGGGACGCGGCGACAGCCTCGCCTACCTGGCCCGCGGCGAGGCGGACTTCGCGGTCTTCCCGTCGAACCGGCTGCTGGTCCGGCGCGAGGCGGGCGAGCAGGTGCTCGGGATCGCCGCGATCAACCACCGGGCGATGGAGACGATCGCGTCGGTGACCGGACGCGGCGTGCAGCGGCCGCGTGACCTGGCCGGACGCCGGCTGGCGATGAATCCGACGCCGCGCGGCCTTGCCATGGTCCGCCACCTGGTCGCGGCCGACGGCGGCGACCCCGACGCGGTGGCCATCGTGGACGCGGGCTCGCGCGAACTGAGCTTCGCGGAGATCGCCGAGGGTTCGGTCGCCGACGCCAGCTTCGGCTCGTACTGGGCGTGGGAGATGGTGCGCGACGACTTCCCCGAGCAGCGCCGGGTGGTGTGGCCGGTGGACACGATCGGCGCGCCGAAGTACCACAGCTATCTGCTGGGCACCACGGAAGACCTCGCCGAATTCGAGACCGAACACGTGCAGGCCTTCCTCGCCGCGACCGAGCGCGGATTCCACGATGCGGCACGGGACCAGGAGCACGCGTTCTCCGTGCTGGAGCAAGTGATCCCCTACTTCGACCGACAGGCGCTGCGCGACTCACTCCGGCTGATCGCGCCGACCTGGTTCGACGCCGAGGGCGAATGGGGGCGGCACAGCGACGAACTGATGCGCGGCTATGCCGGCTGGCTGGCCGAGCACGGCGTGCTGCGTAGCGCGGACGCGTGGAGCGGCGCCACGACGAACGCGCTGCTGCCTCGGGAGACGCTCCGATGAGCGCTGCGACGAGTCCGCAGCCGCATCTGGTCCACGGGATGGGCGCGGACCCGGTCGAGCCGGACTGGCCGGCCCTGACGCTCGAGGAACTCGCCGGGGTGCTGCGTGCGTATCCGGAGGCAGGGCTTAGCGCGCGGTCCGGCGAAGTTATCAGGCTGCTGTGGCTCTCGCCGCGGCCACTGTCCGCGGCGGCGCTCGTAGAAACTCCCGGCGGCGCGTTCTTCGTGAAGCGGCACCACGACTCGGTCCGGCCCGCCGCGAGTCTGCGGGAAGAGCACGACTTTCTCATCCACCTGCGGGCGCATTCCGCGCCGGTCGTGCGTGTGCTCGGGGACGAGACCGGCGGCACCGTCCACCAGCGCGGCCCGTGGACGTACGAGGTCCACACGGTCGGCGAGGGACAGGACCTGTACCGGGACGCCATCTCCTGGTCCCCGTTCGCCGACGTCGAGCACGCGCACGCCGCCGGAGCGGCCCTGGCCCGGCTGCACGAGGCCGCGCAGGGGTACGACGCGCCGCATCGAGGCCCCGCCCCCCTGGTCGCGGGCTTCAGCGTGTTCGCGGCCGATGATCCCGTCGCAGCGGTCGAAGATTACGCGGCGGCCCGCCCGGCCGTGGCCGCTGAACTCGCCGATCGGCCTGGCTGGCGCGCGGATCTCGAGCGCTGGCATCTGCCCTTTCATCGGCGGCTGGTCCCGCTTTTGGATGAACTTGAGCCCTTGTGGGTGCACGGGGATTTCCACGCGTCGAACCTGCTGTGGCGGGACGGGCATGTCTCCAGCGTCATCGATTTCAGCCTCTGCGATCGGGCGTACGCGGTGCACGACTTGGCGACGGCGATCGAGCGCAACACCGTCGAATGGGTGGAGCTGGACGAGAAGGGCGCCGCGGCGGTTCACACGGAGGCTGCTCGGGCGCTCATCGCGGGCTATGAGCAGATCCGCCGCCTGAGTGACGCCGAGCGGGCCGCGCTACCGGAAATGCTCGCCCTGTGCCATGTGGACTACGCGCTGAGCGAGATCGACTATTTCCGTGGAGCGACGGGATCGGCGGCGAACACCGAACTGGCGTACCGCTACCTCGTCGACCACACTGCCTTCTTCACCGGGCCCATCGGCTCGGAACTGCTCGACGCGATCCGTGAGGAGTCGGCGCGATGACCCTGCCGGACAAATCAGTAGCCTCAGTAGTCGACGTTGCCTGGCTGGCACGTCACCTGCCAGAGTCCGTAATCCTGGACGCCACAGCCGTGCTGCCCGCACCGGAGTTCGACGGGGACTACCGGCTCGAATCCGGGCTCGACCGTTGGCGTGAGGCGCACATCCCCGGCTCCCGGCACACCGACCTCGTGGGCGAGTTCAGCACCCATCCGGCGGCTCAGCACTTCACCCATCTCGCCCCGGAAGCACTGGCCGAACTACTCGGCCGCTACGGCAGCGCGGCGGGACGCGATGTAGTGCTCTACGACACCGGCGGCGGAATCTGGGCCGCGCGACTGTGGTGGTCACTGCGCGCCGTCGGGATTCCGGCGGCCGTCCTCGACGGCGGGCTCGACGCGTGGCGCGCGGCCGGGCACCCGGTCGTGTCGGGCGACGAGGCTGTTGCCCTTCAGAACCCTGATACATCGACTGAGTTTGTCATCGAGTCGGGCCTGGACGCCTGGGCCGACGCCGACGAAGTGGCCGCCATCAGCACCGGTTCTGCACCGGGCACGCTCGTCTGCGCACTCGGCCGCGACCAATTCCTCGGCACGGCACCGACCCGCTACACCCGCCGAGGACACATCCCCAACTCGCTGAACCTGCCCGCTCGCTCCCTGATCGCGTCGGACACCGGCCTGCTCGCGGCCGACGAGCACCTGCGCGAGACCGTGCGCCCGCTGATCGACGCGCCCGGACCCGTCGTCGTGTACTGCGGAGGCGGAATCAGTGCCGCGCTACTCGCCCTCGGCCTCGTGCGCGCCGGCCGGGACGATGTGAAGATCTACGACGGCTCGCTGGAGGAATGGACCGCCGACCCCACGCGGCCGGTCGGCATCGCTGAGCATTGACGCCTAGATCGCGGTGCGGATAACGTGAATCGCGGGATGAGAGGTTGGAGGGATCGTGCAGCTCACAGATGAGCCGATCGTCATCCCCGTTGTCGGCCTCAGGGTTCAGTCTTTCTCGCGGCGACGCCACATCGACCTCCGGCGCGTAGCCAGCTGCATGTGTTGCCGCTGAGCGTGGCCGTTGAGCCACGCCTTCCGCGCATCGAGATCAACTCATGGTGATGGCTGACGCTTGCTCGGAGAAGGACGATGAGCGAATTCCTCTGGTATATCCCCAACACCGTTGAACCCGGCCACCGCGGCGACGACACGCGGGACGGCTGGGGGTCCATCGAGTTCTCGACCGACCTCGCCCGCGCGGCGCAGGAGCACGGCTGGGGCGGCGCGCTGCTCGGCACGGGGTGGGGACGGCCCGACACCTTCACCGTCGCGACGGCGCTGGCGGCCCGGACCACGACGTTCAAACCGCTGATCGCGGTCCGTCCCGGCTACTGGAGCCCGGCCCATTTCGCGAGCGCGGCGGCGACGCTGGACCAGCTCAGCCGCGGGCGCGTTCTGGTCAACATCGTCAGCGGGCTCGACAACCTGGCCGCGTACGGCGACGGGAACGCCGACCCCGCGCAGCGGTACGCGCGCACGCAGGAATTCCTTCACCTCATTCGGCGCCTGTGGACCGAGGAGGCCGTCACCTTCAGCGGAGACCACTTCCAGGTCACCGACTCCACGGTCGCGCCGCGCCCCTACGGCACCGAGGAGCGACCGCATCCGACTCTCTATTTCGGCGGCGCGTCCGAGGCGGCGGAACGCGTGTCGGCGGCCGAGGCCGACGTGCAGCTCTTCTGGGGTGAGCCGCTCGCCGGGCTCGCCGAGCGCATCGACCGGCTCACGGCGTTGAGCGAGCGGCTCGGGCGTCGGCACAAGCCCCTCGAGTTCGGGCTGCGGATCACCACGCTCGTGCGCGACACGTCCGAGGAGGCGTGGCACGACGCGGAGCAGCGGGTCGCGGCGATGGCCGCCAAGGGCGCCGCCGAGACCGCGTGGGCCGTGGGCAACAGCCACAAGAAGGCGGTAGGGCAGGAGCGGCTGCTGCGACTCGCCGAGCGCGGCGAAGTGCTCGACACGTGCCTTTACACGGCTCCGGGCAAGTACGGCGGCGGCGGGGCGGCGACCACGTGGCTCGTCGGCTCCGCGGACGAGGTCGCGGCGGCGCTGCAGGAGTATCGCAAGCTCGGCATCAGCCACTTCGTCCTGTCGGACACTCCGTACAAGCGGGAGATCGGCCGCGTCGGCGACCAGCTGCTTCCGCTGCTGCGCGACACAAGATAGGGAGCAAGCAATCATGGAAACCTGGGATGCGATCCGCGCCCGCCGCAACGTACGCACGTACCGGCCGGACCCGGTGTCCGCGGCCGATCTGGACCGGATCGCCGAGGCCGGCTGGCGCGCCCCGTCCGCGTCGAACCGGCAGCACTGGGATTTCGTCATCGTCACCGACCCCGAGCAGCTGCGTGAGCTGTCCACGGTGTGGCGCGAAGCCGGCCACATCGCCGGGGCCCCCGCCGCGATCGTCCTGGTCGTGCCGAAATCAGAAGACGACCGCACCCGCCTCATCGACCAGTACGACCTCGGCCAGGCCACACTGGCGATGGCCATCGCCGCCACGGACCTCGGCATCGGCACGGGGCACTCCTCCGTCAGCGAGCAGGAGAAAGCGCGCGCGATCCTCGGGATCCCCGAGGGCTACGTCGTCTCGTTCCTCCTCGGCGTCGGCTATCCCGCCGACCGTCCGCTCAAGCCCATCCTGAAGCCGGACCGACGGCCGTTCGACGAGGTCGTCCACCACGGGCGTTGGTGATGACGGGGCCCGGCCTAGAGCGGCCGGGGAGCGGCGGCCGGGCTCGCGGGCCGATGGCTCTCGCCTGGCCGCGTTCTCACAGGCCGCCGCCCAACGAGCGCCCCACCCTGACTCGGCCGACCTCGCCGGACTCGGCCCTCGACCCGCTTTCCGATCCGGCCCCCATCCCCCGCATTCCCCGGTCGCTCTCAGTCCAGCAGGCGGGCCAGCTCGGGAAGCAGTTTCTCGGCGATCTCGATATCGGCGCTCAGATCCCGGTCCGCGACCTCGACCGGCAGTCCGGCGCACAGGTCCACCGCCCGCCGCAGCGTCGCACCGGCGGGCGTGGTCCCGCCGAGCCGCAGCGCGCGCACCGCCGCGACCAGTTCGCAGGCGAGCAGTGCCCTGAGATGCAGCACGGCGTCGAGCGCCTGGCCGGCGGCCAACGAGGCGAAGCTCGCGTCCTCCTCGACGCCCTGCGAAAGCACGACCGTCTGCAGTCCGGCCGGCGTGGCCGCCGCGCGCAGGCCGCCGAGGGCCGAGGCGCCGACGTACTCGAGGATCATCGTGCCCGAGGCGCCGCGCGCCCCGTCGCCCAGAAACACGGGCAGTCCGGTGAACTCGGGGTCGCCGAGCGCGATGAGCCGGGCGAGGATCAGCTTGGCCGACTGCGCGACCGTGATGACCAGCGTGTCCAGCGCGGTGGCCAGGTACGCGGCGTGGAAGCCGCCGTGGTGGGCGAGCTCGCCGGTCAGGCCGTCCGGATGGCCCCAGAGCACCGGGTTCTCCGAGGGCGCGTTGGCCAGCCGGCCGACCACGTCGTCGAGCACGGCCAGCGCGTCGATCGCGGGCCCGAGCGTCTGCGGCAGCGTCCGCAGGCCGAAGGGGTCCTGGATCCGGGCCGCCGGGGCCGCGCCGGCGATCAGCCCGCGCATCCAGCGCGTCACCCGCCGGGACCCCTCGAAGGGCGAGACCCGGTCCACGATCTCGGCGAAGGCCTCGGCGTTGCCCCGGATCGCCAGGAAGGTCAGCCCCGCGACGACGACGTAGGCGTGGATCAGCTCCCGCAGCCGCACGCAGGCCAGCGCCGCGTCCCCGATCGTGGCCGCGTTGCTGCTGATGAACGGCAGCGCGTCGTTCGGGCCGAAGCGGATGAAGGACGGCAGCGGCCGGGCCGTCGGCACCTCCCCCATCAGCGCCAACGCGGTCGTCGCGAGCGCGGTCAGGTCCCCGGTGCCGATGCCGCCGAGCTCGCCGACCTCCGGCAGCGCGTCGGCGGCGAGCATCGCGGCCAAGCCCTCGAGCACCGTCTCGGACGCGCCGCTGCCGCCGGCGGCCAACTGGTTGAGCCGGACCGCGAGCATCGCGCGGACCCGTTCGGCCGAGCGAGGTCGACCCGCCGACGTGGCGTGGCTGCGCAGCAGGGCGTGGGCGTGCGCGTGCGTGGCCGCGTCCTCGATCCCGATGGAGCGGTTCGCGCCGACGCCGGTCGAACGGCCGTAGACCGGACGGGTGGCCGCGATCCGCTCCGCGAACGCCCGCGATCGAGCGACCCGCAGCCACGCCTCGTCCGTCACCGCGCAGGTGTCCCGCCGCTCCGCCAGCGCGGCGATGTCCGCGCTCGTGAGCCGCTCGCCGTCGATATCTATCATTCACCTCTTCCACCAGCGATATTGCCCCAGGTGGGGCCCGGTGCGATAGCCCCGCCCACACGTCGAGACAGCGGGCACCCGGCGGAACGCGCCGTCGACGGGACAGTGTTGACAGGCCTCGAGCCGCGCCCGAAGACTGATCAAGTACCCCGGAGCCCCGCCTACCATCAATATATTTCTTCACTAAGGGGTACGTGATGTTCTCGCCGATCGACGGCCCTGTCTATTCGCTGCCAGACGATCGCCTGGCGCCGGTGACCGACGACGCACGCGCCGCCCTCGACCACGATCGCGGCAGCTCGCTGTCCAGCGATCGCCTGGCGCTGGTGGTTTTCGACCGTCCAGGCTCGGCCGCTGCGTGGTCGGTCGGCGACGTGGTCGGCTCGCTGCCGTCCTCGGCGCTGCTCGGCCTGCCCGACGACGCGCTGATCGCAGACCACGTGCAACCGTTCCCACAGCCGGCGGGCGCCGGCGAGGAACCGGCCGACGTCGTCAAGGGCTTGCCCCAGGACCAGGCTTGGATTCCGGTGCTCCTGGACGGCCGGATCGTCGCCGTCGCCGCACGCAGCGCCCTCACCGAGTCAACATCCTACTAAGCCGCGTTTCGCGAGTCCCGCATCGGGAAGGCTAGAAAAGGGCTTTGCCACACGTCACAGCACTGCGGAGGCCCGACGACGGCTCGATGTAGGGAATAGGTGGATAACAGGTGGTTGAAGTCATGGACGACGTCGAGGTCATCACCGAATCCGGCACCGACATGCTCACCACCACGTCCTGGGAGGCCTTCGCGGCAACGGAGGGGACTCCGTTTCACACAGGACGATTCATCCTCTCCTGGTGGCAGGACAGGCTGGCCAAGAACCCGGCGTCCCAGCTCGTCACGGCGAAGGTCGTCGATGACGAACGTGTCGTCGGGATCTGCGCGTTCGAGCTGGATTCGGGTCAGCTGTCGTTCGCCGGAGGACACGACGTCGTCGACTACATGGGGCCGGTCGCGGTGGCCGGTCGCGAGAAGGAAGTCGCCGCCGCGTTGTCCCAGTGGATGTTCGACGCCCTGCCGTGGACCCGCGCGTCTCTCGCCGGGCTGATTCACAACGACGCGGCAGCTCAAGCCATCACCGACGAGGTAGTGCGCATCGCGCCCGACGCCGTCGTCGAGCCGTATGACCAGGCTCCGCGGATCGAGTGCGCTCCGCAGGGCTACCTGGCGCTGCTGAACTCCAAGCGTCGCGCGGATATCCTGCGCAAGCGCAACCGGCTGATCGAGGCCGTCGGAGAACTGGAACTCGTCGTCTCGACGCGCGCAACAGTCGCCGACTCGCTGGAACGGCTCCTCGCCTGGAAGGCCGAGGCAAGCCCGGCGACAAGCGAATTCGTAGCCGAATACGGCGACTTCGTGCGCACCATGGTCACCGAACTAGCCGGCGTGGACGCCGCCCACGTCGTGGAACTCCACGCCAGCGGTCGCCCGCTCGCATCAGCCATCATGCTCGCGCACGGGAACACCGCTTCCATCTACAACATGGCCTACGACCTGAACCTCGCGGTCGGGGATCAGACAGGCTTGGCACCTGGCGTCGTGCTCGTCTCCCTCCTCGTCGAGCGCAACCTCGACAGTGGTCTGCGTTTTGACTTCCTCAAGGGCGCGCAGGACTACAAGCTGCGCCTAGGCGGCGTGCCCGTGGACTTGATCGGCATCACGGTCGATCGCTGAGCGCGGCGGCGTCGGCTACCCGGCGGATGTCTCGATGAGTTCGATGAGGTTGCCTTCCGGGTCGTGGACGTAGGCGTAACGCATCCCCTCGGTCGCGCCCGGGCCGGGCTTGGCGACGGTCGGCGCGCCGTGCTCGGCGGCGAGGCGTTGGAACGCGGCGTCGAGGTCGGGGACTTGCAGCGCCAGGTGCGTGTAGGTCTGGGTGGCGGTGGCCGCGTAGGGGTCGGCGTGCCGCACCGGGATCGGGCCCGCGCGTTCGGTGAACTCGACGCGCAGACCCGCGTCGTCGCTCAGGACCGCGGTGCGCACGCCGGCTTCGGGCAGGTCCAGGCGTTCGTCGACGGCGGTCAGGCCGAGGGCGGTGCGGTACCAGGCTTCCTGGGCGTCGAGGTCGGCCACGGACAGGCTGATGTGGTGGAAACGGAACGCGGGCAGGGCGGGCATGAGGACCTCCAGAAGGTTAATGGCATTCACCTGGTGAATAGTGTTAACCTTACCCGCATGATCGATCCTGTCAAGCGGCGGCCCAGCGGCCAGCACCACGGCGACCTGCGCAGCGTGCTGGAACGCGCCGCGCTCGAGCTCGTCGCGGAGAAGGGCCCGCACGGATTCAGCCTGAACGAGGCGAGCCGAAGAGCCGGGGTGAGCGTCGCGGCCCCCTACAAGCACTTCGCCGACCGCGGGGCGCTGCTCGCCGCGCTGGCCGAGACCGGCTATCGCGAACAGCGGGAGCGTTTCGCGGCGGCGGTCGACGCGGCCGATTCGCCAGCGGATCAACTGGCGGCCTTCGCCGCCGCGTACGTGTACTTCGCCGCGCAGGAGCCCGCGCTCTTCGACATCACCTTCTACGCCGGCCTAGACAAGCCCCGTCATCCGGAGCTCGCCGAGGCGGGCGAAGCCCTGCTGGAAACGCTGATGCCGGTCGCCCGCGCACTGGCACCCGACGAGGATGCCGCGTTCGACCTGCTGCTCCGCATCGCGGCAGCCGCGCACGGCCAGGCCGTCTTCCTGCGTCAGGGCTTGTTCGGGGTGGGCGGCGACGCGCTGGCCGAGACGGCGGATCGGGCGGCGCGCAGCGCGCAGGCGATCGTCGCGGGCCTCGGCGGGTGAGGCGGCCAAGGAGGTGAGGTGTGTCAGGCGCATGAGGCATGTGAGGTATGTCGGTGGGCGCGGCAAAGGTATCGGCATTCGGCGGGTGAGGCGGCTCAGGAGGTGAAGTGCGTGAGGTACGCCGGTGGGCGCGGCGAAGGTCTGGCATGTCGCCGACGGACAATCCGTAGCCAGCGCGAAGTGGCGACTCAGCGAGCTAACAAGGTACCTACCTCGACAGACGGACGCCGGTACGCAGCCGAGAGCCATTCGGCCCGCTGCCCAGTGGCGACTCGGCGAGCCGACAAGGCTCCTACCTCAGCAGGCGGCTGCCAGCGCATAGCCGAAAGCCACGCCGGCCCGCCGGCCAGTGGCGACTCAGCGGGCCGGCATGGCTCCTACCTCAGCGGGCGGGTGCGGGCGCGTAGCCTACGGCCCGGGTGGTGAACGTGCCCCGGCCTTGGGTGCGGCTGCGCAGCCGGGTCGCGTAGCCGAACGCTTCCGCGAGGGGCACCGTTGCCGTCACTACGACCGTCGCGCCGCGGGCGGCCGAGGCTGTTACGCGGCCACGGCGGGCGGACAGGTCGCCGAGTACCGTGCCGACCGCGTCCTGCGGCACCGTCGCCGTCAGCTCGACCACCGGCTCCAGGAGCGCGAGCTCGCTTGCTCGCAGGGCCTGGCGCAGGCCTAGGTGCCCGGCCGAGCGGAAGGCCAGCTCCGAGGAGTCCTTCACGTGCGTCGCTCCGTCGGTGAGCACGACGCGAAGGCCCGTCACCGGGTGGCCGCCCAGCGGGCCGGAGGCCAGTGCGTCGCGGCAGCCTGCCTCCACCGCGCGGATGTACTCGCGCGGCACCCGGCCGCCGGTCACCGACGACTCGAAGACGAAGCCGGTCGCGCCGGGTCGCCCAGTGGCTCCACGTCTAGGACGACCTGGGCGAACTGGCCGGCCCCGACATCGAGCACGGACTCGCCCTTGCGCAGCGTGCCCGAGTACAGGCGCACGTAGGTGAGCCGACCGGTTCCGGTCACCTGCACCTTGAATACGAGCGCTGCCACCAGCCCGGACGGATCCGGGTTTCGCGGCGCGGAGTCGGGCTCGTCGCCGACACCCCGCACCGCCGGACGTTCCAGCGGCGAGGGCAGGTAGGCGACGACCGCGTCGAGCAGCGGTTCGATCCCACGGTTGCGGTACGCGGCGCCGCACAGCACGACGACTAGCTCGCCGGAGACGGTCAGGTCCCGCAGCGCCGTCCTGAGCGTGTGCTCAGAGAGCTGCGATTGTGCGACGTACTCCTCGAGCGCGGCCGCATGCCGCTCAGCCACCACCTCCTCCAAATCATGTCTGCGCTGGCGCGCTTCCTCGACGAGTTCCACGGGAATGTCGGCCTCGGTCATCGCGTCGGTTTCATCGAAGCCTGAGGTCCAGATGAGTGCTCGCATCCGCAGGAGGTCGACGACACCGACGAAGCCGCCTTCGCTCCCGATCGGAACCTGCACCGCGACAGGCGCCGGATGCAGCCGGTCTCTGATCGACGTGACGGCCGCGTCAAGGTCGGCGCCGGGCCGGTCCATCTTGTTGACGAACGCGATGCGCGGCACCGCGTAACGGTCGGCGCAGCGCCACACCGACTCGCTCTGCGGCTCAACGCCGGAGACCGCGTCGAACACCGCGATCGCGCCGTCGAGCACCCGTAGCGAGCGCTCGACCTCGGCGGAGAAGTCGACGTGCCCGGGCGTGTCGATCAGGTTGAGCCGATGCCCATCCCAGGCGCAGGTCACGGCTGCGGCGAAGATGGTGATGCCGCGATCGCGCTCCTGCGGGTCGAAGTCGGTGACGGTGGTGCCGTCGTGCACCTCGCCGCGTTTGTGCACGGCGCCGGTGCGGAACAGCATGCGCTCGGTCACGGTGGTCTTGCCCGCGTCGACGTGGGCCAGGATGCCCAGGTTGCGGACGGCGGCGAGCGCGGCGGCGGTCGGGTTCAGGTGCAGGTGCTGGTGAGTACACACGGTCTCGGGTCTCTCGGATCGATCCGAATAGGACAGCGCGATTCCCGGGCCTAACTGCCAGCGGGCAGCTCGAAGCAGACCCTGGATCAGGGTCGTGAGAACATGGGGTCCGGTGGGATCCTCAGCGCGGGCCGCGCAGCCGGCGCCGAGCCGGCGAAGACACCAGGATCACCTCGAAGCGAGGCCGGGAGGCGACGACGACGGCGGAACGCTCACGCTGCATCGTTACCCCTCCCTCATACATAGCGGGACCGCATCCGACGGCGGTCGTGTCGGATAGACGTTAGCGTGCACGCGTCGGCGGTGGACACTGCTTTTCCCCGCTGATCGCCGCAGATCCCCGCTGAGTGCTACGGAGTGGTGGTGTGCCGGACCTGGCGGAGGAACTCGGCGTTGCTGGCGGTGCTCTTCATGCGCTCGAGCAGCAGTTCGGCGGCCTGTCCGGACGGCTGGTTGCTCAGCACGCGGCGCAGGCGTCGCATGGCGTCGAGCTCCTCGGCCGGGACGAGCAGTTCCTCGCGGCGGGTGCCGGACCCGGAGATCTCGATCGCGGGGAAGATCCGCCGGTCGGCGAGCGCCCGGTCGAGCCGCAGTTCCATGTTCCCGGTGCTCTTGAGCTCCTCGAAGAAGTAGTCGTCCGCGCGGGAGCCGGTATCGATCAGCGCGGTGGCCAGGATGGTGACCGAGCCGGCCTCCTCCAGGTTGCGGGCGGCGCCGAAGAACTGCTTGGGCTTGGCCACGGCGGCGGCGTCGACTCCGCCGGAGAGGGTGCGACCGCCGGGCTTGGCGTTGTTGTTGTGGGCCCGGCACAGCCGGGTGAGGGAATCGAGCAGGATCACCACGTCAGTGCCCTGCTCCGCGAGACGCTTGGCGCGCTCGACGGCCAGTTCGGCGATCGCGATGTGCTCGTGCGCGGGCCGGTCGAAGGTGGAGGAGATGACCTCGCCCGCCACCGAACGTCGCATGTCGGTGACCTCTTCGGGTCGTTCGTCGAGCAACACGATCATCAGGTGGCACTCGGGGTGGTTCTGGGTCACCGCCTTCGCGATGGCCTGCAGGAGCAGGGTCTTGCCGGTCTTGGGCTGGGCGACGATCAGTCCGCGCTGGCCCTTGCCGATCGGCGCGAGCAAGTCGATGGCCCGCGTGCTCGGCACGCCGGGACCGGTCTCCAGCAGCAGCCGTTCGGTGGGGTGGATCGGGGTCAGTTCGGCGAAGCGCGGGCGGGCGGACACGCGATCGGGCGCCTGGCCGTTGACCAGGTCGACGCGGACGAGGGGGTTCGCCTTGGCCGCGGCGCTCTGCCCGGACCTGCCGGAGGCGGCGCCGGCCGCGCCGTCGATCAGGTCGCCGGGGCGCAGCTTGTGACCGCGAATCAGTTCCGCGGGCACGTAGACGTCCGCCGAGCTGGGCAGATAGCCGTTGACGCGCAGGAAGCCGTGCTGGTCCTGCACCTCGAGGACACCGGTGGCCGGCCGGAGCGCGACGGATGGGGCAGGGGTGGAACGGCGGCTCGGACGGTCGTTCGAGCGCGCGGTCTTGGGGGTTTCAATACTTGTGTGTTCAAGGGTGGTAGTCATGATAAGTCCTTTGCGAAATCCTGAACAGGATGAGAAATGTGTAGCCGTATCCACCTCGGGCGTTTCACGAGGTGAAAGGCGTAGCGTGGAGCTCACGGGCCCGCGGATGTACGAGGTCTGCGCGGCGGCTCGGAAGGGAACGGAAAGGCTATGACCAGCCGAAGTAATCAACAGCATCGGGATCTGGACTGCCTCGGAGCAGTCGGATTTGCGATGCCAGCGCCCCCTGTTGCTAGCCCCAGTGTAGCACGGCGGCGAGGATGAGAAGAACGAGTCCGGCCGAGGGGGCTATCGCGAAGGCAGCTGAAGCGCCCAGCCTGTCGGCGGTGTGCCCGGCCAGGAACGCGGCGAGGGCCGAGCCCGCCGCGCTGGTGGAGTTGTTCCAGGTGAACGTCTGGGCGAGGACTGCGGGGTGGACGGATTCCTCGGTCAGGATATTGAGAAGGACGAGCGTGGGCGGAATAGCCGCCTCGGTGATTGCCGCGGCCACGCCCAGCCAGATCGGGGATGAGGCGAACGGGAGCAGCAGTGCTGTGCCCGTCAGGTACGCGGTGACGACCAGGAGTTGGCGACGCGCCGGGGCACGGTGGCGGCGTAGGCCGTAGAGCCAGCCGGACAGCAGGCCACTGACGCTGGCGGCGGCGAGGATCGGGGCGGCCTCGCCAGGCACGTGGTGCTGGGTGGCCAAAGCGCTGACCGAGACACCCATCGTGCCGAAGTAGAGTCCGACTGACCAGCCCCGTGTCGTCAGATCATTGAGATCCGCCGGGCCGGTGGCGCCAAGCCACCGGCCCGGCACCGCTCAGCCCAGTGCGCCCTCGTGTTCGGCGAGGAATACGGACGCAATGGACTGATACTCCTCAGGGGACTCGATGTAGGGCACGTGGCTGGCGCCGGCGAGCACCATCCCCGAACCCAGTTTCGGCGTCGTCAGCGGGCCAGGCGCTCGACCAACCAGGCGAGGGCGAGCGGGTAGCGGCGGTCGGTGCCGAAGTGGCCGCCGTCGAACAGTTCGAAGTGCACCCGGTCTTCGGGCAGTCCTGCCTTCGCGAGCTCGGCGCGGAACGCCTCGGCGCCGAGGTCCAGGTGGAACTCGTCGCGGTTGCCGGCGACGATCCACACGGCACGCAGCGACCGCACAGCATGATCGAAAGCGCGTGGTCAGCCTCCTTGGTGAACGCCGTGCGGGACCGGAAGTCTTGACTCCAGCGCGAGATGTCGTGGGCGAATTCGCGCAACGCGCGGGCCGCCTGGGCGAACACGGGGATGTAGCTCAGCTCGTAGAGGGTGTCCCCGGCGTGCGTGGCCAGGGCGCCGAACAGGTCCGAGCGCAGCATCGGCGTGATCATGGCGCCGAAGGCGCCGGAGGACTTGCCGGTGATGGCCCGCGACTCCCGGTCGGCGAACACGGCGTCCGCGGTCTCGATGAACGGCTGGTTGAACGGCGTGCGGTTAGCCCACATCGAGATATGGGCGCCGTAACCCTGGATCACGTAGATAACCGGATACGCGGAGTACGGATTGTCATCATAGCCGGGCGGAACATACACCCATAGAGGACGCTCACGCGGGTCCCCGAGGGGATTTTCCCGCAGCAATACGGAATCGACGGTGTGTCGGTTCAGTCGACCGCAGAGTTCGGCGTTCCAGGGCAACATTACTTACTCTCCATTTGCCGATGCGGACAGCTTGACGAAGACCTGCGCCACTCCCTCGTCGAGCCTTCGCTCGCCCACGGGCAGGAAGCCCAATCGGCGGACGAAACCCAGGCTCGGCGTGTTCCGCTCGTCGACCAGGGCCCACACCGCGGGTCGGCCCAGGTCGGTCAGCGCGTAGTCGAGCAGCAGCCGGACCGCCTCGCCGGCCAGGCCTTGGCGCCACAGGTCAGGCCGGACGCACCAGCCGGTCTCGATCCATTCGCTCGGCAGTTGCCGGGCGGGCTGCAGGTGCCCGAGGCCGATCACCCGCCCGTCCATCAGCCACGCCCAGTAGCCCAGTGCCAGCGGACCCTCGTCGGCGAGGCGGCCGGCCACGAGGCTCCGCGCGGCTTTCTCGTCACTGAAGTCCACCGGAGAATAGCGGCTGGTCCGCGGGTCAGCGAACATTTCGACGAGGCCCTCGGTTGTTCCGGAACCAACGGCTCCAGAGTCAAACGCGCACCGGTCAGAATCGGCTGCGCGCGATCGGCGATTGCGTGGTCCCTGATCTGAACCCTAGGGGATCCGGCCGACTTACAACGCAATCAGAGTTCTGACATCTTAGTCCCGGAACCCTACCAATGCGACATAACGCCGAACCTGCTCTACGTTATTCACGAAGGCCTGCAGCCCGACCGGACGCACCATACCCACGCCCCGGGATCAGCGTTGATCCCCGTCCTTCTGGAGCAGCATGCGAACACCCCTGTTCTCCCGACTCACCGCGATCACGGCCCTCGTAGCAGCGACCGCGCTCGCCGTCACCGGACCCGCCTCCGCGCAGACGGCCACCTCCGACACCTCCCCGGTGAACCTCTCGGTGGTTCGGATGGAGTACTCGCCGACCGGCAGCTTCCTCGACGATCCGAGCTTCGACATCATGGATCGCGATTTCACCGTCCCGGCGTACACCAGCAGCGTCTCCGACGGCTGGCTGACGATCACCACCAGTCAGCTGACATTCTCGTACGAGCTGGGCTCCGGCCCGTTCACCACCGCCAACACCAAGATGCGTCTGCTCGGCGCGCTGCCGCCGGGAGCCTCCGCGAACGTCACGCCGACCTGGGGCTGGGAGTGCACCTTCGGCCAGGCCTGCCAGGCCGGGGCGGCCACCCTGAGCGGCGGGGCGTCCATCGCCGGCAATCACCTGAACTACCTCAGCCCGGCCGGATTCGTCGCCGGCCTGACCGCGACCGGGGCGGACGCCTCCTGGCAGGCGCTCGGCGCGCCCGCCGGCGCCGCGGACGTGACCATACGCTTCTCCAACGCGACCGGCGGCGATGGCAACCTCGAGTCGCGCACCGAGCACCTGGTCGTCAACGGCACCGCCACGCAGATCGCCCTTCCGACGACCTCAAGCTGGGACGCCTGGTCCACCGTCACCGTCCCGGTGACCCTGACCTCTGGCACCAACACCATCGCAGTGGACTGCGAGAGCGGCGACAGCTGCAACGTCAATCTCGATGACATCGCCGTCATCGCGACCGGCGCGACCCCCGCGGCATTCCTGCAGGCGAACCCGCTCGGCGGGTACATCCGCTCCTACGACTCGGTCAACGGCTCGTACAGCGGCGTCTTCTCACAGCCCGGCGTCACCCCCGACGCGTGGATCAACTACCTGACCGCGCAGCAGATGGTGAACGACGGCGAGCGCGGCTTCGACCTGGCCCGCATCGGCGCGTCGAACCAGGCCTCACAGGCCGGGGCGTACCCCGCGGGCCCGTGGGCCGACCACCGCTCGGCCATCGCGTTCACCGGCGACACCGAGGGCACCTGGAACACCCTGGCCAGCGAGGCGCAGCTGGCCCAGGACGAGGGCAGCATCGGCCAGCCGTACGTCAGCGACGACATCGGCAGCTTCCTGGGCAGCAACACCACCGGCAACGGCAACGACTCCGACGACCTGTACCTGCGCTGGCTGCGACTCGGCACGTTCCAGCCGATCATGCGCGAGCACTCCGACCAGGTGGACTGGGGCCAGAACGCGCGCCTGCCCTGGGAGTACGACGCCGCGACCCAGGCCGTCGGCGACCAGTTCATGCAGCTGCGCGAACAGCTCGTGCCCTACCTCTACACGCTGGCCGAGCAAGCGAGCAGCACCGGGATCCCGATGACCCAGGCGCTGTACCTCAACTATCCGAGCCAGGCCGCGGCCTTCACCAACCCGACCGAGTACACGCTGGGGTCCGACGTGCTGGTCGCCCCGGTCACCACCCCCGGCGCGAGTGTCGCCCAGTCGGTCTGGTTCCCGCCGGGCACGTGGCAGGACTACTTCACCGGCGCCACGTTCACCGGTCCTGGAACGCAGACCATCGACGTGCCTACCAGCCGGATGCCGGTGTTCGTCAAGGAGGGCGGCATCATCCCGCTGCAGCCTCCCGGCGGCCAGGCGCAGACGGCCGGCACCGCACCGATCACGTTGCAGGTGCACGCCGGTGCCAACGGCGGCTACTCACTGTACGACGACGCTGGAACCGGCCTGGGCTACCAGTCCGGCCAGTCGACTCAGACCCCGGTCAGCTATACCGAGAACGCATCCGCCGCACCTCGACGCTGACCATCTCGCCGAGTGCCGGCTCGTACTCCGGCGAGCCGGCCAGCCGCACCTACACGCTCGACCTGGTCGACGAATCGCGGCCCGCCTCCGTCCAAATCAATGGGCACACGGTCGCGGCTTCACAGTGGTCTTACAACACGAGCACTGACACGCTGCAGGTGCCGCTCGGCGCCGTGGCGACCACGGCGGGCGTCACCGTCACCCAGGTCGGCGGCTCCCCCGTGCAACTGTCGGAGCCGAGCACGCCGCTGATCACCTTCGCCTCTCCGTCCAGCGCGGCGCCGGGCCAGCAGGTCACGATCACCGGCAGCGGCTTCGGCGCGAGCCAGGGCAACAGCTACCTGACCTTCAGCGACGACGGCACCAACTGGGGCGCCCCCGGCGACCTCGCCACCTTCACCGTCGACAGTTGGAGCGACGACGCCGTCACCTTCACCGTTCCCGAGCCGTCCGGCACCGACAACGAGTGGGCCGTGACGCCCGGCAGCACCGCGAGCGTCTCGGTGACCACGAGCGCCGGAACCTCCAACACCACCAGCACCGCCATCGGCTCGGCCACGACGCCGACAGGGCAAGTCACCGGATACCAAGGTCTGTGCCTGGACGACCGCGGCGCGTTGACCGCGAACTACAACCCGATCCAGGTCTACACATGCAACAACTCCAGCGCCCAGCAGTGGACGGTGGAATCGGACGGCACCCTGCAGGTGTTCGGAATGTGCATGGACGTCAACGGCGGTGACACCACCAACGGAACCATCGTCGACCTGTACACCTGCAACGGCACCGGCGCCCAGGACTGGGTGGCGCAGCCGAGCGGCGACCTCGTCAACCCGCAGTGCGGCAAGTGCCTGGAGGACAACGGCAACGGCGGCTCGGGCACCCAGTCGATCATCTACGACTGCACCGGCGCGGCCGACCAGAAGTGGGCTCTCCCGTGAGCTGACCCGCACTGACGTACGAGTCCGGGGGTGGACACGCCGAGGTCCGCCCCCGGACTTGAAGATTCATCCTGTGCGGTCTAGGCTCGACTCGGAAGTTGAATATTAAACCAACTGGATGGGGAACACCCATGAGCGACCTCAAGATCGCCATCATCCTCGGCAGCACCCGCCCGGGCCGCAATGGCAAGGCCGTGGCCGACTGGGTTCTGGAGAAGGCCTCCGCGCGCACTGGCGCCAAGTACGAGCTGGTGGACCTGGCCGACTTCCCGCTGCCGCACCTGGACGAGGCCGCACCGCCGTCGTTCGGTCAGTACGCGAACGACCACACCAAGGAATGGGCGGCGACGATCGCCGGCTTCGACGGCTACATCTTCGTCAGCCCGGAGTACAACCACTCCACCTCGGGCGTGCTGAAGAACGCGATCGACTACCTGTACGGCGAGTGGAACAACAAGGCCGCGGGCTTCGTGTCCTACGGCTCCCTCGGCGGCGCGCGGGCCATCGAGCACCTGCGGGCGATCTCCAGCGAGCTGCAGCTCGCCCACGTTCGCCAGCAGGTCTCCTTCTCGCTGTTCAGCGACTTCGAGAACTTCTCCGTCTTCAAGCCCGCGGCCCAGCACGACGACGCGGTCGCGACCCTGTTCGACCAGCTCGAGTCGTGGGCCGGCGCGCTCAAGACCGTGCGTGGCTGAGTAGTTGAACCGAGTTTCACAGAATTCTGGTCCGGCCACGTACTGCGGGTCGGGCCAGAGTGCGTTAACGCCGGTACTCGGCCGTGTGCAGCGAGCCGAGGAGGGCGAGGATCCCAAGGCGATGGTTGACGACGTACGCGACCGCCACAGGGAACGAATCCATCAGCTGAAGCAGAGTCCGGTCCACCGTGGCGCCGGTCGGGTGCACGGCCGTGGGCCTGGGTGCGACCCCGGTCAGCACGGCGACCCCTTCCCGGCACTGCCCGGCCACCCGCCGCGCCCAGGAAGACACGTCCTGCCCTCGCGGCAAGATCAGGACCATGCTGGGAAGCCGACGGAAAGGTGCGCACTGTGGTAACGCAAAAGCAGGTCGAGGCGTGGGTCGACGGGTACGTACGAGCCTGGGGCAGCAACGAGTCCAAGGACATCGCGGCGCTGTTCACCCCGAAGGCCGAGTACCACGAGTGGCCGTACGCAACCGACTGGGTCGGCCGTGCGCAGATCATCGAGGGCTGGCAGAGCCGCGCGGCGTGGCAGGAGGGCGGTTGGGACTTCGAGTGGTCCACGCTGATGATCACCGGGGACACGGCCGCCATCCGGGGCGTCGGGACCTACAAGGAGCTCGGCACCTTCACCAACCTCTGGACCGTGACGTTCGACGAGCGCGGCAAGTGCACGATGTTCCGGATGTGGAACAACCAATCGGCGGATTAGATCGCTCCGGTCAGCAGGCCGAGGCCCGGATCAGGCCCACCAGGCCGGTGCGCAGACGACGGCGGCTTCGACGAGGTCCGCCTTGGTCACCGCGTCGTCGGCGAGCCAGGCGTTGATGGCGCCGGCGAAGCCGTGGGCGAGGAACTGCGCGACGATCCGGTGGTTGGCCGCAGGCGGGCCGGGGTGCGCGCTCCGCTCGATGAACGCCAGCGCGTAGTCGGCGAAGTGGCGGGTCAGCGCCTCGTACACGCCGCGGTCCGCCGGATCGTGCAGGGCGTTGCGGTACACGTCCCGGAACCGGTCCACGTGGTCGGCGACCTCGGCGGTGGCGAGGCGCAGTAGCTGCTCGGGCGGGTAGCCGCCCTGAGCTCGGCGCGCGTCCTCCTCGCGGTGGCCGCGTGCCAGATCGGCGTAGCGGACCTGGATCAGCAGCTCCAGCGGGCTGGTGCAGCGGTTGTAGAAGGTCGCGCGGGTGACGCCGGCGCGCTCGGCGAAAGCTACTGCCTGGCGCACCGCCTCACGATCGGCGAGGACGGTCAGCGCACGATGATGATCGCGTCCATCCGCTACCTCGACGAGTTCGTGAAGCAGGACGGCCGGTGGCTGTTCGCCGAGCGCCGGCTGATGGTCAACTGGACCGAGACGCGGCCGTCGACGCTGTGAACAGGAGTTCGAGGTAATCAGCGTCAGGCGTCGGCGATTTTGTTCATGATTGCCGACGCACGGAGCAGCACCTGCTGCTCCTCCGGCGGGATCGACGCGCGGAGCGTGGCGGCGAGCCACGCCTCCCGGGCCGCCGGGATCGTCGCGGTCGACGCGCGCCCCTCGCGGGTGGCGCTGATCAGTGTCTTGCGCTTGTCGTCCGGATCCGGCCCGGCGACGATCAGGCCGTGGGCGCGCAGCACGGAGAGGGTCTCCGCCATGGACTGCCGACGCACGTGCTCGGCCTGCGCGAGTTCGCTGGCCGTCGTCGGACCCTGCGCGACGATGCGGGCGAGGGTCGTCAGTTGCGACCACGTCCACGGCATCTCGTCGGGCGAGGTCTCGCTGCGCAGCCTTGCCCGCAGCCGGACCATCGCCTTCGTCAGCTCGGCCGCGGTCTCCTCCGCGCGCACTGCCTCTTCCAGCTGCGTCTCCTCGGCCGCCATGGGCCGACGTTAGCAGATAGGCAGGCTCCCTGCCATATTATTAGGCAGGTAGCCTGCCTATCCAGCGAGCGCGAAGGGGGAATTCCGCCCATGACCACGATCGTTCACGCCCGGGAAACGGCGGACGCGGCGGACGCGGGGAACGAGGAGTGGCGCCGACGCCCCTTCGGCCCGCGGTTCGTCGCGCCGCTGCTCATGGGTGCGACGCTCAACCCCGTCAACAGCTCGGTCCTCGCCACCGCCCTGGTCGCGATAGCCACCGCGGTGGGCCGCTCTCGGCCTCGCGATCGTGCTCGCCGCCGCGCTGGTCCGCTGGGAGCTGCGCGCGGCCAATCCGTTCATCGACGTGCGGCTGCTCGCCTCGAATCCCGCGCTCTACCGCGTGTCGCCCGCCGAGAAGCTCGGCACCGCCTCCGGCCTGCTGCGCACCTTCGGCTACGTCGGCTCGATCGCCTCGGCGACGATCACCGGCATCGCCTTCCGCACCCGGGTGGACGACGCGGGCCTGCACCACGTCTCGCTCACCCTGATCGCCATCGGCGCCGCCGTGCTGCTGATGACCGTGTTCGACCGGCACCTGAAGCCGTCGGACGGCACTCCCCCACCCCGCAAGGAGAACGACCGGATGTCCGAGTCCACCACCACCCCGACCGTGATCCCCTCCCAGACCGCGCTGCTGCTGATGGATTATCAGAACGCCGTCCTGCGCGACGCCGCCGACCAGGACTACCGCCTGTTCGTGCTCGCCGACGCGACCGCCGACCCGGACGCCGAGGTCCACCGCGTGCTGATCGACAAGGTCTTCCCGCACCAGGCCGACATCGTGCAGACCGGCGATCTCGAGGCGCTGAGCAGCTGAGGCCGAACCGTTTAGCCCTCGAGGTACTCGACGAGCTGGGTGAACTCCGGGCGAGGCCCTTGTCGGTCAGCGCGGCGCGGCACCATTGACCCGCCTGCCATAAACTGATATCACTTAAAGTATGATGGCAGGCGGTACAGCAGCGCTGACGGTGCAGAGCCTGACCAAGCGGTTCGGGGCGCGCACCGCGTTCGAGGACGTGTCCTTCAGCGTCGATCACGGCGAGGTGTTCGGCTTCCTCGGCCCGAACGGCGCGGGCAAGACCACGACCGTGCGCACCCTGGGCACGCTGCTGGCGCCGAGCGCGGGCTCGGCGACGGTCGCGGGGCTCGCGCTGACCGCGGACAACGGCGTCGAGATCCGCCGCCGTATCGCGATCATGCCGGAGTCCCCCGGCCTGTACCTGCGTCTCAGCGTCGCCGAGAACCTCGAGTACTTCGCCGGACTCTACGAGCTCCCGGACGCCCGCGAACGCATCGCCCGCGCTTTGAGCTCGGTCAACCTCGCCGACCGGGCCGACGACCTCTGCCGCTCGCTGTCCAAGGGCCTGCGTCAGCGCGTCGGGCTTGCCAGAGCCCTGCTGAGCGACCCGCAGGTGCTGTTCCTCGACGAGCCGACCTCCGGCCTCGACCCGGTCGCCGCGAGCGTGGTGCACGACCTGATCGACGCGCTACGAAAACGCGGTGTGACGATCTTCCTGACCACCCACCGCCTCGCCGAGGCCGAACGGCTCTGCGACCGCGTCGCCATCATGAACACCACCGTGCGCATGATCGGCAAACCCGACGAGCTACGCGAACGGCTCTTCAACAAGAGCCTTGAGATCAGGACCCGCGAACCGCTGGCGGAACCGGAGCGTGTGCTGTCCGGCCTCGCGGGCGTCGAGGGCTGGCAGCAGTCCGCGGACGGGGCCTACGTACTCACCGTCACCGACCCGGCCCTGGCCGCGCCCGCCGCGGCGAGGGCTCTGGTGGCCGCCGGCGCCGACCTGCTCTCGCTGAGCCCATCCCAGCACTCTCTGGAAGACGTCTACCGGCAGCTCATCGACACGGACGTGGAGGCGCAGGCGCGATGACGCTCAGCAGAACCCGTATTCGCGCCATCGTGCGCAAGGAACTGCGCGACTACCGGCGCAACCGCTTCATCGCCGGCACGATGACCATCATGCCGGTGCTCTTCCTGGTGCTGCCGATCACCGACATCTTCACCATCTCCGCCGACGCGTCGGCCGACAAGATCGACAGGCTCATCGGCATCACCGTGCTCTACATGCTGCTCATCCCCGCGATGGTCCCGGCCGCGATCTCCGCGTACGCGGTCATCGGCGAGCGCGAGCAGGGCACGCTCGAACCGGTGCTGACCACGCCGGTGCGCCGCGAGGAGTTCCTGCTCGGCAAGGCGCTCGCCGCCCTGATCCCGACCATCGTGATCTCCTACGTGATGTTCGGGATCTTCCTCGGCGCGGTCGCGGCCTTCGCGCACCGGAATGTGGCCTCCGACATCTTCCAGGCCCCCAGAATCCTGGCCCAGCTGCTGTTCACGCCGCTGCTCGCGGGCTGGTCGATCTGGGCCGGCATCGCGATCTCGTCCCGCTCCAGCGACGTACGCGTGTCCCAGCAGCTCGGCACGCTCGCCAGCCTGCCTCCGCTCGCCGTCACCTCCCTGATGGGCTTCGGCGTGATCCAGCCGACGCTCACCCTGGCCCTCGCCCTCGGCGCCGGCCTGCTGGCGATCGACCTGCTCGCCTGGCGGCTGGTCTCCACCATGTTCAACGGCGAACGCCTGATCACCGGCGCCAAGGCGACCACACGCGATACCACCGCGGCGTTCAGGCCGCGGAACCTGCCCGAGGAAGCGAGCCGACGATGAGTGCGACCGTCAGACTCGAACGCCGCATGGTGTTCGTCAACCTCGTAGACCGCAATCGACCCTGGCAGGTCCGCCTCGACGGCGAACCTGCCGGCAGCATCGCGCGCGACGACGTGCTCGAACTGCCCGTCGCGCCCGGACCGCACACGCTTCAGCTGACCTCAACCGGCCGACGCTGCAGCCCAACGCAGTCCTTTGAGGCGCGCGATGAGTCGATCGTCGAATTCACCTGCCACCCCCAGCCGGTATGGCCGCTCGTGCTGATGGCATTCGCCGTGCCGGGCCGCTGGATCATGCTCAAGAAGCACTGAGTCGAGAACAGGTCAGCGGGAGAGCACCGGCCCTGCGGCGAGGTCGAGGGTGGCCGTCGTCGAGTCCGCGATCACCGCCGCGTCCGAGCCGACGAACTGGCCCACCCACGTGGAGGGCATCGCGGCGCCGTGGTTGTGTACCAGGTTACTGCGATACTCGCCGCCGCCGTGCGCGGCGAACTTCGCCGCGGTGAAGCCGTCGAACTGCACGAAGGACACGGCCGAGTCGTTGCCGTCGAGGTCGTAGGTGTTGCCGACGAACTGGGCGGCCGGGTCGCGCCCCTCGAGGGTGAGCCCGGCGCCGAAGAGGACCGCCGTCGCGTTGGCCTGGCCCCTGAAGTAGTTGCCGAACGCCTGGAGCCCGCGGCTGTCCGCGGCGATGTGCACGTCCCCGCACACGTCGAGGTAGCAGCTCTCGACCCGGAGCGTCCAGGCGTTCCCGGTAGCGCCGTAGGCGATGTGCTGCTCGCCCGGCTCCGAGGAGAAGTGCGTCTCCAGCACCGCCCAGCCGCCGGCTCCCGCGTAGTCGCGGCCGAGCACGACGCCGTATCCGTGCCCGTTGATCTGGCAGCACACCGCGCGCCCGTCCGTGCTGCCGCCGCCGGGAAAGGCCGCGGACAGGCCGTCGGCGAGCAGGAACGTGCCGGCGCCGTAGGAGTTGCAGAACAGCACCCTGCCGTTGACCGAGAACGCGCCGGTGCCGGAGGAGCGGAAGGAGACGAAGCCGCCCGTGCCGTCCCCGCCGTCCGGGTATCCCCTGTATGCGAACGCGCCGCAGTACAGGTCCCGGGTCTCGACGAAGGTGACGTCCGATGTGTCGATCACGCTGACGGCCCAGAACGCCGGGATCGTGTCGCCGCTCGGCGCGGTGCCGAGGAAGCCGAGGCCCTCGACGGTCAGCCCGTGCGGATTCCCGGTCACCACCGACCCCGAGCCGCTGGCCCCGATGGCCAGCAGGTTGACGGTGTTAGCGTTCACAGGCGCGAGCACCGAGCCGGTGAGCGAGACGACGGAGGGGCCGTCCGCCGAGAACAGCGTGCTCTCCCCGATGAGCCTGCCGACGCCGCCCGGCACGGTCACTCCGCTGGTGCGGTAGCAGCCGCCGGGGGCCGGCGGGAAGACGACCTCGGACCCCGCGACGGCGCCCGCGGCGGTGAGCGCGGCCTGGATCGCCGTGGTGTCGTCGGTCGAGCCGTCGCCGACGGCTCCGTAGTCCTGGATGTTGAAGACCGTGGTGGCGACCGCGGCCCGGGCCGGGTACGCGACGGTGAACGCGGTGGCCGCGGCGCCGCCGAGTACGCCGGTCCGCAGCGCGGCGCGGCGGGTGAACGCTGACATGGTGGGCTTCCGTCCTTCGTTCTGTGGGTAGAACCGTGGGTCAGGGTACGAATGGGAAGGATCAGGAGCTCAGCAGCTGCCTGAGCCAGGGAACCGCCGTCTGCGGGCGCGCGGTCCCGCAGCTGGGACACGCGGTTCCGGCGGAGGGGATGTTGAGCCAGTAGCCGTCGACGACGCCGCGCACCGCGTTCGCGTCCTCGGCCAGCACCGTCGAGCTGATCTGGCGGCCGGAGGGATTGGTGCTCAGCCCTGCCAGAACTCTGACATCAGGGTTCGCCGCCCTGGCCTGCCGCGCCGCCGCCGTCACGAAGGACGCGTACTGCGCGCTGCCCTCGAGCGCCTGCGCCTGGATGTCGACCACGTCGGCGTACCGCGCGGCCTGGCCGATCACGTCGAGGCTCAGGAAACGAGGGGCGAGGGCGCCGGTGCCGTCCGGGTCGAGCACGCGCACCAGGTCCAGCGCCGGGGCCGCGATGAACACCACGCCGCGCGCCCTGGCCAGCTTGTAGCCCTCGGCCTCGTATTTGCCCGGATCCTGCTGCTGGGCCTTGGGAGTCAGCGTCCAGTCCTCGACGTCGTAGAGCACCGCGGACGCCGCGCGGCTGAAGTCCGCAACACGCAGGTCGGTCACCGTCACCGACTGCCTGCTGGTCCAAGCACTGATATTCGCCGATTCAGCAGTCGCGGTGGAAGCGCCCACGATATACGTGTGCGCGTTATCAAAAAGTTCCGCCAACTGAGCAGCGGACATTCCGCCCTCGCCGAGTTCGGCCAGCGCCTCCCGGTTGATGATCCACGTCGTGTCCGCGACCGTCCGCGCGCCGCCGCCCGACGGGCTCGCGCTCGCGCCGGGGGTCGCGGGGCCCCCGCCCGCGGAGCTCGCGGTGCAGCCAGACGCGAGGAGCAGCAGGCAGGCGCCGAGCACGGCGAGCGGTCGCCGCGTACCGCTTCGGAGCATCGTTACGCGTTGGAAACCCATGAGCAGCCTCTGATCCGGTAAATATCGGGAACCGAAGTATTAAGTCTCGGCGGGCATAGGGGTAAAGGGACACTAAGGACCCGGCGTAGCGCTCGACGACGCACGGTACGCAGGTTAGCATCGGCGCCGGAGGCCGCTTCCGGAAAGGCAATAAGTAACGATTCATCTATGACAGCCACTCCGCAAAGTCGCGGGGCGAGCCGGGCTCGAGCCCGCACATCACGGACGCCTTGGGGGAGATCACGTCCGCAAACGGTGCCCTTTCGCCACCCACAGAAAGGTACTGACGCGTGAACACGGATACTGAGGAGCCGACCCACCACGGCCCGGCGAACTCGATGACCTGGTCCGAGGAGACGATCTACCTCGGCCTTTGCCGCAAGGGCGCCGCGAGCGCCGAGGAACTTTCCCGCACCGAGGGGCTGAGCCGGGACGCCGTACTGCAGGCCCTGCTCGGCCTTCGCATCAGGGGCCTGGTACGCGGGCCGGAGTTCACCGAACCGGGTGCCTGGCACGCGCTGGCGCCCGACCTGGCCATGGAGACCACGCTGGTGCGGCGGGAACGCTACGAACGCATTGCGCGGGACACGATGACCCGGCTGCTCGACGGCTACCTCAAGGAGCGCGGCCAGCGCGATCCGCAGGCCTCCGGGCTCGTCGAGGTGGTCACCGGGCAGGAGGCGGTCGCCGACGCCTGGGACTCGCTGCAGGCCGGGGCGCGGATCTCGGTCGACGTCTTCGACAAGGCGCCCTTCGTGCAGGGCGACGACGAGCCCTCCCCCGAGTTCGAGATGCTCGAGCGCGGGGTCAAGGCCCGCGGCGTCTACGAGCGCGCCTCGCTGCTCAGCTCGGGCAGGCTGACCGAGGTGCAGCAGCTGATCGCGGCCGGCGAGATGGCCGCGATGGTCCCCGAACTGCCGTTCAAGCTGGCCGTGGTGGACCGTCGCAGGGCGATGCTGCCGGTGGCCCAGGGCACCGAGCTGACCGCGGCTATGATCGTGCGCCCATCCCCGCTGCTCGACGCCCTGATCGAGGTCTTCGAGGCACAGTGGGCCCGCGCGATGCCGGTCCCCCGCGCGGGTCGGCCGAATGGCCGGTCCGAGGGGCAGGATCCGGGCCGGGAACTGCCGGCCGAGGCCGCGGCCGAGGTCAAGTCCGGCTCCGAGGAGCTGCTGACCATGCTGGCCGCCGGAATGACGGACGAGGCCATCGCCCGGCAGCTCGGCGTCTCGGCGCGCACGGTGCAGCGCCGGATCAGCGACCTGATGGACACGCTCGGCTCGCGCAACCGCTTCCAGGCCGGGGTGCAGGCGGTGCGACATGGACTCCTCTGAGGGTTCTGACTGGTTCGACTGGTCTGAACGCGTTGTTTGAGTGTTTACGGGCACGTTGCCTAGGCCCGCTCAAGGCCGCGCAGACGACGTAGTCTGCGCTCTAGCGGGGCGAAGGCGACGAGGTTGACCAGGATGCCGAGGGCGAGGATCAGCAGCACGGCGGCGAAGGCGAGCGCCATGTCCTGGTTCTCCCGCGCGAGTTCCAGGGTCTGCCCGATGCCCGGGCCCAGCGTGGGCGAGACCGCGATCAGCTCGGCCGCCATCAGCGAGCGCCAGGCGAAGGCCCACCCCTGCTTAAGCCCCGACACGTACGCGGGCAACGCGGCCGGCAGCAGCACCCGGCGGACCAGGGCTACGCCGCGCGCGCCGAGGTTTCCACCTACCCTGCGATAGAGCGGCGGCACCTGATCCACGCCGTCGATCAACCCGATGGCGATGGACGGGACGGCGCCGAGCAGCATCACCGTGTAGATCGTCGTCGGGGTGATGCCGAACCACATGATGGCGATCGGGACCCAGGCGACCGAGGGCAGGTTCTGCAGCCCGGCCAGCAGCGGCGCCACCGCTGCGCGAAGCGTGCGGCTCCACGCGGCGGCCAGACCGATCAACGTGCCGAGCAGCAGCGAGGCGCCGAAACCGATCACCGCACGGGAAATCGAACCCCACAGCGCCGCGCCGATCCCGTACTGCGACCAGTCTCCGACGAGGGCGTCGTAGACGTCGCCGGGCCCGGGCAGCACCCAACCCGGCTTAATTCGGGCGAGTACCAGCAGGTTCCACACGCCCAGCAGGGCGGCCGCGGCGAGCACCGGCGGCAGCACCGAACGCAGCAGGCGGCTCAGGGATCTGATCCGCGGCGCGCGGGCGGTCTCGAGCGCGTCGAGGCCCGCCTCGAGGGCGGCGAGGTCGCGGGGGGCGGTCGTCAGCTGCTCAGGCATGGCGGCTTATCTCCTTGCGCAGCCGCAGCGCGAGCTCCACGTTCCCGGCGGCGGTCAGCCACGGGAAGAGCGCGGACTCCTGGAACATCAGCGCGGCGTGCCCGCCGTCCACCGAGATCCGGCCCGCGCTCGGCCGGTCGAGCCCGGCGATCAGGTTGAGCAGCGTCGACTTGCCGCAGCCGGAGGCGCCGAGCACGCAGATCAGCTCGCCGGCCGCGACCTCGAGGTCGATCTCGTCGAGCACCGGCGTCGCGGTGCCGGCGAAGCTTTTGCAGACCCCTGACAGCTGGACGGCCGGGGTCGGCCGCGTCGCGAGGGCGCCGGGTGCGACCGGCTGGAGTATTTCCGAGGTCTTCATGAGGGGGCACCGAGTCCGTCCGCGCTGACCGCCGGCCGGCCGGCCGCGGTGAGCGCATCGTCGAGCAGTGTGAGGTCGTAGATCCCGGACAGAGACGTGTTCTTCATCAGCCCTACGGCCACCGCGTGCGAAAGTTCCGTCTTCAGGCTGTCGGCGATCGGGTCGTTGCTGACCGACTCCTCCGCCCAGGCGCGGGCGAGCACCGCCGGTTCCAGCGCGACCTTGGTGAGCGCGTCGACCCGGCTCTCCACGAGCTGCCGCGCCTGCTCGGGGTTCGCGGTGATCCAGGAGTTGGCGGCCAGCTGGCCCTCGATCAGTTCCCTGACCGTTTGCGGGTGCGCGGCCAGGTAACCGGTGCGCACGACGAGGACCGTGGTGGCGAAGTCCCCCTGCAGCCAGAGCGAGCACTCGTCGACCAGGACGTGCCCGCCGCCGTCGAGCACCAGCCGCGAGGCCCACGGCTCCGGCACCCAGGCCCCGGCGATCCGGCCGGTGCGCAGCAGCGTCAGCGTGGTCGAGTTGCCGCTCGGCTCCACGTCGACCGCGCCCGTGCCCTGCAAGGACGTGCGGTAGCCCTGCTGCTGGAGCCAGTAGCGCAGCGCGATGTCCTGCGTGTTGCCGAGCTGCGGGTCGGCGAGGGTCTTGCCGCGCAGGTCGGCGACGCTGGTGATGTCCGGCGCGACGACGAGTTCCGCGCCGCCGTTCTCCGCCCCCGCGACGATCTCCAGGCCCCCGCCGTGCGAGGCGACGTAGGCGCTGAGGGCGGAGGACGGGCCGACGTACGCCGCGTCGAGCTGGCCGGACAGCAGCGCGGTCATCTCGTCGGGGCCGTCCGCGAAGACGTCGGTGCTGAGGGTGGTCGAGCCGAGCTCCGCGGCGTAGAAACCCTTCGCGAGCCCCACGATCGGCGTGCTGTGGGTGAGGTTCGCGAAATATCCGAGGCGCAGCGCGGCGGCCGGGGTGCCGCCGGTGTCGTCGACCACGGCGGCGGCCGGGCCCGGGTCCATATCGGCGGCGTGGGCGCAGCCGCCGAGACAGACACCGAGCAGTGCCGCGGCGAGCACGGACCGGATCCGTGGCCGTGCTCGGGCGCGTCCGCGAATCACAGCTCGCCGCCGATCATCCCGGCGGTGAGGGTGTCCCCGCTCGGTCCGTCGATCAGCAGGAAGGAGCCGGTGTAGCGGTTGACGGCGTAGTCGTCGGCGGCGATGGGAGTGGCGGTACGCAGCCGGATGCGGGCGATGTCGTTGGCGAGCAGGACGCTCGGCGCCGGGATGGTGGTCAGCGTCGAGACGTCGAGCCAGTGCACGAATTCGGTCACCACCGCCTGGACGGTGCGCGTGGTGTGTCGCAGCAGAACCCTGTCACCGACCCGCAGCGGACGCTCGGACAGGTGGCAGACGGTGGCCGTCAGCTCCTTGACCACCCCCGGCGCCGCGTTGGCGGACGCGATCAGCTCGCCGCGGGCCACGTCGAGGTCGTTGGTCAGCCGGATGGTGACCGACTGCGGTGCGAAGGCCTCGTCCGTCGGCTTTCCGGCGATGTCGATCCCTGCGATGGTCGAGCGCCGGTTCGAGGGCAGCACCACCACCTCGTCCCCGGGCCGCAGCACGCCGGAGACGAGCTGCCCGGCGTACCCGCGGTAGTCCTGCTTTCCGTCCCTGATCACGTACTGGACCGGGAAGCGGGCCGGCTCGGCCGAGGGGTCGGGGGCGGGCGGCACGTCCTCCAGGTGCTGGAGCAACGTCGGACCCTGATACCAGTCCATGGCGGTGGAGGGCTCGACCACGTTGTCGCCGCGCAGGGCGCTGATCGGGATCGAGACCGGGTCGTCCACGCCGAGCCGTTCGACGTAGCGGGCGAACTCGGCGGAGATCGCGGCGTAGACGTCCTTGTCGAAGCCGACCAGGTCCATCTTGTTGACCAGCAGCACGATGTGCGGCACCCGCAGCAGCGCGGCGACCGCGGCGTGTCGACGGGTCTGCTCGACCACGCCGTGCCGCGCGTCCACGAGGATGACGGCCAGTTGGGCGGTCGAGGCGCCGGTGACCATGTTCCGGGTGTACTGCACGTGGCCCGGCGTGTCGGCCAGGATGAAGCGGCGCTTGGCCGTGGCGAAGTAGCGGTAGGCGACGTCGATGGTGATGCCCTGCTCGCGCTCGGCGCGCAGGCCGTCGGTGAGCAGCGCCAGGTCAGGGCCGGCCAGGCCGCGCTCGCGGGAGACGCGCGCCACGGCGGCGAGCTGGTCCGGCATCACGACCCTGAGATCGTGCAGCAGCCGGCCGACGAGGGTGGACTTGCCGTCGTCCACAGAGCCGGCGGTGGCCAGCCGGAGCAGCGAGCCGGTCTTGGTGCTCAGGCCGGTTTCAGCCCCACCGACTGCTTCAGCCCCACCGGCAATTGAGGTGATGATGGTCATTTTAGAAGTACCCCTCACGCTTGCGGTCTTCCATGGCGGCCTCGGACATGCGGTCGTCGGCCCGGCTGGCCCCGCGCTCGGTGAGCGTCGAGGCGGCGATCTCGGCGATCACGTCGGCCACGCTGCGCGCGGTCGAGTCGACGGCGCCGGTGCAGGACATGTCGCCGACGGTCCGGTAGCGCACCGAGCGCAGCTCGACCGCCTCCCCGTCCCGCGGGCCGCCCCAGTCGCCGGGGGCCAGCCACATGCCGTCGCGCCGGAACACCTCGCGGCGATGGGCGAAGTAGATCGACGGAAGGACGATCTCCTGCTGCCCGATGTACTGCCAGACGTCGAGCTCGGTCCAGTTGCTCAGCGGGAACACCCGCACGTGCTCGCCGGGCTTGTGCTTGCCGTTGTAGAGCGCCCACAACTCAGGACGCTGACGGCGCGGGTCCCATTGGCCGAACTCGTCGCGCACCGAGAAGACCCGCTCCTTCGCGCGCGCCTTCTCCTCGTCCCGGCGTCCGCCGCCGAACACCGCGTCGAACTTGTGCCCGCGGATGGCGTCGAGCAGCGGGACGGTCTGCAGCGGATTGCGGGTGCCGTCCGCGCGCTCCTGGAGCCGGCCGTCGTCGATGTACGCCTGCACGTCCGCGGTCAGCAGCCGCACCCCGGCGCGGGCCACGGCCATGTCCCGGTAGGAGAGAACCTCCGGGAAGTTGTGACCCGTGTCCACGTGCAGAACGGGGAACGGGACGGGGGCGGGGGCGAAGGCGCGGGCGGCCAGGTGCAGCATCACGATCGAGTCCTTGCCGCCGGAGAACAGCAGCACGGGTCGTTCGAACTCCGCGACGGCCTCGCGGAAGACGTGGACGGCCTCGGCCTCCAGCACTCCGAGGTGGCTGAGCTCGCGGGGGCCGCGGCTGGCCGGGGCGAGCGTCTCAGGGAACTGCTCCAAGGTGCTCATCGCGAATCTAGGGCGGAGACCCCGTCTTTCGAGGCGGGGAGGAAGCCGTTCCCTCCGGTGTTTCGCATGGGATTCCCTTTCTGGTAAACACATCTGATACCGTGTGAGATATGGGGCGAGAGGCGGTTAAGCGGGCATTGAAATACCGCTTCTATCCGACGGACGAACAGGCGGCCGAGTTGAGCCGCACGTTCGGTTGCGTGCGCCTGGTGTACAACAAGGCTCTCGAGGCCCGGACTGCGGCGTGGATCCAAGAGTCGCGTCGGATCGGCTACGCTGAATCCTCCGCGCTGCTGACCAGCTGGAAGAAGACCGAGGAACTGGCGTTCCTGGGCGAAGTCTCGTGTGTGCCGTTGCAGCAGGCGTTGCGGCATCTGCAGGGTGCGTTCGTGAACTTCTGGGCGAAGCGGGCGGCCTATCCGAAGTTCAAGTCGCGGAAGAAGTCGAGGCTTTCGGCGGAGTACACTCGTTCCGCTTTCACATTCCGTGACGGGGTGTTGAGGCTGGCGAAGATGTCCGAGCCGTTGGATATCGTGTGGTCGCGTCCGCTGCCCGAGGGCGCGGAGCCGAGCACGGTGACGGTGTCGCGCGATAGCGCGGGCCGCTGGTTCGTCTCCATGCTGTGCCAGGACGCCTCGGTCCGCGCGCTGCCGCCAGCGCCGAACCCGGTCGTGGGCATCGATGCGGGGATCACCGCTCTGGTCACGCTCTCGACCGGGGAGAAGATCGAGAACCCGAAGTTCGAAAAGCAGGACCGCGAGCGCCTGGCCCGGGCGCAGCGGGAACTGGCACGCAAACAGAAGGGCTCGAAGAACCGGGACAAGGCCCGGACCAAGGTCGCCCGGGTGCACGCCCGCATCACCGACCGGCGCCAGGACCACCTGCACAAACTGACCACTCGACTTGTCCGCGATAACCAAGCGATCGTGATCGAGGATCTGGCCGTGCGCAACATGCTCAGCAACCACACGCTGGCCCGCGCGATCTCGGACGCCGCCCGGTCCGAACTGCGCAGGCAGTTGGATTACAAGTGTGCCTGGTACGGGCGGGTCCTGGTCGTGGTCGACCGGTTCCACCCGTCGTCCAAGACCTGCTCGGTCTGCGGGCACCGGGTGTCCGTGCTGCCGATGGGCGTGCGGGAGTGGACCTGCGCCGGATGCGGTGCGGTGCACGATCGGGACGTGAATGCGGCCCGGAACCTTGAAGCGGCGGGGCTCGCCGTGATCGCCTGTGGAGCCGATGTAAGACCTCAAAGGAAACCTCCTGGCGGGCACTCGGTGTTGAAACAGGAAACCCAACCGGTGACGGCTGGAATCCCCTCCCTCTAGGGAGGGGAGGATGTCAATCGTGGATCCCGCATTCGGTCTTGGCGGTGCCGGCCCAGCGGCCGGCCCGCGAGTCTTCGCCAGGCGCGGTGCGCCGGGTGCACGGAGCGCAGCCGATCGAGGTGTATCCGTCCTGGAACAGCGGGTTGACCAGCACCCCGTGCTGCTCGACGTACGCCTCCACGTCCTCGTCGGTCCACCCGGCGATCGGCGAGATCTTCACCATCCCGCGCTTGGCGTCGTAGTCCACGGTCCGGATGTCCTTGCGCGTCGGCGCGTCCACCCGGCGCATCCCGTTGACCCATGCCGTGTACGGGGCCAGGCCGCGCTCGAGCGGCTCGACCTTCCGCAGCGCGCAGCAGCGCGCCGGATCGCGGTCGTGCAGCCGCGGACCGAAGGCGGCTTCCTGCTCCTCGACCGTCTGGCGCGGGGTGATCGAGATCATGTTCACGTCGTAGACCACGGCGATGGCGTCGCGGGTGCCGATGGTCTCGGCGAAGTGGTAGCCGGTGTCGAGGAACAGCACGTCGATCCCGGGGACCACGCTCTGGGCCAGATGCACGAGGTGCGTGTCGGCCATCGAGGAGGCGAGCACCAGGTCGGGTCCGAAGACCTCGCCGGCCCAGCGCAGGATGTCCGCGGCGTCGGCGCCGTCGAGCTCGCGGTCGGCCCGTGCGGCCAGCTCGCGCAGATCGCCGGGTGGGTCATGGGTCGGTCGCAAAGCGGTCCCTCCTTTGTCCAGTCAGTTTCTCCGAACACATAGGATTCGGTGATACAGCCCCGCACTGAAAACTGTCACTACTAAAAGCCGATTTCTTTTCTCAGCCTTTACCTAACAGCCCGGCTTAATGACGGAAATACGTCATGTCTGTGATCGGACAACCGGCACTCCGGGGTGGTCAACACTGACGCGTTTGGTCATGTCGCAAACTCGCCAAGCAGGTCAGACCAGGCCTGATACCGAACACCTTGGTTCCCGAAACATGTATGCAATGCGTCATGCTTGACACCGGAGCGCGCTGTTCGTACGTTCCCGACCATCGGGACATCGATTCCACCCACATCATCGATGCCTGGTTCTAATGCCATCCCGCGCTTTATTGCGCAGAATTTTTCTATCATGTTTCGGAAAGGTTCACGGTCATGATGCGCATCCTTGTACTCGGCGGTGACGGATTCTGCGGCTGGCCGACCGCGCTGCACCTGTCGGACCTCGGCCACGAGGTGACGATCGTCGACAACCTCAGCCGCCGCGCCATCGACCTCGAACTCGAGGTCGAGTCGCTCACCCCGATCCGGCCGATCTCCGAGCGCATCCGCGTCTGGCGGGAGGTCTCAGGACGCGAACTCGGCTTCGTCCGCCTCGACCTGGCGAACGAGTACGACCGCCTCGTCGCGCTGCTCGAGCAGCAGCGCCCCGACGCGATCGTGCACTTCGCCGAGCAACGGGCCGCGCCCTACTCGATGCGCTCGCAGACGGCCAAGCGCTACACCGTGGACAACAACGTGCGCGCCACCCACAACGTGCTCGCCGCGCTCGCCGCCACCGGGCTCGAGGCCGCGCTGGTGCACCTCGGCACGATGGGCGTCTACGGCTACGGCTGGTCCGGCTCCGCCCCGATCCCCGAGGGCTACCTCACCGTCAAGGTGGACACCCCCGACGGCGAGCTGGAGCGCGAGATCCTGCACCCGGCCAACCCGGGCTCGGTCTACCACCTCACCAAGACCCTCGACCAGCTGATGTTCGCGTTCTACGCCGCGAACGACCAGCTGCGGATCACCGACCTGCACCAGGGCATCGTCTGGGGGACGCAGACCCCGCAGACCGAGCGGGACGAGCGGCTGATCAACCGCTTCGACTACGACGGCGACTACGGCACCGTGCTCAACAGGTTCCTGATGCAGGCCGCCGTCGGCCACCCGCTGACCGTGCACGGCACCGGCGGCCAGACCCGCGCGTTCATCCACATCAGGGACACCGTGCGGTGCATCCAGATCGCCCTGGAGAACCCGCCGGAGGCCGGCGCCAAGCCGACCGTGTTCAACCAGATCACCGAGACGCACCGGGTCGCCGACCTGGCCAAGCTGATCAGCGGCCTGACGGGGATCGAGATCGCGCACCTGCCCAACCCGCGGCGCGAGGCGGTGGAGAACGACCTGGTGGTGCGCAACGACCGCTTCCTCGGCCTCGGCCTGAACCCGACCACGCTCTCGGACGGGCTGCTGGCCGAGATCACCGAGATCGCCGGACGCTACCGGCACCGCGTCGACCCGAGCAAGATCATCGCGCGCTCGGTCTGGCGGTCCGGCATGGAGACGGCGCCCGACCTGGTCACCACGCTGCCCGAGTCGATGCCGCAGCCCCCTGAAACGTCCGAGACCGAGACGGCGCTCGTCGCCTCCTGACCGGCCGGCGGCGGCCGCCCCGAGAGAAGAAAGGCACTGAGGATGGCGAAACGGATCCGCGCCCGCGGCATGAACGCGGCGCTGGCCGGCGGCGAGGCAGGGGTGGGCGAGATGAACCCCGCCCGCTCCCCGCTGCGCCCCAAGCAGTTCGGCGTCGCGCTGGCCGCCGCGGTGGTCGGCGGCAGCCTCGGCATGTTCACCTACCACGCGGTCTCCGCCACCACGACCGCCTACACGGGTCAGGTCGCCCCGACCCAGACCTACTACCTCAACTTCGCGGCCGACGGCACGGTCCTGGCCCTGGACGTCAAGCCCGGCCAGCACGTGAAGAAGGGGCAGGTGCTGGCCACCCAGGACGCCGACGTCGCTCAGGCCCAGCTGTCCGCCGCCCAGGCCGCGGCCACCGCCGACGCCGCGGTGGTCGCCGCGGACCAGGACCCGCAGGCCACCCAGACCGCGGCCGCGGCCGACGCGCTCAGCGTCAGCCAGGCCCAAGCCGCCGTCAGCGCCGCGCAGAACGCGCTGACCGTGCAGCAAGGGGCCGCGCAGGGCACGGTCTCCACCCAGAACTCCGCCGTGACCAGCGCGGAGAACACCTACCAGGCGGACGAGGCGCGCTACACGGCCGACTGCTCCTCGACCTCGTCGACCGCGAGTTCGTCCGCCACCAACGAGGCTGCCGCGCCGGACAACGCCGCCTCGTCGAGCACCACGGCCCCGGACTCGGGCTCAAGCTCGGACGCGGGCGCGGGCTCGGCGCAGTCCACGGCCACGGCCTCCGCGAAGAGCTCGCCGAACGCGAAGGCCACCACGCCGGCGGCGAGCACGACGACGACCTCGGCCGCCGAGGCGGTGCAGCAGGAGGAGTACTGCTCCAACCTGCAGTCCACCATCAACCGCGACGCCACCACGGTCTCCTCCGACCAGGCCGAACTGTCCGACGTGCAGTCCTCGGTCCAGCTCCAGGGCGAGCGCGACTCGGCCGACCTGACCTCCAGCCAGGACGTGCTGACCGCGGCCCAGGCCCGGCAGTCGGCCGCCACCGCCCCGGTCACCCCGGCGGTGATCGACCAGGCCAAGGCCGACCTGGCCACCGCCCAGGCGCAGGTCGCCACCGACCAGCAGGCCCTGACGAACACGCAGATCGTCGCCCCGTCCGACGGGGTGGTGGCCGCGACCGCCGGCGCGGTCGGCGACGTGGTCGGCCCCGACGGCGTGCACGGCTTCCAGGGCCCGTCCGAGGAATCCGGCACCAACTCGAACAGCGGCTCCGGCTTCGAGCTGTTCGTCCCGCAGACCAGCGGCGGCGGCAGCACCTCGAGCCAGAACACGTACATGCCGCTGATCACGCTGTACACCGCGCCGTACACCGTCGTCGCGCAGGTGCCCGAGACCGACATGTCCTCGGTGCACGACGGCGTCTCCGCGAGCCTGGACATCACCGCGCTCAACACGACCGTCAACGGCACCGTCGAGAACACCGAGCTCGATCCGGTCGACGACAACAGCAGTACGACGACGTACTACGACGTCACCATCAGCCTCGCCTCGAACAACGCGCAGCTGATGGCCGGAATGAGCGTGCAGGTCACGATCGGCTGAGCCCGGCCCCGCGCACCGCGGGACCGGATCGAGAGGAGAGTAGGGCCGCCGATGTATGACGGCAAGAACCTGATACTGCTGCTGGCCACGATGGCGATGCTCATCATCGTGGTCTGGCAGCCGCTCTCGCGCCGCTTCGACGATTCTGACCGGGGCACCGACCGGCTGGTGAAGCTGCCGCCGTTCCGCAAGCCCTCGAATGGGCGGCTCGCGGCGTTCCTGCTGGTCGGGCTCGGGGTGAGCACCGTGATCATCGGGATGAAGCACCCCGAGCTGCTGCAGATCTACCAGGGCACCGTGGCCAGCCTGGTGCGCTCGGTGGACCGCGACCCGGCCGCGGCCACCTTCTTCGCCCAGCACCTGACACCGCTGGTGCCGGCGGCCGTGGTCGGCTACCTGGTCACCACGGCGCTGGTGCTGCCGGCGACGCTCGGCAGAAGGCTGATGATCCTGGCGCACGCGCCGCTGTTCATCGCCGTCTCAGCGCTCTCCGACACCTTCGTCGGACTGGCCGAGTTCGCCTTCCACCTGCCGCCCGACATCGTGCCGGTGCTCACCGTCTACCTCGAGTACCTGCTCGGCTTCATGATGGTCTTCCGGCTGACCTTCACCACCTACGCGCTGCCCCGGATCACCCGCCAGCCGATCGGCCGCCGCGGGGACTGGCGGGACACCGCGGAGATGCTGCTGGTGATCGCCGCCTCGACCGGGATCGTCTTCCCCTTCGCGCTCTGGCTGATCGGGCGGGTGGGCGACCATCCGGTGGTGGAGTTCATCATCCTGGTAAGCCTGCGCACGGCCATCTCAGACTTCATCTATGTGCTGCTCGGCCTGTGCAAGCTGGCCGGAGGCCGCAAACCGCAGCCCGGCGGCGCGCATCCGGCGGTGAACGTCATCATCCCGGCCTTCAACGAGGAATACGGCATCGAGCGTCTGCTGCGCTCGATCGACCGGGCCTGCGGGGTCTACGGCGGTCCGGTGCACATCCTGCTCTGCGACGACGGATCCACCGACGCCACGAGCGAACTGGCCAACGCCGCGATACGCGCGTTCGCCTTCGCCACCGGCGAGGTGCTCCTCGGCACGCACGGCGGCAAGGCCAAGGCGCTCAACCTGGCGCTCAGCCGGTGCACGGCCGAGTTCGTCTTCCGCCTCGACGCCGACTGCGCCGTGGACCAGAACTGCTTCCGCTACGCGATCCCGCACTTCATGTCCGACCCGCGGATCGGCCTGGTGGGCGCGCTGACGGTGCCGAAGGAGCCGTACTACACCTGGATCGACCGGATGCGCTGCATGGAGCAGATCTTCAACTTCGGCTTCTCCCAGGTGATGCTGACCGAGGTGGACGCCGTCCCGTGCATCCTGGGCAGCTTCACCGGCTTCCGCAGGCAGGCCGGGCTCGACCTCGGCGGCTTCGTCAGCGGCATGTTCGGCGAGGACGCCGAGTTCACCTGCGCCCTCGGCCGACGCGGCTGGCGCGCCGCGCTCGACCCGCGCATCGTCTCGTACGAGGACGTCCCGCCGAACCTGCACGACCTGCGCGTTCAGCGGTTCCGCTGGAGCATGGCCGGAATGATGAACTTCGGCCGGTTCACGCCCTGGGGCAACGGGGCGCCGGGGCCGCGCTTCTGGTACCAGCTGCCGAAGAGCGCGGGAATGCGCTTCTTCTCCCCCGCGCACTTCTTCATGATGGTGCTCGCCCTGCAGTACGCGGCGATCGCGCCCGGAGAATCGCACAACGTCATCCGGCTGGCCTGGCTGATCTTCGTCTCGTTCCTGCCCGGGATGGTGCCGAGGGTGCTGATGCTGGCCTATTACCGCAGGCTGGACGTGCTGCTCTGGTCGCCGCTGTGGATCGTCTTCTCGATGCTCAAACGCGTCTACCTGCTCGAGGCCGCGCTGGGCTGCGGCCTGCGCCCGGTCCGTCCCCCGCTCGCCATCCGCTCCCGCTTCCCGCGCTGGCGCACGCTGCTCGGTTTCTCCGTGCGCACCGACCCGTGATCAGCTCGACCGATAGGCCTCGTTGACCACAAGCCTTGCCCCACGCAGGGATCACAGGCCTGAGGGAAACGGTTTCGCCGCACCCTCACCTGGGAGATTTCTCGCTCACCGCGAGGGTCCCGCCGATCACCGGCCTGGCCCTCGTGGTGGGCGAGTGGTCTGCCGCGGCTGGCTGCTCGCCCGTCCGCACCATAGGCCAGATCGCGAGAAAGCCGCGCACGGTCGTGTTCGCTGACCAGACACTACGCAAGGTGGCCAACGCCTACGCCGTGCACGGCGTAACCCGCGCGCCGGTGGTACACCGGCACGACCCGACCCGGCTAGTCGGGATGGTTGAGCTGACCCAACTGCTGCACGCGCGCCGCAAGGATCACCTTGAGGAGCACCACCGGCAGCGGCACCAACTCCGCCCCTTTCTTCAGGCGGCGCCCGCGCCCCCGTGTGATCCGGACCTGGAACCGGAACCGGAACGAGCCGAGGCCATCACCGTGCCGGACTCCATCAGCCCGAACAGGCAGAGCGCGCCGCCGGCGACGGCGTTGCTCCAGATCATCGGGTGCGTGGCGGTGTGCCCGAGGGTCACGACCCACGGCGCGATGATGGCGAAGACCGCGATCGGAACGCACGTCCAGCTCAGCCGGTGCATCCGCTCCGGCGCCAGGGCAAGGCCGAAGCCGAGCGCGACCAGGCACAGCCCGAGCACGAGGTTGGTCGTCGCGAGGTTGGAGCTGACCGTGTTGAAGTGCACGACCCACGGGGAGATCGCCAGGTAGGCCCCGGCCAGCATGATCATGCCGTCGGTGGTCACGGTGCGTGGACCGTTCACGATCCGCTCGTAGCGCTCGCGCATCTCGGCCACGTCGGGATGCGCGCTGATGTCCCGCTGGTGCGAGGTCTCGGCCATCCCAATCACTTCCTTCCACAGCGTTGGAACCATTGGAACCATTGGAATCGGACGGATCTTCTCCCCTTGGCACCATACCCCCGCCGCACGAAGTTCATCACTCAACGAGACCTGACGGCTGCGAACGGTGTCTAACGCGCGCCCAGCGGACTGGCCTCAGTCGACCCTGCATCAGCGTCTTCCGAGGAACGAGGTCAGCGCTTTCCGAGGAACGCGACGAACGCGGCGGCAAGCTCCGGCGCAGCGAGCGAGCTCTCATGGGTGCCTGGCACATGGACGAACTCGCCGTTGCCGAGCAGCGCGGCCAACTCGTCGGCGTCCGAACGCTCATCCTGATCGCCGATCGCCACGAGCGTCGGGACCGTGATCTCGCGAAGGGCGCTCTCGGGCGTCGGAACGAGCGAGTTCAGCACATACAGCAGCGCCATGGGGTCGGCGCCAAGCTGCGAGATCCACTCAGCCAGCCGAGCGTTAGCCGAATCGGGCTCGATCGGATCCCCGTCGACGAGCGCGGCAAGCATGCGCTGGCTCACCCCGCCGCCCTGAGGCCCGCTCACCTTCGCCAGTCCCTGCCCGGCCACAATCGCCCGCCCCGGATTGGCCCCCCGCGCCAGCATGCGCACCACAACCCGCCCGCCGAGCGAGTACCCGCCGAGGTCGTAGTCCCCGTCGCCAAGCCCAAGATGCTCGACGAGCGCAAGCCCGTCGTCCGCGAGCACGTCCGGCGGATAGGCGGCAGGATCGTGCGGCTTAGCGCTGTCCCCGTGCCCACGGAAGTCCGGCAGAACGACGCGATACCCCCGCTCCGCAAGCGCTCCGGCCGGACCGGATTCGAGCATGTGCGACCCCATACCCATAAAGCCGTGCAACAGGATCACCGGCCGACCCGCCCCGGTCTCCCAACAAGCCAGTCCCACGCCGTCGCGGCCGGCGAATCGAAAAGCACCCATAGTGCGTTCGATCCTAGTGCCGTTCGCCGATCGGCCGGGTCGCCACCGTCCTCGTCGGCAGTGCCGTTTGCACGTCCGCTTGCCGTTACTAAGAGGGCGAGACATGGCTATATGTCCGAGTTGTATTTTGGCCGAGGATAGGTGATCCGGGGCGCGGTGGGGTTGGGAGTCTTTAGGCGTGGACTTG
>Ga0302314_10001228_pt1 | contig 48184 bp, 50 predicted proteins | sample III_Palsa_N2_3_FD_200533 | JGI IMG/M metagenome (GOLD analysis project Ga0302314, IMG submission 200533) | Peat permafrost microbial communities from Stordalen Mire near Abisko, Sweden - III_Palsa_N2_3 | ecosystem: Environmental > Terrestrial > Soil > Palsa > Peat permafrost | place: Sweden...
GCCCGGAGGAGTCGGTGCCGCCTTGCCTGACGCTGCGTCGCCAATCACCTTGGCAACGAGTTTCGGCGCGGCCAGCATGGCGACGTGGCTGGTTGGAACTTTGATCACTTTGGCGTTCATGGCCTTGGCTGTTGCCGAAGGTTTCCGCCTCAATGCCCTGAAATTGCCTTCATTGCCCGAAGTTACGGCACAGGTGCGGGCTGTTGCAGCCGATCCCGATGCCACCGTCGAGGATTTGGCGCAGCAGGTGGTGCGCGACGCCGCTTTGACGGCGCGCCTGATTCGCGTCGCCAATAGCCCCCTGCTGCGTGGCCGCATGGAAGTACGCACGCTGTCGCAGGCGATCACCCGGCTGGGCTTTTACTATGTGCGGGATCTGGTTACGGCGCTGGCGCTGGAGCACGCATTCGAACCGTGCACGAACGCCACCAGGCAGTTGCAGCAGCGTATTTCACGCCGGAGCAGGGATGTGGCCGCGGTCAGCCACGTGCTTGCGCGCCACTGCACAGGGTTGGCGCCGGAACAGGCCATGCTGGCGGGCCTGCTGCATTTCATCGGGGCTCTGCCGCTGTTGGCGGCGGTCGAGGACGAGCAACTGGCCCGAGCGGATTCCAAGGCTCTATTCGTCATGATCGAAAAGCGGCATGCCGAAATCGGCGGCCGCATTCTCCGTCACTGGCATTTTCCGGAAGAGATTGCCGCGGTGCCGGAGGCGTATCGGGATACAACGCGCGTGAACGAGGATATGCCGGATTATGCCGACATCGTCGCTGTGGCCTGCCTGCTATCGAAGCCGCTGGAGCAGATCGGACAGGAGATCGATGATTGGGGGGATTTTGCGCCGGCGCGGCGATTGGGGCTGGAAAATGCGGCGGCATTTTATTCCAGCGAGGTGATGCAGGGTGATTTGCAGAAATGCATGGAAATGCTCAATTGAGCTGAAGAACGGCGCCTTGTCGCTATGGTCGTTGGGCCGCATCGGATGATCGTGGCTATTCCAAAATCCGCCTGCGCGCACGCCCTTCTGCATCTGCGATAGAACAACTGGCAGGTATAAGCTCATTTTGCCGATATCGTACGTCAATGTGTCGCGGTGACGACCGTTCGAGTGAGCATTCGTTGCCGTGCATCTGTTACGCGATCAACCAGCAAAGGATTTAGCCGAATAATACCGGGTACAAGGCGAATGCGGCGCGTATGGATAAGCTCGCAGTCATGCACGGCAGAGGTCACGGACGTAAAACTGGCCCCTTACTAAGATAATGTGTACATAAACATGGTTGCTCGCAAGCAGGAGTCTCGCCCGGCGCAGGAAATGAACAACCCTGTTCATCGGGTCCGCGAACTCCGGCAAAGTATTTGGTATGACGATCTGCACCGTGGCCTGCTCACCTCGGGCCGGCTCGCGAGAATGGTAGACAACGAAGGCGTGGCGGGCATCACCTGCAAACCCTCCACTCTTGAAAAGGCAATCGCCGTTGGAAATTGCTACGACGCGTCGATCCGGGGGCTTTTGCAGCAACGGGTGACCAAGGCCTCATCGATTTACGAACGACTCGTAGTTGCGGACATCCGATGCGCTGCGGACACGCTCCGCCCGGTCTACGGACGCACCTGGGGAACGGATGGGGTCGTCAACCTGGAGGTATCGCCGGAACTCGCTCACGATGCCTCGGAAATGGTGCGTGAGGCGCGTCGCTTGACGCGGGCCGTACATCGCAGGAGCCTGATGATCAAGGTTCCGGCCACGATATCCGGGGTGAAGGCGATGGAGCGGCTGGTGGCGGAAGGAATCAATGTCAACGCTTCCCTGATCTTCTCCGTCGAGGGGTATCTCGACGTGGCGCAGGCCTATATGAGAGGCTTGGAGCGGTTCTCTGCTCAAGGCGGAGATCCGGGCGATGTTTCCAGCGTCGCTAGTTTTGTCATCAATCGCATCGACACGGAGGTGGATCGTCGCCTCCGGGAAAAAATTGACGCCGCGCCGGAATCAGCCTCTCGAGAGCGGTTGCATGAACTGTTCGGACGGGCAGCAATTGCGAGCGCAAAAATCGCCTACGAAAAATATCTGGGTTTGATCCAGACCCCCCGCTGGTACGCACTGGAAAGAAAGGGGGCTCGTCCGCAGCGGCTGTCATGGTGCGGCACGGCCACCAGGAATCTGGCATATGGCAAGACCAGGTATGTCGATGAGTTGATCGGGCCAGACACGGTCAACACTGTGCACGAAGGAACTTACCTTGAGTTTTTGCGGCATGGGCGTCCGCGACTGAGCCTGACGTCGGGCGTAGTCGAAGCTCGAGAGACATTGAGTCGCATTGCCGGCGCGGGCATATCGATGAAAGATGTAGCCGACATTCTGCTGCAAAATGGTATTCGATCGTGCGCGGAAGCTCACCAGGGGTTGCTTGCGGCAATCGAGCGCAAGCGTCAGATCTGTACGACGGTCAACGCGCCGGTTCGCCGGCGCGGCTGACAGGATGCACGTCTCCGGAAAATGAGTGCGCGCGTTCCGCCGCACTGCGAGCGAGGCGTTGCGGCGGCCAGTAATTATTTACCACTCAAGATGTGGCCGTTTCAGCCGCTGCCCTGTTTGCAAGTTCAGATGGGGTTGTCGCTCATGCCGCAGGACGGGTTGGAAAAAAGACGCAGAGGGCCGCTCAATTGCGTACGCAGAATGTTGTACGGTCTGTTGGTTGGCTCGGCTTCCATGCCTGCGCTGGCGGCGTCCGGACAAGACGTGTCCACAAATGCCAGCCGCCATCGGCTGCCTCTGGCACAGACCAACGCACCCCTGCGACTGGATGGTGACCTGCTGCTGATGCGCGGCTACGCCTCTCTACCTGGTGATGATCTGCTTGCCTACGGCAGCTTGTCGCCTTTGTTGTTGCAGGCATCCACGATCAGTTCCGATTTTGCATTTGTCTCGGTCGGCGGTCAGCTGCTGACGGCGCATTATCTGGGCGACGATCTCGACAGGATAGGGAAGGGCCTTGGAGTAGACCTGCTGCTGCCGGAACTGGGTTATTTCCATCTCAATCTCTACAGCGGCCGCGATGGACCGAATCAGGGCAAACGCTGGCTCATCAACCCCAAGGGCTTCGCCTTGCCGGAATCGGCGGACAAGATCTGGTCTCTGGGGGGCTCGCTGGCTCTGGAGCGCAGCGATCACTATGGACATCGGCAGCTGCACTTTGTGCCGCAGCTGGTACTCAACCTCGATAAAATCGTTCCCATGCAGGGCCGCATGCAGGCTTTGCTGAGCTATCACAGCTGGCGCGAAGCCGCGGATATGGCTCCTGCGAAGACCGAGCCGGTACCGCAGGTTTCGCTACGCTGGTCGTTCTGAAGGCGAGAAAAATCCTGTGTCGACGAACTCCGGATCCAGAAGAATTGAAGACCGCTTGCGGCTTGAGCTGGAAAAAAGTCTGCCGCTGCTCGACTTCGATCCGTTGCTGTACGGCCGCTACCGCGATGCCACTCGCAACGAGCGCAGATTGGCGCGCACACTCTATTATCTGATTCCGGCGATTCTGTTCGGGGTCATGAGCCTTTCTGCCGCCGGGCAGTCCCCAGCACAAGCGGAGTTCTTGGCATTGCTCGGCTGGATGGAGCTGGGTCTGTTCCTGCCGGTAGTTCTGCTGGCGGCTGTAGCGAGTTCGGGGCGCGTCCCCGACCTTGTGTCAAGCTGGTTTCACGTTGGAGCAAGTCTGGGCTTGTGGTCCGGCATTCTTGAGCTGCAATATGGAGCGTCGCAGGGAGTTGCTCATGTTCCTCCTGAGATGCTGGGTGTGGTATTGCTTTGCGCTGCGCTGCTGTGTGGCTTTCGACTGCGTCCCATGCTTTGGGGTATCGCCGCATTTACGTTGCTGGGTCTGCTGCTTGAATGGCGGGCCGCGAATCTCGCCGGCGATTATCCGATGGATGCGCTGCTGGTTGCGGCGCTTGGAGGCTGCGCTGCGGCCGCGGCCCGTATCGCTGAGGCATCACGGCGGCGCCTGTGGATAACAGGGCAGATTGCAGACTTCGCAGCGCGTTGTGACCCACTCACCGGCCTGGCGACGCGCGCGGAATTCAACCTGCGCTTTCCGTTGGTAGTGGCGCAGGGTCGGCGTGAACATCAGCCGGTATCGCTGATGCTGATCACCATAGATGACTTCCGTACCATCAACGAAAAATTCGGTCACATCTATGGCGATCTGGTGCTGCATCGCGTAGCAGAGCAGATCCTGCAGTTCGGCAAGCGGCCGCTGGATCTAAAAGCTCGTTTCGCGGGTGGGAAGCTGGTGATGGCCTGGTATAACTGCGCGCCGCAGGCGGCGGGGGAGATGGCGAAACAGTTGCTGCAGGCCGTGCGCGGAATCGAGTTGGAGCGGCCCGCCAGCGGCACCGCGCCGCGCCTCACTCTCAGCGCTGGCGTCCTCACCCTGCTTCCGGATGAACGGACGTCCCCTCTGGATATGCTGAAAATTGCCGAGGCGCTGATGTATCAGTCGCGTAGCATCGGTCGCGACCGTTTGGTAATCCGCAGTTTGATCGATGACGAAGAGAAGTGTCAGCCGCATGCTGCAGCGGCAGTGACTTCGTAATCGGCGGAGGTGCTCGGAATCGCAGCAGCCTTCCGCCGGGGTGTGCGTTTGAGCATGCTGGCGTGTGCGGTGGCCTCATCGTTAACGCAGGAAGTGTCAATGTGTTGGCGCCTGGCGCAAGTTTATGTTGGCCTGCGGCAGGCGCGCATGCTCTTCTTATGTCCGCTAGTGTCGCGCTGCAAATGGCTTGCAGTGGGCAATCCGGAATGAACGGCGATACGCGCCAAACTTCCACGTCCAGGGCTGTATGCCCTGGTCCAGGAATTGCCTGATCAGGCTGGGCCACGCGCATCAACGCGCCAGGCCGAAACTGAACAGACGGCAACACGACGCGTGGAGGAAGATTCTATGTCCATTTCCGGCATCTCTTCGATGCAGAGTCCTTATCAGCCGGGCAGCCAGTCCTCTGTCCAGGGACTGGGCGGTTACATGCAGGAACTTGCCTCCGCGCTTCAATCCGGGAACCTGTCCTCGGCGCAGCAGGCCTATGGCGGGGTTGAATCCAGTCTGCAAGGTATTCAGGGAAGCAGTGCCGCCTCGGGCACGTCGAGCAGCCAGGGCAGCTCATTTTTGATCCAATTGCAGCAGGCCATGAGTCAGATCGGCAACGACCTGCAGTCAGGCAATCTTCCCGCGGCGAAAACCGCATTCACCAATTTGCAGCAACAGCTGCAGAGTGCTTCGGCTGCGGCTGGGCAGCAGACCGGGCATGTTGGACACCATCATCATCGTCACGGGGAGATCCAGCCGGCTGCCGCTGCTCCCACGAATGCCAGCACTCCGACATCCGCTTCCTCCAGTGGGGCTACTGGCGCGACCATCAACATGGTTGCGTAGCTGGATCAACCAGGCCGGGTCAGGCCGATCGTCGCGGCGATTGTCGCTTCGCCTGGCATGCATTGCACAGTGGCATCGCGGGCTGCGTCCGCGGCCTGATTTGTAAACAGCATCGGCCGTGGCGGATGCCGCTTGCCGGCCGTCCAGATATGACAGACGGATCATATGCCATGAAATTGGCCATTGATCGGGTGGACGGCCCTGGATTTTCGGTTAGTGGTAGCATTTGCCTGACAAGTGGTAGCAGTCTCAGGCCGACCATGCAAAAGGTGATGACCGTCTCCAATCCAGTTGATCTGCGCGCCCGCGTGGAGATCTGGCTGGAGCGTGCGCGCTCGGGGTCGAAGCAGAAACTGCAAACACTGCATGTGGTGTCCTACAACGGACAGCGGGAACTGGACCGGCGCTGCGTGCCTTTGAGCCCTGACGGTTCCGAGGCCCTTAGCACGAGCGCGCGACGGGTGTGCCAGGAAGTCTGCGTCGATCTGGGTTGGTCCTCGTCGCTGCTGCACCTGGGCTGAGTCTACAGGCCTCTGGCTGCATTGCAGCCGGGGTGTTCAGGCTGCGCCGCGCACGCTTCCGGAAAAACTGTAGCGGCCACGGCCGCGACCATCGTAATTCGCCGGTTCGCCCTGCAAAGCCTGCAAGGTTCTGCGTGCGCGGCTGGCGCGCGCTTCGAGCAAGGCGTCGTTGTCGCGGTTTTCCCGCTGGCAGCGCAGCAGGAGTTCCTGCAACTGGCGCCGCTGGTCCGGCAGCAGGTTTGCCGAGGCTGGATGCTTCAGGACATTCAGAAGTCCGCTGAATCGCGTCAGCGCCTGTGCCTTCTCTCGGCAAATGCGTGACAGGCCTTCATGGTCCGCCGCATGCAGCGCCTGCCGCTCCTGCGCCAGTAAGGCCAGCAGCAGATTGGCGTCAGCAATATGCGCTTCAGCCGGCCGGTTGCCTTCCTGAAGGATCCGCGGGGCTGTGAGCTGTTGCATCAGGCGCCGAGCTCCCAATCCATGCGCGTCAACTTGGCTGCAACGGATTTGGAATCAACCTGATAGCTGCCGGAAGCGATGGCGCTGCGCGTCGAGGCGACGCGCTTGGCGTCGACCTCGGGTGCTTCCGCTACAGCCTGGGCCAGCTGTTGCATGCGCACCGCATTGCCGGTCAGGCTCACCTTGTCCACCGGAGTCGGGGCGCCGCTGCTGGCAGTGGCGGTGCCGGCGCTCTTGTCCACGGCGGTTTTGGCCGTACCGCCGAAGCTGATCGGGGCCTGGACCAGCGAATCGATTTTGGAAGTCATGGCAGTAGTAGACCGCGCCGAAATAGGGATATCGTTGCCTGTAGCGGCAGCCTGGCATGAAACTTTAGCGCTCCTTTCTTACAACCCGACCTCTACCGTATCGGTGTCGCGCACCAGCCCTTCGACGATGCGGTGCGAATCCAGGTTTTCCGCGCGGATGCGGTCGCCGCTGGCGCCGTCGGACAATGCCTTGCCGTCCGCGCGCACCACAAAGCCGCCGGACTGGCTGAGCAGGGTCACCTGCTGCCCGCGGCGTATGCTGGCGGGCGCTGTCAGCGCATCCGGCGTCAGTGTAGCGCCGGCCGCCACCGGGTGTCGCAGCAGCTTGCCCACTGCGTCTTCAGGGCGGCTCAGGTAGCCGTAGGAAAGCACGGACACGTCGCGCTCCTGCATGGTAAGAGCGTCGGCCGGCACCGGCGTGCCGGGCGCCAGCGAGCGGGTCAGCACCAGCACGTTGCGGTGTTGGCTGGCGCGCACCGGCACGTATAAGGTCCACACCGCGGGTCCGGCGCAGTGTACGGCGACCGACCAGGCATTGCCGGCGTTGGGTGCGGGTCCGGAGGCTTCCAGCGGCACGCCGCAAGCGGGCATATGCAGACGCGCGTCCAGCGGCGAGGCGCTGGCCTGGGCATCGCCGCCGAGGTGCGAGCTGACGTAGTCTTGCGCCGCCTCACGGATCTGGCCGAGCGATTCCGGCTCAGCCGCCGGCACTGCGGCGCCGTACAGGCAGCAGGCGAGCGCGGCACAAAGCAGGGGCACACGCGGCATCGAAGACTCCGTGAAAAGCGATACGGGCATACAGGCAAGGCCTGTGCCTCAAGTTTCGATGCGGCTCGCCGTTAATGTCTACACCCAGAACGTAAGCAGGGCTAGCTCTTGCGATGGCCGCCGGATTACTCGAAAGCATAGACCGCAGTACGCAGCTGGCCGGCCACAACCGCCTGGCCTTGCTGCTATTTCGCCTGGACGAGCGTCAAATCTTTGGCATCAATGTGTTCAAGGTGCAGGAAGTCATCACCGCGCCGCCCTTGCTGACCATGCCAGCCTCGCATCCGCTGGTGCGCGGCGTCGCCGATCTGCGCGGCGGCATCGTTCCGGTGATCGATCTGGGCCGCGCCCTGGGCTATGGCACGGATTCAGCCGCGGCGCACGTCATCGTCACCGAATACAACCGCAGCGTGCAGGGCTTCCTGGTGCGCGCGGTGGAGCGCATCGTCCATGTCGATGTTTCGGCGGTATTACCCCCGCCCGGAGACAGTAGCGGTTCCAGCTATCTCACCGCGATCACCCGCCATGGCAGCGAACTGGTGGAAATAGTCGACGTGGAGAAGGTGCTGGCCGAAGTGATGGGCGAAGCGGCCGCCTTGTCGCAGGAGCTGGCGCTCCAGGGGCGCAGCCTGGCCGGGCGCCGGCGCGTGCTGGTGGTCGATGACTCCCGGGTGGCGCGGCACCAGGTGGAGAAGGTACTGCAGCAGGTTGGCGTGGAATGCGCCTTGGTCAACGACGGCCGAGAGGCATTGAATTACTTGCAGGCACTGGCCCAGCGAGGACCTGTGACAGAGCAGTTGCTGATGGTGATTTCCGATATCGAAATGCCGGGCATGGACGGCTACAGCCTGACGACGGAAATCCGGCGTGATCCGCAGCTGCGCGACCTGTATGTGCTGCTGCACACTTCGCTGTCAGGCCTGTTCAACAAGGCCATGGTGGAAAAGGTCGGCGCCAACCGTTTCATCGCCAAGTTCGGGGCCGATGAGCTGGCGGCGGGCGTAATCGAGCGCCTGCAGACCGTGGCTGAAGCCGACAGGCGGAGCGGGGCGGCAACAGGCGCCACGGCCTGAAGCAAACCGGGGCTGGCACACGGCTTGTAGGGAACCCCTCAGGAATAATCCGTGGGAGTCCGGCATGGCCGACCTTGATCCTCTGTTTGGCATACACGCACAGGCTCTGTCTGTGCAGCGCCAGCGCATGGAGGTATTGGCTTCGAACATCGCCAACGCCGATACGCCGCACTACCAGGCGCGCGACATCGATTTCGCCAAAGTGCTGGCCAGCACCCAGGATGGTGCCGGTACCGGTGCCGTGACCCTGGCTACCACCAATGCGCAGCATGTGCAGGGCAGCATCGGCGGCGGCGCGGGTGCACTGCCGCTTAGCTATCGCACGGCGCTGCAGCCGAGCGTGGACGGCAATACCGTCGACGAGCAAGTGGAGCAGGCCGCCTTCGCCGATGCCGCCCTGCATTACCAGGCCAGTCTCAGCTTCATCAGCGGCGACGTGAAGGGCCTGATGACTGCGATTACCGGACAGTAAGGGGGACATCGCATGAGTTCCTCCTTCCGCATCTTCGACATTGCCGGCTCCGCCATGAGCGCGCAGTCGGTACGGCTCAGCACGGTTGCGAGCAATCTGGCCAACGCCGATGCCGTCGGCTCCGATCCCGCCACTGTATTCAAGGCGCATCTGCCGATGTTCAAGACCGCGCCGGAAGTGGCGGGCGCGCAGACGCCCGGCGTGCGCGTCACCGGGGTGGTGGAAGACCAGACACCGGCAGAGAAGCGCTACGAGCCGGGCAGCCCCCTGGCGGACGGCGAGGGCTTCGTCTATGCACCCAACGTCAATGTGGTGGAGCAGATGGTCGACATGATCTCCGCCTCGCGTTCTTACCAGAACAATGTCGAAGTGATGAATACCGCCAAGGAATTGGCTTTGAAGACGCTCACCCTCGGCAACTGAGAACCCTTATGACAGCCCCAGCAGCTTCCGCCACAAACAGCGGCAATATCTACGCAGGCCTGGGCCTGACCAGCAGCACTCCGGCCTCCGGCGGTTCGGCCGCTTCCAGCGCCGCCAGTGCCGCGACCAGCGCCGCCAGCACCGCCGTCAACGAGCAGGACTTCCTGCAGTTGATGACAACGCAGTTGCAGGACCAGGACCCGCTGAATCCGGTCAGCAACAGCGACTTCTTCAGCCAGATCGCGCAATTCTCCGAAGTATCCGGCATCGACCAGCTCAACAGTTCATTCACCTCGCTTGCTTCGCAGCTGTCCTCCAGCCAGACCTTGCAGGCCACCAGCCTGATCGGCCAAAACGTGCTGGTGGCGGGCAGCACCGGGCAGCTCGGCAGTTCCGGCCTCTTCGGCGCGGTGCAGGTACCGGCCAGCGGCGACGTCACCGTGCAGATCCGCAACGCCTCAGGCGCCCTGGTTAATACGCTGGATCTGGGGGTGCAGTCCGCCGGGACTGTGCCCTTCACCTGGAACGGTACCGATTCCAGCGGTAACACCGCGGCGACCGGTGCTTACAGCATCAGCGCCCAGGTTGGCAGCGGCAGCAGCGCGCAATCCGCTACCACCGACGTGGCGGCGCAGGTGCTGAGCGTCACGCCCAGTGCCAGCGGACTCATGCTCGATCTCGCGGGCCTCGGCGAAGTCCCTTTCAGCCAAGTTCAGCAGATCATCTGATCCATTTTTTTGGGAGACACCTCATGTCCTTCACTATCGCCCTGTCCGGCATCAACGCCGCCAACACTGACCTCAACACCATTTCCAACAACATCGCCAACGCCAATACCACCGGTTTCAAGGATTCGCAGGCCGAGTTCGGTGATTACTTCCAGAACGGGGCGTACAACCTGCAAAGCAATAATGTGGGCGATGGTGTCGGCACTGAAACCATCGCGCAGCAGTTCACGCAGGGATCGATCACCAATACCAGCAATCCGCTGGATCTGGCGATCAGCGGCCAGGGCTTCTTCACCATGAAGGACAACGGCGCCCTGGTCTACACGCGAGACGGGGCGTTTACCACCGACAACAACGGCTATGTGGTCGGCGCCACCGGTGAGCGCCTGCAGGTGTATCCGCCGCTCTCCGGCGGCACCACTTTCAGTACCGGCACACTGTCCGATTTGCAGCTTTCGACCGCGCCCAACCCGCCATCGGCTACCACCACAATTGGCGCCGGCGTCAACCTGCCGGCTAATGCGACCGCGCCGGCCAATGCCACCTTTTCTCCCACCGATTCGACCAGCTACAACCAGACCACGTCGACCACTATCTACGATTCCGAGGGCGCGGCCCACACCATGGGCCTGTTTTTCGTCGCCGGAGCGACGCCCGGCTCGTGGACGGTCCACACGGTTGTCGATGGAAGCGAGGTGGGTACCGGCACGGCAATGACGTTCGGCAGTTCCGGGATGCTTGCCACACCGGCGAACGGCCAGGTGCCGGTCGCTTTTACTCCGACCGACGGCGCCGCCGCGCTCAGCGCGACGCTGAATCTGAGCGGCGCCACACAGTATGGCAGCAGTTTCGCGGTCAACAGCCTGACGCAGGATGGCTACGCCACCGGGCAGCTGAACGGCGTCGCGGTCTCATCCGCGGGCGTCGTTTCCGCCAATTACAGCAACGGCAAGACCACCGTGTTGGGACAGGTGGCGATGGCCAACTTCGCCGATCCGCAAGGCCTGCAACAGCTCGGCAACGCCACCTGGGCCCAGACCTATGCTTCCGGCGCGGCGGTTCCCGGCTCGGCCGGCATCAGCGATTTCGGTTCCCTGCAATCCGGCGCGCTGGAAAGCAGCAACGTCGACTTGACCACACAACTGGTCGACATGATGAATGCACAGCGCAATTACCAGGCGAATTCCCAGGTCATCTCGACCGACGATCAGCTACTGCAGACCATCCTGCATCTGCAATAGGATCTGGAGTAGATCGTGGACCGCGCACTTTACGTCGGCATGTCCGGGGCAATGCAGACCCTGCTCGCGCAGACCGCGAACAGCAACAACCTGGCGAACGCCTCGACTACCGGCTTCCGTGCCCAACTCGTCGACGCCCAGTCGGTGGCGGTTGGCGGGGTGGGGTTGCCTTCGCGGGTCAATGCACAGTTGCTGGATCAAGGCTGGGACGCGAGCCCGGGCGCCGTGACCCAGACTGGAAAGGACCTGGACATATCGCTGAAGGATGGGGACTGGCTGGCGGTGCAGGCATCGGATGGCAGTGAAGCCTACACGCGCGCCGGCAATCTGAGCGTCGACGCCTATGGCCAGCTGATGACCGGCAGCGGCCAGCCCGTGCTGGGGGACAATGGGCCGATCTCGGTGCCGCCGTATTCCAGCATCAAGATCGGGGCTGATGGCACCATCTCCATCGTACCGGCGGGCCAGAGTCCGAATACCGTGGCAACTGTGGGTCGGCTGCGGGTGGTACAGGCCGGCCCTACACAATTGGGGCGTGGCGAAGACGGCCTGATGCGCGCGGTATCGGGCGTCAGCCTCGACTCCGCTTCGGGCGAGACCGTCGTCGCGGGATCATTGGAAGGGTCCAACGTAGACCTGGCGACCACCATGGTCACGATGATCCAGCTGGCGCGGCAGTTCGATCTGCAAACCAAGCTGATGAAGACGGCCGAGGACAACTCCAGCGCAGCTTCATCGCTGGTCAGAATGAGCTAGAAGCCGTTCCGCGAGGATGCACAGTGCGGCGCAGATGGTTGAATGCGCCACCTCCGCTGCTAAAACCCGACAATCCCCACAAGACGTTTCTGCGGCTTCACATAGCTGCGCGGAACGGGTTTCCGGCATGTCCAGGTGTGTCGAATCCTTGACGGCCGCCGAGCTGGCCCAGGACTTGTAGAGAAACAGTCCAGCAGCCGAAGTTCCGGCGCGGAGGACTCAAGATGAATTCAGCACTTTGGGTGGCGAAGACCGGTCTGGATGCACAACAGACCCAGATGACGGTGATCTCCAACAATCTGGCCAACGTCAACACCACCGGTTTCAAGCGGGGGCGCGCGCAGTTCCAGGATCTGCTTTACCAGAACTACGGTCAGGTCGGCGGCCAGACCAGCACGCAGACCCAGTCGCCGTCCGGCCTGTTGCTCGGTACCGGTGTGCATATCGGCGCCACCGAGAATCTGTTCGACCAGGGCAATCTGCAGCAGACCAACAACAATCTCGATGTCGCTATCAATGGCCGCGGCTTCTTTCAGATCCAGATGCCGGACGGCACGGTCGCCTACACGCGCGACGGCAGCTTCCAGGTAAACAGCCAGGGACAGCTGGTCAATGCCACCGGCTACCTGGTGCAGCCGGGCATCACCATTCCGCAGGCAGCGCAGAGCGTGACCATCTCGGCCGACGGCATCGTCGGCGTGCAGCTGGCCGGGCAGAACGCGCCGCAGCAGGTAGGCACGCTGACCGTCGCCGATTTCATCAATCCCGCCGGCCTTCAGGCAAAAGGCGGCAACCTGTTTTCCGAGACGGCGGCCAGCGGCTCGCCGCAAACCGGTACGCCGAGCCTCAACGGCCTCGGCAGCCTGGTGCAGGGTTCGGTCGAGTCCTCCAATGTCAACGTGGTGGAGGAGATGGTCAACATGATCCAGACCCAGCGCGCCTATGAAATGAACTCCAAGGCGATCACCACCACGGACCAGATGCTGCAGAACCTGACGCAGACCATGTCATGAAGCCGTCAGCCGTATGGTCAGCGCTGGCATTGGTTTCGACGGTGTGTTGCTTGCTGTCAGGATGCAACACGATCGAGGAGAAGCTGTACTCGACACCGACGCAGTTGCCGGAAGTTGCGCAAATCCAGCAATCCAGCCCGGGCGCCATCGGCACGCCAAGCCAGGGCATGACCCTGTTTGAGGATGCCAAGGCGCGTAACGTCGGCGATCTGCTGACCATTGAACTGGTTGAGTCGACCACCGCGCAGAAGTCCGCCACCACCGATTCCAGCAAGGCCGATAGCGCGACGCTGGGTAATATCGGAATTTTCGGCAAGACCATTCACACCAATTCAAGCATCTCCGGCGCTCGCACCTTCAAGGGCGAGGGCGATAGCGCGCAGAGCAACAGCCTGCAGGGAAGCATCACGGTGGCCGTGGCACAGCGGCTGCCCAATGGCAACTTGCTGGTGCGCGGCGAAAAGCAGATCCAGATCAACCAGGGCTACGAATACGTCAAGCTGGAAGGCGTGATCCGGCCCGCCGACATCGCCACCGACAACAGCGTCACCTCCGACCGTGTCGCCAATGCCCGGATATCGTATACAGGAAAAGGAATGGTTGCGGACTCCAACACGCAAGGTTGGCTGACCCGCTTCTTCAGTTCCGGCTGGTTCCCATTCTGATGAAACGCTCGCTGCTGTTACTGAACGCATTGCTGCTCCTGGCGACGTCCGCGGTTCATGCCGAGCGCGTCAAGGATCTGGCTGATGTCAGCGGTGTCCGCAACAATGCCTTGATCGGCTACGGCCTAGTGGTCGGGCTCAACGGAACCGGTGATCAGACCACGCAGGCGCCGTTCACGGTGCAGAGCCTGGAAAGCATGCTGCGGCAACTCGGCGTGACGGTGCCAACCAGTACCAATCCACAGCTCAAGAATGTCGCCGCCGTGGCGGTACATGCCGAGTTGCCGGCTTTCGCCAAGCTCGGGCAGACCATTGACGTCACGGTCGCTTCCATCGGCAACGCCACCAGCCTGCGCGGCGGCAGCCTGCTGATGTCGCCGCTCAAGGGCGCGGATGGCCAGGTCTACGGCCTGGCCCAGGGCAGCGTCATCGTTGGCGGCCTTGGCGTTACCGCCAAGGACGGTTCCCGCGTCTCCATCAATATTCCGAGCGTTGGGCGTATTCCCAACGGCGCCAGCGTCGAGCGCGAAGTTCCCAACGCTTTTGCCGGGGGCGGCGATCTGCTGCTCAATCTGCATACGGCCGACTTCACCACCGCCGCGCGCACCGCCGAAGCGATCAACAAGGTGCTGGGCGCTTCGGTGGCGCGCGCGGTAGATGCGGTGACGGTCGCGGTGAAGGCGCCGAGCGACGTCAATGATCGCGTCAGCTTTCTTTCATCGCTGGAAAATATCGATGTCAATCCCGGCGATGCGCCGGCGCGCGTGATCGTCAATTCCCGCACCGGCACGGTGGTCATCAGCAGTCATGTTGAGGTGATGCCCGCGGCCGTGGCTCACGGCAACCTGTCCGTCACCATCACCGAACGGCCGCGCATCAGCCAGCCCGGGCCCTTCTCGAAAGGCACCACCGAGGTGGTGCCGACTTCGACCATCGACGTCAAGGAGGGCAGCGGGCACATGTTCGTGTTCCAGGCCGGAATCGACCTGGATGATATCGTGCGTGCGGTCAATCAGGTTGGCGCCGCTCCGGGAGATCTGGTGGCGATACTGGAAGCCCTGAAAGAGGCCGGTGCGCTGCGCGCCGAGCTTGTGGTGATCTGACATGCTCGCGCCCAACGTCGATACCGCAACCTCGGCGACCGATTTCAGCCAGCTCGCCAGCCTGAAGCTTGCGGCGCAGCGCAACGATCCCAAGGCACTGCATCAGGCGGCGCAGCAGTTCGAGGCCTTGTTCACCGAGATGCTGCTCAAGACTTCGGATCAGACCAAGTTCGGCGACGATCTCACCGGACAGCAAGGCGACTTCTACAAGGACATGTTCAATCAGCAGATGGCCTTGCACATGTCGGCGGGTAAGGGCATGGGGTTGGCCGACATGCTGGTGCGGCAGCTTAGCGGCCTGCACGCGCCTAATACCCCGCCTACACCCTCACCATCGATTGCGAGCACAGGTGCCGCGGTCGCCGACGGTAATGCAGAGCCTGCTGGCGCCAAGTGGCAACCCAAGTCGGCACAGGCCTTCGTCGATGCCATTCGGCCGCATGCTGAAAAAGCCGCGGCCGAGCTTGGCGTGCCGGCGCGGGCCCTGATTGCCCAGGCCGCGCTGGAAACCGGCTGGGGTCAGCACATGGCGCGGCAGAAAGACGGCAGCTCCGGGCTCAACCTGTTCGGCGTGAAAGCCGCGGCCGGTTCACCCGGTGCCAGTCTGAGCCAGAAGACCACCGAATTCGAAAATGGACAATTGACCAGCACCCGCGCCGATTTCCGCTCCTATGGGTCCATCGGCGCCGCCTTCGACGACTACGTCAAATTCCTCAAGGGCAATCCGCGCTACGCCACGGCCTTGCGCAGCGGCGATGTTCATGGTTTCGCCCAGGCTTTGCAGAAAGCCGGCTATGCCACAGATCCCAATTACGCGGAGAAGCTGATGAAAGTGGCCTATGGCACGCAGATGACAGGCTCCTATGGCACGCGCTCCAGCGTAAGCGTATGAAACGGAGTTCACCATGAGCGACATGCTGAGTATCGGCAGTTCCGCGCTTCTGGCCTATCGCACCGCGTTGAACGTGGTCAGCCAGAACATCGCCAACGCCAATACGCCGGGATATACCCGCCAAGCGGTGGATCTGCAGAACGTCGCCGGCGCGCCTTCGCCAGCCGGCACCATCGGCAACGGCGTGCAGGTGCAGACCGTGCAGCGTCTCAGCGATGGATTCATGCAGCAGCAACTGGTCGCGGACGACAGCAACTACAACCGCATCAATACCTTCCAGACCTATGCATCGCAGGCCGACAGCGCGCTGTCCAGCACCGGTTCCGGCCTATCCACACCCTTGCAGGGCTTTTTCTCGGCACTGAACAGTCTGAGTTCCAGCTCCAGTTCCACCGCCACGCGGCAGGCTTTGCTGAGCAGTGCGCAAACCCTGAGTTCCACCTTCAACAGCTTGCAGCAGCAGCTCACCGGCCTGGATTCCCAGGTATCAGGGGGGATCAGCACCACGGTGGGCCAGATCAATGGCTATGCCACGCAGCTGGCGCAACTCAACGTCAGCATCTCCCAGGCTACCGCCCAGGGTAGTGGCCAGCCGCCCAACGATCTGCTCGACCAGCGTGACCAGCTGCTGCGCAATATGTCCAGCGATATCGGCGTCACCACCACCACCAACACCGATGGTTCGGTCAATGTGTTCGTGGCCAATGGACAGGCCCTGGTTCTGGACGGAAACGCCAATTCACTGTCGGTGCAGCCGGATACTTTCGGCCAAAACCAGGACATCGTGCTGAACAGCGGCAGTAGCAAGAGTCTGATCACCAGCCAGGTATCCGGCGGCACCCTTGGCGGCATGCTCGACACGCGCCGCGAGGTAATCGATCCGGCCATGAACCAGCTTGGCCAGCTCGCCGTGACGCTGGCCAGCGCCGTCAACACCCAGAACGCCAAGGGCATGGACCAGTACGGCCAGCTCGGCGGCAATTTCTTCGCGCCGCCCGCGGTTACGGTGGCCGCCGCCGGCAGCAATACTGGCAACGCCTCGATCGGCGCCACTGTTGCCGATACCAGCCAGCTGACGGCCTCCGACTATCTGCTCAAGTACAACGGCTCCGGCTGGAGCCTGACCGACCGGGCTAGCGGTGCCAGCGTGGCATTAAGCGGCAGCGGCACCGCGGCTAGTCCTCTGAGTGGCGCCGGCTTGCAGATTGTGGTCGGCGGCACGCCCGCGGCGGGCGATGAGTTTCTGGTGCAGCCCACGCATTCCGCCGCCGCATCCTTGCAGGTAGCGATCACCGATCCCGCGCGAATCGCGGCGGCTTCGCCGGTGCAGGTCTCCACGGGCAGCGCCAATACTGGTTCCGCCAGCATCGGCAGCGCCCTGGTAGTGGACGCGACCAATCCCAATCTTCTGTCCACTTCCACCATCCAGTTCACCAGCCCCACCGCCTATACCATCAATGGAGGGGGCAGCTACAGCTACAGCAGCGGCGGCAATATTACGGTCAACGGTGCGCAGGTGCAGATCACGGGAACACCCGCGACAGGCGACAGTTTCACGCTCAGCGCGAATGGCGCCTCCAGCAGCGATAACAGCAACGCGCAGCTGATGTCCAATATCGCCAGCCAGAGCCTGCTCAACGGTGGGCTCGATACCATTTCCTCCGCCAATGCCGCCCTGGTGTCCGGCGTCGGGGCGCAGTCGCAGCAGGCCCAGTCGCAACTGAGCGCGGAAACCTCGATCCGTACCCAGGATCAGGCCCAGCGGGATTCCGTTTCCGGCGTCAACCTCGATGAGGAAGCCGCCAGCATGATGCAGGTCCAGCAGGCCTATCAGGCTGCGGCGCAGATCATTGCCACTTCCAACACCCTGTTCGCATCGCTGATCACGGCGTTGCAGACCGCCTGATCGATACAAGGAGCATAGACATGATGCGCGTGGCCAATTCCACTTATTATCAGCAGGCGGTCTCTTCGATCGACCAGAACCAGACCCAGCTTTCCAAGGTGCAGGCGCAGATGAGCAGCGGCCTGCGGATACAGACCGCTTCGGACGATCCGGTTGCCGCGGGCCAGGTGCTGGGTGTGAACCAGTCGATCGCGGATGTCGCTAACTGGCAATCGAATGCGGCTTCGCTGCAGTCCTGGCTGGGACAGGAGGACAGCTCGCTGACCAGCGTCAATACGTCGCTGCAGCAGATCCAGACCCTGGCACTTCAGGCCAATAATGCAACTCTCAACAGCGGCGACCGGCAAGCGATCGCCACGGAGATGCAACAGCAGTTGAACTCGATCCTGCAACAGGCCAATACCCAGGACTCTTCCGGCAACTATATTTTTGGCGGAACGCAAAGCGGCGGCGCTCCATTTTCCCAGACGTCGAGCGGGGCCAGCTACAGCGGCAACAGCAATGTCAACATGCTGTCCCTGGGCCCGACCAGCGAGATTGCCGCGGGTGATCCGGGCGACGCGGTATTCATGCAGCTCAAATCCGGCGACGGCAATATCAATGTCGGCGCGGCTTCCGGCAACACCGGCACGGCCAGCCTTACCGCCGCGGGCGTCACCGACAGCAGCCAGTATGCCGGCGGCAGCTACACGGTCAAATTCACGGCAGGGCAGTATCAGGTGCTGGACAGCGGCAATAACGTAGTGGGCTCCGGCACCTATACCGATGGCAGCGCCATCCAGTTCAAAGGGGTCTCGCTGACCCTGACAGGAACCCCGGCCGACGGCGACAGTTTCAGCGTCGCTCCCAGCACGGCGCAGAGTCTGTTCAGCGGCGTGCAAAATCTGATCAATCTGGTGGCAAACCCCGGTTCCAGCGGCGCGCAGCGCGCGCAGAACCAGACGGCGATGTACGGAGCATTGCAAAGCCTGAGCGGGGCACAATCTCACATTACCAACGTACTGGCCGGTGTTGGCGCTCGCGAACAGGCTGTCACCACGGCTACCTCGCAACTGCAATCGCGCTCGACACAGTTGCAGACGACTTTGACCGGGCTTCAGGATCTCGACTACGCAGCCGCCACGGCGCAGTTCAGCCAGACCCAGCTGACCCTGCAGGCTGCAGAGCAGAGCTATGTGCAGATCCAGGGTCTGAGCCTGTTCAATTACATCAAGTGAACCGGGCAGATAACCGCTAATCGGTTTACCGCTGCCGGCCGTCACCCACACCCGCCACAAGCTCAAGAATCGGCAGCCGTTTCCGCTAACTGGATCAGCACAGGCCGTCAGTCCTGCTTAGGGACAAGCCGATGCGATCCGACCGGTTTGACGGCCGGTTACCAAACCCAGCAAGTGTAAGGAGAATTTCCGTGAGCTTAGTCGTCAACACCAATCTGACATCCCTTGTCACCCAGAACTACCTGTCCACCACCCAGAGCCAGCTGGCCCAGGCGACGACCCGCCTGGCCTCCGGCTTGCGCATCAACAGCGCCGCCGACGATGCCGCCGGCTACTCCATTTCCCAGCGCATGACTGCGCAGGTCAACGGCGACAACACCGCCATCCAGAATACCAACAACGCCGTGTCCCTGGCGCAGACCGCCGAAGGCTCGCTGGCGCAGATCACCAGCAACCTGCAAAGCGTGCGCAATCTGGCGGTGGAAGCGGCCAACGCCACCAACAGCACCAGCGATCGCCAGTCGCTGAACAACGAAGCGCAGCAGCTGCTGTCGGAAGTCGATCGCGTCGCCTCCAGCGCGTCGTTCAACGGCGTCAAGCTGCTTGACGGCAGCTTCACCGGTCAGCAGTTCCAGGTCGGTGCCAATGCCGGCGACACCATCACCATCGGCTCCATCAGCAGCGCCCGCATCGGCTCCATCGGCACCGCCACGACCTACACCGCGACCAGCACGACCACGCTTACCGCCATTGCGGCCGGTGGCGGCAGCGCCGCCGGCGGCCTCACCATCAACGGCGTCAATGTCGGAGCCAGCGCTTCCGCCAGTGCCAGCGATGTCGCCAGCGCCATCAACAGCTCCAACGCCGGCGTGACCGCCAGCGCCCAGACCGTTGCGACCGGTGCCTATGCCGCGCAGGCCAGCGGCTCCATCAACACCGGCGATCTGGTGATCAATGGCACCAGCGTGGTCGGATCCTTCAGCAGCGCTGCCGGACTCGCCACCTTGATCAATGCACAGGTGAGCGGCGTCACGGCCTCGATCAGCGGCGGCGATCTGCAACTGACGTCCGCCGACGGCAATACCATCACCGCGTCCGTCACCGCCAACGGCTCAGCTCTCACGGGGCTCAACGCAAGTGCGGCCAATACCGGCGTTGCCGGCTCGGTCACTCAGTCGGCCAATGAAGTCGCCATCAGCAGCAACAGCAATGCGGCTTTCAGCGTCACCGCCGGCACCGGCGGCAGCGCCGGCTTCGCCGCCGGCACGGCCGCGGCGTCTTCGGCCACCACGGGCACGGCACTGAGCGGCTTGGACATGTCGACCGTTGCCGGCGCCACCGCCGCGCTGACCGCGATCGACAACGCGCTGAACACGGTGAACACCAGCAATGCTTCGCTGGGCGCTTACCAGAACCGCTTCCAGTCCGCAGTGCAGTCCCTGCAGACGGAGTCGCAGAACCTGACCGCGGCACGCAGCACCATCGAGGACACGGACTTCGCGGCGACGACCGCTGCAGAAACCCGCGCCTCGGTGCTGCAGCAGGCTGGCGTGGCGGTGCTGGGACAGGCCAACTCGCAGCCGCAGCAGATCCTGTCCCTGCTGCAGCATCTGTAGGACCAGGCAGCGTGAGATACCCCATGCCGGCGGGCACGCCGGCATGGGGTTTTATGCCGTTCCAGCGCCAGGAACGGCGGCTTGAGCGGAGTACGGTTTCATGACCGATCCAATCACCAGTGTTACCCCGACAGCGAGTCCATCCGCTGCCGGATCAGGCCCCGCCGGCATCCCAGCCGCAGCGGCGGCACCGGTAGCAACATCCTCGCAGCCAACGGGCGCGCAGCAAAAAGCGCCGCCGGACCTGCACGCAGTAGCAGCGGCTCTCAATCAGCATGCGCAGGATTTACAAACGAGCCTGCATTTTCAGGTCGACAAGATCACCGGTCAAATGGTCATCTCGGTGGTCGATACGCAGAATAATCAGCTGTTGATGCAGATTCCCGGCCAGGAAGCCCTGGCCATCGCGCAGAGCCTTGAGCCTCTGCAGATGCAACTCATGAAGCAGACAGCCTAGGAGCACCCCATGACCGTCAATCTGGCCGCCGTAGGATCGAATGTTGCCGCGCCGGTTACTTCGCAAGGCATAGGCTCCGGCATCAATATTTCCTCGCTGGTGACTTCGCTGGTCAGTGCGTCCATACAGCCGCAGCAGACGCTGCTGCAGGCCAGCCAGACTACCGACCAGACCACCATATCGGCGCTGGGCTCGGTGCAGTCGGCCTTGTCCAGCCTGCAGACCGCGGTGGACGCAATCACCAGCGGCGGCGCGCTATCGCAGCTGACCGCGCAATCCAGCAATTCATCGGTGTTCAGCGCGACTGCGGGAACCGGGGCGGCAGCAGGAAGCTACCAGGTACAGATCCTGACGCTGGCGCAAGCCAACACCGTCGAATCCAGCAGCTTCAGCAGCCAGAACGCCGCTGTCGGCACCGGTCCGTATACGTTCACCACCGGCAGCAGCAGTTTCACCGTCACTCTGGACAGCAGCAATGACACGCTGTCCGGTCTGGCGTCGGCGATCAACGGTGCCACCGGAAACAACGGCGTGAGCGCCAGCATCGTCAATGGCACAGGCGGCTCCTACCTATTGTTGTCGGCCACCCAGACCGGCACCGCCAACGCGGTATCGGTGTCGGCCGCGTCGCCGATCAGCTTCACCTCGGTCCAGCCCGCCGCCGATGCGACCGGCACCATTGACCAGCTGCCCTTCGACAGCGCTTCCAATGTCGTTTCCAGCGCGCTCAGCAACGTCACCTTGAACCTCGCCAGCGCTTCGCCCAGCACTACCCAGACGCTGACGGTGAGCGCCAATACGCAGTCGGCCAGCAGCGCGGTGCAGTCTTTCGTGTCGGCATATAACGCGGCGCTTTCCCTCATCGCCAGCGATACGGCCTATACACCGGGCAGCACCAGCTCCACTCCGGGTACCGCCGGGCCCTTGCTGGGCGACCTGGCAACGGAAAGCGTGTCGCGGCAGCTGCAATCCATCGTCGGTGGTACCGCCGGCTCTTCCGGCGGCGCATTCAGCCTGCTGTCGCAGATCGGCGTCACCGCCAATTCCGACGGAACTCTGGCGATCAACGCGTCGACGCTCAGCAGTGCCCTGCAACAAAATCCCGGCGCGGTGCAGGGCCTGTTTTCCGGCAGCAACGGTATCGGCACCCAGCTCGATACCCTGCTCAACACGATCGTCGGCGCCGGCGGCACCATTGATTCGGAGACCGCCGGGCTTCAGACCAATATCGACAATATCAACACGCAACTGGCGCAGCTGACCGCACAGTCGACGCAGCTGACCGCGCAATACAACGCCGAATTCAACGCCATGGACAATATTGTCGCCGCTTACAAGAATACCGCCAGCCTGTTGACCCAGCTGTACGCACCGCAGACCACCAACTCCTCCGGATCTTCCTCGTCCAATGGCTGAACGCGCCGGGGACGGAGATTCAAGTTTTTCCGCCGCGCGCCGATGTTGAGTGATACACGCAGAACATCCGTTGAGAGGTTTCAGATGGTTCCCAGAGGCTACGCAGCCGTACGGCAGTACCGCGAATCGGGTGTGAATTCGATTGTCGCCGACGCCTCGCCGCACCGGCTCATCGCCATGCTTTATGAGGGTGCGCTGGAACGCCTGGCCATCGCCGAATCCGGCATGACGCGCGCCAATATCGAGGACAAGCTGCGTGGCATCGATTCAACCATGGCGATTCTCGGTCACTTGCGCGACGTTCTGGATTACAAGGCCGGGGGCGCTATCGCGCAACGCCTGGCTTCCCTGTATGACTACATGATGCGGCGCCTGCTGCGGGCCAAGCTCGACAACGACGTCGCCGGGGTGCGCGAGGTGGCTGCCTTGCTGCGTACAATCAAGGCCGGCTGGGACGCGATCGCGCCGCAGGCCAATGCACTCCCGGCCAGGGCAATGGCGGGTTGAGGCCCGGGCCCGCCGCTTGCAGGAGTATTGCCTGCTGACGGCATAGAGGATGCACATGCGCACCACGAAGGACGAAGGCACGCGACAATCCGACGAGGGGCTGAGCTACCGCGATCGGCTGCCGTTGCGCTGGGCGCCCCTGCCGGCCCTGCCGGTGGGGGAGGAGGCGGAGCACCTGGCCGAAGCCAACGCCAAATTGCTTGCCGCGGTGGCCCTGCTGGAAGAGCACATGAAGCCCGGCGACGAGCCGTCCCAGACCGAACTGGAATTGCAGCGCATTCACCACAAGCTGAATCTGTTGCTGGAGCTGGTCAGCGGTTTCGTCAACCTGCAATCGCCGCGGCCCGCGGTGGTATCGCTGCGCCTGTCCTGGCGGGGTGTTTCCTGGGAGGCGGCGGATACCGGGCTGGTTGTCTGTTCAGTCGGCCTGGTCGAGATCTACCCGAGTCGGGTGCTGCCCCAGGCTCTGCGCTGGCCGGCACGGATCGCGGCGATTGCGGACAACACCGTCAGCGTCGATTTCGATGCCGTGCCCGACTATTGCCAGGCTGCCCTGGAGCGCCATGTGTTCCAGCATCACCGCCGTGAAGTGGCGGAGGCTCGCCAGCCAGTACGGCAAGGAAGCTGAAACCTCTTCCGGACCGATTCGAAGACCGCTTGCGCCGCGATCATTGAGAGCGGATTTGCGCAACATCGTCCCTGGCATGATGTCGTTCCGCCACGACATGACCGTCGGCTGGCGCGTATCCGCCAGTTTCCCCCTTCGGTCGGTGCCGCCAGCGTCAAGAAAACCGCACTTCCGCTTGGGGCTACCGTTCACCGGCATACCCCCGGACTGGTATTTTTTTGCCACTCGGCGTTGAGACGCCTGTGGTTAGGATGCCGTTACAAAAATAAACGGTATTTCAAGTGCGACTTATTCTGGCGGACCCGCAGACCCTGGTAAGGGCTGGATTGAAGCTCCTGTTGCAGGCCGTCAAGGGCGTCGAAGTGATCGCCGAAGCCGAAGCCGGCAAGGAACTGCTGGAGCAAGTCGCCATGCATCGCCCCAATCTGGTCGTCAGCGAATTCGTGTTGGGGGATATCAGCGGTTCCGACCTGGCACAGCAAATTCGCCGTCACTATCCTGGCACCGGCGTCATCTTTCTCAGTTCCAGCGCCGATTCCGGACATGCGCGTCTTGCCATGAAGTCCGGTGCCTCCGCTTTTCTCACCAAGTGCAGTGAACCGGTCGAGGTCGAGCTGGCCATACGTGCCTGCCACAAGGGACAGATTTATCTAAGTCCCAGCGTTTCGCGCAAGGTGATCGAAGGGCGCCGCGCCGAGCGCCCCGACGGCAGCGCGGTGCTGACGCGCCGCCAGCGCGAGGTGCTGCGCCTGATCGGTCGGGGTAAATCCACCAAGGAGATCGCGCTGATGATGGGAATCGGCTCAAAAACCGTCGAGACCCATCGAGCACGCCTGATGAATGCACTTGGCCTGCGCGGCAGCAGTTCGTTGACGCACTACGCAGTACGCTTCGGACCGAACTCGAACGATTAGTGGAAACCCGGCGCGGACGAACGGAGGCGTCTCGTTGGGGATTTGACGAATGTAAGGGTTTTCCTTACTTCGTGTGGGGAAAATACTGATTGGCTTAAAGCCGGGCATGGCAAAGCATGGGGCGTGACCTGCAATGCGCATGACACCGCAACAACGATATGGGGGAGAAGCAGATGGGTCCTAAACTGAATTTGCACGTCGGCCAGCAACAGCTGATGACACCGCAGCTGCTGCAATCGATACGGCTGCTGCAGCTGTCCTCGCTGGAGCTCGAGCAGGAAGTCCGGCAGGCACTGGAATCGAATGTGATGCTGGAAGAGGGGGAAGAAGAGGACGATCTCTCGGTCCCGGAGCCAGCCGCCGAGGAAGCCTGTGCCGAGCCGACCCCTTCCGACAGCACGGAAGTCGCAGTCACCGGTTGCGATGCCGAAGCCTTCGACAAAGTCGAAGCCGATTTCGACTGGAGCAGCGCCGAATCCTGGTCGGGCGGCGAGCCGCCGGGCGATGACGAATCGTCGATCGAATCGCGCACGCCGGCGCGCAACTCCGAGGACTTGCGCATGCGCGCCCTGGCGCAGTTGCGCCTGGTGGTCAGCGACGAGCGCGAGTCGCGGCTGGTGTCGGCGCTGATCGAGCATATTGACGACAACGGTTACCTCGAAACGCCCCTCGTCGAGATTCTTGCCGCCCTGCCGGCACCGTGGCAGGTGTCGATGTCGGAGCTGGAGTCGGCACTGGCGCGGGTGCAAAGCGTCGAGCCCACCGGTTTCGGCGCGCGCGACCTGCGTGAGTGCTTGTTGCTGCAGTTGAAGGACGTTTCGCGCCACACCCCTGGCCTGCAAACTGCGATCTTCCTGGTGCGTGAGTGCCTGGATCAAGTGGCGGGTCGCGATCCGGCGGAGGCCGCGCGCGAGACCGGCTGCTGCATCGAGGAGTTCGGTCTGGCCATGCGCCTGATCCGCGCCCTCGATCCCAAGCCCGGCTCCACTGTGCGCGAGCCGGCGCAGAATGTGGTGCCGGATATTCTGGTCAGCGGCAGCGGGCATGCCTGGAAAGTCGAGTTGAATCAGCACACCCTGCCGCGCGTGCGCGTCAACTCGTTGTATGAGCGGATGATGTCCGGCCGCGCGCCCCATCGCGCCTTGCGCGACAACCTGCTGGAGGCGCGCTGGCTGGTGCGCGGCCTGGAGATGCGTCACGAGACCCTGTTGAAAACGGCACGGGCGGTGTTCGCCAAGCAGTGCGAATTCCTGCGCCAGGGCGAGGAGGGCATGGCGCCGCTGACCTTGCGTGAAATTGCGCAGCAGATCGGCATGCACGAATCCACCGTGTGCCGCGTCGTATCCAACAAGTTCGTACAGACGCCCTGGGGCATCTACCCCTTGAAGGCCTTTTTCCCAAGTCAGATCGCGCGCACCGACGGCGAGACCTCGGGCATCGCGGTGCGGGCCATGATCCGCCGCATTATCGACGCGGAGAATCGCGCGGCGCCGCTGTGCGACGGCGCCATCGCCGCCTTGCTGGCGCGCAAGGGCGTGCGTGTGGCGCGGCGCACGGTGGCGAAATATCGGGAAGCGATGAAGATCGCCCCCGCTCCGGAACGTATTCGTCCCCTGCAAAAAGGAGCCATCGCACTCGCAGGCTAGCAGTTGAAGGAAATCATCTTGTTGGTGCAGGCAAAGCGGTAGGGGAACAAAATGTCCGATTCAAAAGTGCTGGTAATCGATGCCGACGAGCAGAGGGCCGAGACGCTGGCCGCGATCCTGCGGTTCATCGACTACACGCCGGTGCTGGTGTCTTCCCTGGCCCAATTCAGTCTGGAAGGGCGCAGCCCGCACGACTGGCTGGCGGTGATCGTAGGGCAGGAAGACGACGGGTCCGCGCTGGAGCGCTTCGCCACCTGGCTGAAGCGCGATCGTTATCATCCGCCGCTGCTGGTGCTGGCGAAATATCACGACAGAATCGTCGAAGCCCTCGGCATGGACCGCAGTGCCTGCATGCCGCTGGAATACCCGGTGAAGTACGCGCATCTGGGCGAACTGCTCAAACGAGCCGGTTCGCTGCATGCCGAGCCTCGGGAATCAAAGATTCGTGTCGCCGCCGCGACGCAGGGCCCCACCGGCAATTCCGCCTTGATCCGGCGCACCCGGCGCATGGTGGAGCAGGTTGCCCCTTATGACAGCACCGTGCTCATCACCGGGGAGTCCGGCACCGGCAAGGAAGTGGTGGCGCGGGCTGTGCACGCCCAGTCCAACCGCCACGAGCGGCCGTTCGTGGCGGTGAACTGCGGTGCCATCCCTTCGGAGCTGCTGGAGAGCGAGCTGTTCGGTCACGAGAAAGGTGCCTTTACCGGCGCCATCACCGCACGTCGCGGCCGCTTCGAGATGGCGGAAGGCGGCACTCTGTTTCTCGACGAGATCGGTGACATGAGCCTGCCGATGCAGGTCAAGATCCTGCGTGTGCTGCAGGAGCGGACCTATGAGCGGGTCGGCTCCTGCCGCAGCATCCATTGCGATGTGCGCATCATCGCCGCGACCCACCGCAATCTGGAGGACTGCATCGTCAAGGGCAGCTTCCGCGAGGATCTGTACTACCGGCTCAACGTGTTTCCCATCGAGATGCCGCCGCTGCGTGAACGGCTGGAAGATCTGCCGCTGCTGATCGAGGATCTGATCGAGGCCCAGTTGCGCAGCGGTCACGGCGGCGTACGCCTGTCCCCCGAAGCCGTTCATGCGCTGCGCGCCTATCACTGGCCCGGCAATGTACGCGAGCTGTCCAACCTGATCGAGCGTCTGGCGGTACTGCACCCGCAGACCCCGGTGCGCGGCTCTGATCTGCCGCCGCGCTATCGCGGCCAGAACGCCGCGCCGATGCCGGTTACGGTCGACGCGGTGATGGAGGAAGACGAGGTGGTGGTATTGCCGCTGTCGGCAGTCAACATCCCCGCTTCCTGCCACGCCGACCTGCCCAGGGACGGTCTCGACCTCAAGGAATACATAGAAAACATCGAGCTCAACCTGATCCGCCAGGCGCTGCAGCGCTCGTCCGGAGTGGTGGCGCATGCAGCAAAACTGCTTAACACGCGACGTACCACGCTGGTCGAGAAATTGCGCAAGTACGGATTGCACCGGGATTTTGACAGTAGCCGCGAACAGGTCAACGCCTAGGCGGGAATTCGACACCCCCATGCCGCAAAAGCGCGCCGTATATGCGTCATCTGACGGCAACGCGGGCGCAACTCGCGGGCATAGGACTTGCTCCATTGCATGCACAAGCCGGCAGGTCCGTCCGGCAAGGATCAAAAGGCCATGAACCAGATTGATGTCAACGGAGTACTGGCGCAAATCCGCGCGCTCAGCGCCCAGACCGCTGCGCAGGCGCAACCCTCGACACCACAGGCTGGCGGCAGCAGCTTCGGCTCCCTGCTCAAGGATTCCATCGACCGTGTCAACGGCGCGCAGAGCGATGCGTCGCGGCAGCAGCGCGCATTCGAATTGGGGGATCCGAACACCGATCTGTCCAGCGTGATGCTCGCCACCTCCAAGGCGCAGGTCTCGTTTCGCGGCATGGTTGAAGTACGCAATCGCCTGGTAAGTGCCTACCAGGACATCATGAACATGCCGCTTTGATATCCGCGCAAGCACCGGGACGATGAATCATGGCTGAACTTGCGACGCTGTCGATCAAGCAGATGCGAGGCTTGAAGGATCTGCCGGCGGTGCGCCAGCTGGCGCTGCTGCTCGGGCTGGCCATGGCCGTTGCCGCCGGCATTGCCTTGTTCACCTGGTCGCAGCAGCCGAACTATATGCCGGTCTATCCGGGCCTGGCGGAAAAGGATGCTTCCGCGGTCGCCGAAGCCCTGCGCGCCGCCGGTCTGCCGGTGCGTCTCGATCCCGCCACCGGCAGCGTCACCGTGCCCGGCGACAAGATCTACGAGGCGCGCATGCGCCTCGCCGCCCAGGGCCTGCCCAAGGGCACGGCCATGGGTTTCGAAATGATCCAGCAGGACCAGGGGCTCGGCACAAGCCAGTTCATGGAGACTGCGCGTTATCAGCTGGCATTGGAAACCGAGCTGGCGCGCACCGTCGGCAGTCTGCAGCCGGTGAAGGCGGCGCGGGTACATCTGGCTTTGCCCAAGGCCTCGCCGTTCGTGCGTCTCCAGGACAATGCCAGCGCCTCGGTTCTGGTCGAGCTCTATCCGGGGCGCCAGCTCGAGCAGGGACAGGTTTCCTCCATCGTCCACATCGTGGCCTCCAGCGTTCCGGATCTGACGCCGGGCGCCGTCACCGTCATCGATCAATACGGCCATCTGCTGACCGAGGGCGACCCGGACAGCGAGGCGGCGCAGAGCACGGCCCAGTTCGAACAGACGCATCGGCTCGAAGCGGACTATGTGCGCCGCCTGGAACAATTGCTGACGCCCATGCTCGGCGCCGGCCGCGTCAACGCACAGGTGGCCGCCGACATGGACTTCTCGGTGACCGAAGAGGCGCATGAGACTTACAAGCCGGATACCGCGGCAGTACGCAGCGAGCAGACCAGCGAGGACACCACACGCAACGGCGCGGGCGCTGCACAGGGCATTCCCGGTGCCACCAGCAACCAGCCGCCGGCGGCGGCCCCGGCCAAGCCGGCCGTGGCGGCCAAGGACAAGGATACGGCCGCCGTCCCGGCGGCCGCCGCCGCAGCAGCCAGCGCCACCAGCGCTGACAATGTGGTGACGCAGAGCCGCAGCAATACCCGCAACTATGAGCTTGATCGCACCCTCAGCCATACACGGCAGCCGGTAGGCCGCTTGCGTCGCCTGTCGGTGGCGGTGCTGGTCGACAATCTGCCGCGCACCGACGCCAAGACCGGCAAGACCGCGCTGACGCCGCTCAGCAAGGACGAGATGGCCAAGGTGGAAGCCCTGGTCAGGGAAGCGGTCGGCTTCGATGCCGCGCGTGGCGACAGCGTCAGCGTCGAGAACGCTCCCTTCGCAGCGGCGGAAGTGCCGGCTATCACGCCGCTGCCGCTGTGGCAGCGGCCGGAACTGCGCGATATTGCCCGTCAGGGTTTGGGCGCGCTGTCCGTGCTGGTACTGATCTTCGTGGTGCTGCGTCCCCTGTTGCGCAACCTGTTGAGCGCCTCCCGCGCGACCGCCCCGCTGCGCATCGGTGAACTGCCGGTCGATGTAGGTGAGGAGCGGCTGTCGCTGAATGGCCCGAATGGCGCGGCGACATTGGCCTATGAACAGAAGCTCGCTGCTGCTCGCGGTGCCGTGGCACAGGACCCCAAGCGGGTGGCGCAAGTGGTGAAAACCTGGCTTGGCAACGATGGCTGACAACGGCGGTGTGCTGAAACCGGCGGCGGGCGCCGCCTCCGGGCCGGAACGTGCGGCTATCCTGCTGATGTCCCTGGGGGAAAGCGAGGCCGCGGAAGTGCTCAAGCATCTGGGCGCCAAAGACGTGCAAAAAGTAGGGCAGGCCATGGCCTCGCTCAACAACGTCTCGCGGGAACATGCCACGGAGGTGGTCGAGCGCTTCGTCAATGAGCTGGAAAACCAGACCTCCCTCGGTGTGGGCGCCGACGACTACGTGCGCCGCGTGCTGGTGGGCGCCCTCGGCGAAGGCAAGGCCAACGGCTTGATCGACCGCATCCTGCTGGGTCGCAACAGCAAGGGTCTGGAGGCGCTGAAGTGGATGGAGACGCGAGCGGTCGCCGACGTGGTGCGCAACGAGCATCCGCAGATCGTCGCCATCGTCCTGGCCTATCTCGACGCCGACCAGGCCGCGGACATTCTGGCGCAATTGCCCGAGCGCATGCGCGGCGACGTGTTGATGCGCATCGCGCGTCTCGACGGCATCCAGCCGGCGGCATTGCGCGAACTCGATGAGATCATGGAGAAACAGTTCTCCGGAAGCGGCAACCTGAAGTCTTCCAGTGTGGGAGGCATCAAGGTCGCCGCCAATATTCTCAATCTGATGGACTCGAGCGCGGAAGGAACGATCATCGCCACGATTTCCGAGGCGGACTCCGATCTTGGCATAAAAATCCAGGATCTGATGTTCGTCTTCGACGATCTGGCCGATGTCGATGACCGCGGCGTTCAGGCATTGCTGCGCGAAGCCAACAACGACATGCTGGGGATAGCGCTGAAGGGCGCCGATCCGCGCGTGCGCGAGAAGTTCATGAGGAACATGTCCAAGCGCGCCGCCGAGATGCTCAACGAGGACATGGAAGCCAAGGGCCCGGTACGCCTGGCCGATGTCGAGGCGGCGCAGAAGGAGATATTGGCCACCGCCCGGCGCCTCTCCGAAGCAGGCGAAATACAGCTGGGCGGCAAGGGTGAAGAATTTGTCTAGCCTGCCGCGAAGCGGGCAGATGCCGGGGGCGCAGCGCTGGGAAATGCCGGTGTTCAATGCTGCCGCGCCACCGCCGCCGCGCACCGCGGCGCAGCTTGACGATATCGAGACCGCGGCTCACGAGGAGGGCTTCGCGCGCGGCCATGCCGACGGGCTGGCTGCCGGGATGGCGGAGATGCGCCAGCAGGCGCAACGACTGCGCGATCTGCTGGAGCATTGCGCGCGGCCCCTGGCGCAGCTCGATGCTGAAGTCGAGTCCGCTCTGGTCGAGTTGGCCTTGCAGGCGGCGCGGCGTCTGGTGCAACAGGAATTCGAGATCGATCCGGCGCGCATGGCGGGCACCGTGAACGAGGCCATCGCGGCACTGGTGGTCATGCCGCGCGACCTGCGGGTATTGCTGCATCCGGAAGATGCGCGCCTGTTGAAGGATTGCCTGGTCCGCCCCGACGAGGTGAGCTCATGGCGCCTGGTGCCGGATCCCACCCTGACGCGGGGAGACTGTCGCATCGCGGGCGATAGCGGCTGGGTCGACGCGACCCTGGCGACGCGCGAGCGCAGCCTGGCCCAGGCGTTGCTCGGCGAGACCGGAGTCAGCTCGTGAATCGGCAGCTTGCCGGTGAGCAGGGCCTCAATGAATGGAGCGCTGCGGCCAATGAACAAATGGCGCCGCGTCTGCGCCAGCAGGCGCTACGCCTGTCGCAGCAGCGCACGGTGGTGGCGGAGGGCCTGCTCAAGCGCGTGGTGGGTCTGACGCTGGAGGCCGTCGGCTGCCAGGCGCAGATCGGCTCGCGCTGCCGCGTCATCAGCGCTCCGGACAGCGAGGTGGAGGCCGAAGTGGTGGGTTTTTCCGGCGAGCGCGTGTTCCTCATGCCGGTAGGGGAGATGCGCGGCCTGTTGCCGAATGCCCGGGTCATACCGCTGCCGCATGCGGCATCGATTCCGGTGGGCGATGGCCTGCTCGGTCGCGTGCTCGACGGCGAGGGCAAGCCGATCGACAACGGCGGTCCGCTGCGCTGCGAACGTCGTCTACCTGCTTCCGCCTCGATCAATCCGATGACCCGCGCGCCGATTGTGCGGCCGCTCGACGTCGGGGTGCGCGCCATCAATGCGCTGCTGACAGTGGGGCGCGGCCAGCGCCTCGGCCTGTTCGCCGGCACCGGCGTCGGCAAAAGCACCCTGCTCGGCATGATGACCCGCTTCACCGATGCGGATGTCATTGTGGTCGGCCTGATCGGTGAACGCGGCCGCGAAGTGCGCGACTTCATCGATAACAGCCTCGGCGCGCAGGGGTTGAAACGCGCGGTGGTGGTGGCCACGCCCGCCGATCGCGCGCCGCTGCTGCGTCTGCGCGGTGCCTGGCTGGCCACCTCGATTGCGGAAAGCTTTCGCGATCAGGGCCGGCAAGTGCTGCTTCTGATGGATTCACTGACCCGCTTTGCCCAGGCGCAACGCGAAATCGGCCTGGCCGTGGGCGAGCCGCCCACCACACGCGGCTATCCGCCTTCGGTATTCGCGCAGTTGCCGCGCCTGGTGGAGCGCGCCGGCAACGGTGAGGCAGGCGGCGGTTCGATTACGGCCTTTTACACCGTGCTGACCGAGGGCGATGATCCCAACGATCCCATCGCCGATACCGCGCGCGGCATACTCGACGGGCATATCCTGCTGTCGCGCGGCATTGCCGAATCCGGCATCTATCCGGCGATCGATGTCGAGGCCTCCATTTCCCGCGTTGCGCGCGACATCACCGCGCCGCCCCACCAGCAACTGGTGCGGCGTTTCCGCCAGCTTGTATCCGCCTATCTACGCAACCGCGATCTGATCGCCATCGGCGCCTATCAGAAGGGCAGCGACGCCATGGTCGATGCCGCGCTGCTGCTGTGGCCGCGCATCGAATCCTTCCTGCGCCAGGATTTTCACGATCCCGCCTCTTTTTCCGACAGCCTCAAAGCACTGGAGACCTTGCTACCGCAATGAGTACCAAACCGATCCTGTCGAAACGCCTGGCGCCGATCAGGCAACTGGCGCAGAGCCGCGAGACCGATGCGGCGCGGCAACTGGCGGAGAGCCAGCGGCTGGTGCAGCAGCAGGAAGCGCAGCTGCAGGAAATGGAGCGCTACCTGTGCGAATACAGCGAGAGCAGGATAGGCGCGGCCATGGCTCCGGCGCTGCTGGCCAACCGTGAAGCCTTCCTCCGGCAACTCGCGGAAGCCCTGCGCTGGCAGGCTGGCGCCGTGGCCGAGGCGCATCAACGCTTGCAGCAGGCCCGCGATCAGTGGGTTGGCAAGCACCGCGATACGGATGTGCTGGAGCATTTGATTGAGCGCAGCCATCAGGATGAGCTGCGTACCCAGGAGCGCCGCCTGCAACGCGAACTGGACGAATTCGCCCAGCAGCGTCCGGCGCAGTCGCAAATGGCGGGCTGAGGTGACGAACGCCGTGGCGCTGGTCGCCGCCCAGGTGGTGCCAGTGCCGCGCCCCGCGGCGGCCACGGATTCGTCCGCTTCCGCCGCGTTTACCCTGGATATCGCTGACTCCGGGGACGCAGCGGGGCCGGCGATGTCGAGCGGCAAGGCATCCATCTCCAAGCCGGTCCCGGCAGCGTCCGCCACCGGCAAGGATGCATTGGCGAAAGGCGCTTCCGGGGCAAAGCCGGTCGACGGCGGATTGATGGCCTGGCTGCTGTCCGTGCTGGCCCCCGCACCGGCCGAAACTCCGGCCGCGTCCGGCGATGCCGCCGAATCCGCAGCCGCACCGAGCCTGTCCGGCGCGCAATCGGATGCCGCTAATTCGCCGAAAGCGGCGGGCAAGGGTGCGCCAGCCGCTGCGGCCCCGGCGCAAACGTCCAGAGATTTGTCGGCAGATCCTGCAGTGCTGCTGCCCGCCGCATCTGCCGGACCCCGCTCCGGGGCCGACGCTGCGGACGATGACGTGCAGCCCGACGCGCCAACAACGCCGGCCGTAGCCTTGAAAGAGTTGACCCACAGTGCCGCTTCCCAGCAACTGCAGATGGCCGCTTCAAACCTGCCACCAGCACCGGATCCCGCTGCGGCGGGAAGTGCCGCCGGCACCTCATCGTTTGAGCGCACGCTCGCGGCCTCCTTCGCCGATCCGGGATCATCGGGTTCGCCCGCCGCGCCTCATGTCGTCCAGAGCCCCGACCATCCGGAATGGCCTCTGGCCCTTGCCGATCAGGTGCAGTGGCAACTCGGCCACGAAGTGCAGGAAGCAAGGCTTGAGTTGCATCCGCGCGACCTCGGCAGCGTGCAGGTTCAAGTGCGCATCACCAGCGAAGGTGCCGAAGTGCGCTTCGCGGCAACCCATCCGCAGGCGCGGGAGGCGCTGGCAGCGGCGATGCCGCAACTGCGCGCCCTGCTGGTCGGTGATGGCTTGCTGACCACGCAGACTCACGTCGGGTCGCAATCCTCATGGCAATCCTCGAATCAGGCTCCGCATTCGCCGCAAGTCCCGCCCGGTGCCGGTGGGGCAGCCGCCGACGAGGAAGAAGCGACGGCCATGACACGCGTGGTGCGGGTCGGGTTGATCGACGACTTCGCCTGAGTTACGACGCCGCGACGCATTTCCGTCGGGCCCGCAGAGGCCGCATCAGTCAAAAAGCCGGCGTGCCGCGGCGCTATGGATGCCGAAGCCCGGATTCATTGGCCTTCCACCGCGTGGCATACGGCTTGCTCCAGGCCATGCAACCTGAGGGAGAGTCCGGATGGCAAGCGCCACCAAATCAAAAGACAGCAGCGGCAAACGCGACGATGCGGATGAAACCGGGAGCGCCGCGCCTGCGCCGGCGAAGCAGGGCCGCAGTCCGCTGCTGCTGGTAGGCGCCTCGGCGCTGATCGCTGCAGCAGCGACCAGCAGCGCAACCTGGTTTCTCACCGCCCGCAATGCGCCGGCCAAGCATGCCGCATTGGCGCATGAGGCCGGAGCTGAAGCCCCGGCTGGCGCAGATGGCGAGGCACCGCCAGCCTCGGCGGAAGCCCCGGCCCAGTACCTCGAACTGAGCCCGGCCTTCGTCGTCAACATGGCCGATGAGGAGTCGATGCGCTTCCTGCAGGTGGAAGTGCAGTTGATGGCCCGCGATCCCAAGGTGATCGACGCCGCCAAGAACAATATGCCGCGCATCCGCAACGCCCTGATGCTGTTGTTCAGCCAGCAGCATGCGCATGACATTGCGGCGCGGACGGCCAAGGAAGCCTTGCAGAAGCAGGCGCTGGAGGAAGTCCGGCAGGCGCTGCAGGCCGAGAACGCGCCGTCCGAAGTGGTTGCCGTGTACTTCACCAGCTTCGTCATGCAATGAGCCCTCCACTGCAGGATCTGCTGTCGCAGGACGAGATCGATGCGCTGCTGCATGGCGTCAACAGCGGCGAAGTCGATATCGAGCCGCCCGCCGCTCCGGGCGAGGCGCGCGGATACGATTTCGCTTCGCAGGACCGCATCATCCGCGGCCGCATGCCGACGCTGGAGATGATCAACGAGCGCTTTGCCCGGCTGTTCCGCATCGGCCTGTTCAACATGATGCGCCGCACCCCCGAATTGACCGTGCTTGGCCTGGAGCTGCAAAAGTTCAACGAGTACACCCATTCCCTTTATGTGCCCACCAGCCTGAGCCTGATCCGCATCAAGCCCCTGCGCGGCACCGCGCTGTTCGTGTTCGAGCCCAAGCTGGTGTTCGCGGTGGTGGACAACTTCTTCGGCGGCGACGGCCGCTACGCCACCAAGATCGAGGGCCGTGAATTCACCCCGACCGAGATGCGGGTGATCCAGTTGCTGATCCGCCAGGCCTTTGTCGATCTGCGCGAGGCCTGGGCGCCGGTGATGCCGCTGGAATTCGAATACCTGCAGTCCGAGGTCAACCCGCATTTCGCCAACATCGTCGCGCCGTCCGAGATCGTGGTCGTGTCCAAGTTCCGCATCGAGCTCGACGGCGGCGGCGGCGACCTGCATGTGACCATGCCTTACTCGATGATCGAGCCGATCCGCGAGCAGCTCGATGCCGGCGTGCAGTCGGACCGGGCCGACAAGGACGAGCGCTGGACGCTGGCGCTGCGCGAACAGATCAAGGACGCCGACGTGGAGCTGGAGACCGAACTGGTGCGCACCAACATCAGCCTGCGCAAGCTGATGAGCCTCAAGCCCGGCGACATCATTCCCATCAACATGCTGAAAACCATCGATCTCACGGTCGACGGCTTGCCCCTGTTTCGCGGCAACTTCGGCGTCAACAACGGACACAACGCCGTGCGCATCACCGAAGTCGTACGCCGCAGCCCCACCTTTGCCACACCGCCAGGCCATGCACGATGAATAGCGAAACCAATCCCGCCCCGCCGCCGCCCGCCGCCAATGGCGCAGCCGGCAAGGACTACACCCGCGCCAATTTCGAGAACCTGCAGGCCGAGGCCGTGGCGCACGGCAGCGGCGACCTCAACCTCGATGTGCTGCTGGACGTGGCGGTGACGATTTCGATGGAAGTAGGCCGCGCACGCCTGCCGATCCGCAACCTGTTGCAGCTCAATCAGGGCTCGGTGGTGGAGCTGGAGCGCGCCGCCGGCGAGCCGCTTGACGTATATGCCAACGGCACCCTGATCGCCCACGGCGAAGTGGTGGTGGTCAACGAGAAGTTCGGGGTGCGCCTCACCGACGTGGTGAGTCCCGCCGAGCGCATCCGCAAGCTGAGATAGACATGGCCCTGCCTGCGGCGGCAATCCCGGTCGGCGCCGGCATGGCACAGACCGCCCTGAGCCTGTTGCTGGTGCTCGGCGCCATCTTTGCGCTGGCCTGGCTGATGCGGCGCATGCAGGGCATGCGCTCCGGCCTGGGAGGTGCGCTGAGCGTCAAGGCTGGTTTGCAGGTCGGTCCGAAGGAGCGCGTGATGTGGATACGCGCCGGCGATACCGATTTGCTGATTGGCGTCGCCAGCGGGCGGGTGCAAACCCTGCACGTGTTCGATCATCCGCCCGTCGAGGGCGGCGCCGATGGCGACAGCCCTGTCCAGGCGCCGGGATTCGCCGAAGCCTTGCGCAAGGTGATGCGCGGCCGTTCCGCATGAACAAGCGGATCAAGATTGGTGTCCTGCTGGCGCTGAGCGGCGCCCTGCCGGTGTCGGCGGCGAACCTGCCCGGTATCCACCTTGCCCAGGGAGCGGGAGGACAGGGCTACAGCCTGAGCATCCAGCTGCTGCTGATGATGACGGCGCTGACGCTGCTGCCGGCGGTGCTGATGACGATGACCGCGTTCACCCGCATCGCGGTGGTGCTGGGATTGCTGCGCCAGGCCATGGGCACCAACAACACACCCTCCAATCAGATTCTGATTGGTTTGTCCCTGTTCCTCACCCTGTTCGTGATGCAGCCGGTGGCGCAACGCATCTACGACCAGGCGGCCCAGCCCTACCTGGAAGGCAAGCTTGAATTCCAGCCGGCGCTGGCCGCGGCGGCCAAGCCGATGCGCGCCTTCATGATGGCGCAGACGCGCAGTTCCGACCTGATGACTTTCGCCAGGATTTCCGGGCATGGGCCATTCGCCAATGCGGACGAGATTCCCTTCCAGGTACTGGCCGCGGCTTATATGACCAGCGAGCTGACCACCGCTTTCCAGATCGGATTCATGCTGTTCATTCCCTTTGTGGTGATCGATCTGGTGGTGGCCAGCGTGCTGATGAGCATGGGCATGATGATGCTGTCGCCGATGCTGATCTCGCTGCCGTTCAAGCTGATGCTGTTCGTTCTGGTCGATGGCTGGGCGCTGGTGATGGGTTCGCTGGCGGCGAGTTTCGTGGTGCCCTCGTGACCCCGGAAGCGGTCCTCAGCCTGGGCCAGCAGGCGCTGCAGCTGGCCTTGTTGCTGGCGGCGCCGCTGCTGCTGGTGTCCCTGACGGTGGGTCTGCTGGTCGGCGTGTTCCAGGCCGCGACGCAGATCAACGAAATGACCCTATCCTTCATTCCCAAGGTTCTGGCGATGGCGGCGACGCTGATGCTGCTGGGCCCATGGATGTTGCAGATGCTCACCGAGTTCACCCGTCGGCTGATCGAAGGCATCCCCGGCGCCTTGCACTAGCATGACCGTAACCGATGCCATGCTGGCCGGTTGGCTGCAGATGTATTTCTGGCCATTCCTGCGCATTGGCGGGCTGGTGATGACCGCGCCGATGCTGAACGCGCCGGCGGTGTCTCCGCGCATCCGCCTGATGCTGGCACTGATACTGACACTGGTGATGGCGCCGATGCTGCCGCCGGCGTCGCCGCTGGCCCTGTTCAGCGCGCCCTGGTGGCTGCAGATCGGCCGCGAATTCATCATCGGTGCCGCTCTTGGTTTTGTACTGCAACTGGTGATGGAGGCGACCATGCTCGCCGGCGAGATGGTGTCCTACGGCATGGGTCTGGGCTTCGCCCAGCTCGCCGATCCGCTGCACGGCGCTGCCGCACCCATGCTGGGCCAGTTCTACCAGATCACCGCCCTGTTGCTGTTCCTCAGCTTCGGCGGCCTGTTGCGCCTGGTACAGTTGCTGGCCGACAGCTTCCAGGCCGCTCCGCCGGGCAGCGCCATGCCGGATGCGGTTTCGTTCCAGGCCCTGGCGCGGTTCGGCGATATATGCTTTTCCGGCGGCCTGCGCATCGCCTTGCCGGCGGTAACCGCACTGCTGCTGGTCAATCTCGGCTTCGGCGTGATGAATCGCAGCGCGCCGGCGCTGAATGCCCTGTCGATTGGTTTTCCGCTGTCCCTGATCGTCGGCCTGATCGCGCTGCACTTTGCCCTGCCGCAGCTGTCGCAGGTGCTGGCCGATCTGCTCGAGCAGGCCTGGAGCTTTGCCGCCAGCTGGATCGGCGACCTGCATCGGATCTAGGACCGCATGAGCACCAGCGCCCAGGAGCGCACCGAACGCGCCACCCCCAAGCGCCGCAGCGATGCGCGCAAGCGCGGCCAGGTTCCGCGCTCGCGCGAGATCGGCGCGGCGGCGGTGGTTGGGGCGGCTACCGTGTCGGCCTTGATGGCGGGAGGGCATATCGCAGCTGCGGCGGAAATGCAGATGCGCCAGCTACTGAGCTTCGATGCCTCTGCCCTGATGCAGACCCAGTCCCTGCCGGCGTTGTTCGGAAATGCCTGCATGCAGGCTCTGCTGCTGTGCGTGCCGCTATTTGCCGCCTGTGTCTGCGCGGCCTTGCTGGCGCCAATGCTGCTCGGCGGCTGGAACTTCAGCGCGCAGGCGCTGCAACCGGACTTCTCCCGCATCAATCCGCTCAGCGGTCTCGGACGTATGTTCTCCGGGCACGGCGCGATGGAACTGCTCAAGGGACTGGTCAAACTCGCCTGGATCGGCGGCGTCGCCGCCTCGTACCTGTGGCAAAAGCGTGAGGCGCTGGCTGCGCTGTCGGCCGAACCGGCCGCACGCGGCATCGCCGACGGCGGCGCGCTGATTCTGGGCATGCTGGGCTGGCTGGCGATGACGCTGATCGTCGTCGCGGCCATCGACGCGCCGTATCAGCTATGGACCCACGCCAAGCGCCTGCGCATGTCGAAGCAGGAGGTGCGCGACGAAATGAAGCACAGCGAAGGCCGTCCCGAGGTCAAGGGCAGGCTGAGGCGCATGCAGATGGAGATGTCGAAGCGCCGCATGATGGAGAAGGTGCCGGGCGCCGATGTCGTGGTGACCAATCCAACGCACTACGCCGTCGCCCTCAAGTACAGCAGCGAGGGCATGCGCGCGCCGCGCGTGGTGGCCAAGGGGGCAGGGGAGATCGCGGCGACCATCCGCGAGCTGGCGCGGCAGCATGGCATTCCCCTGGTGTCGGCGCCGCCACTGGCGCGCGCGCTGTATCGCGGCGTGCAGATCGAGCAGGAGATTCCCGCCGCGCTGTATTCGGCGGTGGCGCGGGTCCTGACCTATGTCTATCAGCTGCGCGCCTGGCGCGGCGGCTCGCGGCCCCCGACGGAGCCGGTGATCGATGGCATTCCGGGTGGAGAGCCCGATCCGGACTGATCGAGGCTGAAGTGCGGTGATCCGGGCCGCCTAGAACGGAACTTGCAGCAAGGCTCTCCGAACAGCCATGGAATCCAGCCAGAACACATTTTTGACGCAACTGCTCGGGATCGCACGCAGCGGTCTCGGAGCGCCGGTGTTGCTGATGCTGATTCTGGCGATGATGGTGGTGCCACTGGCGCCGTTCGCCCTGGATTTGCTGTTCACCTTCAATATCGCGCTGGCCATCGTCATTTTGCTGGCGGTCATTTATGTGATGCGCCCGCTGGAATTCTCCTCGTTCCCGACGGTGCTGCTGGTGGTGACCCTGTTGCGCCTGGCCCTGAACGTGGCGTCGGCACGCGTCGTCCTGTTGCACGGCCATGAGGGCGCGAACGCGGCCGGACGGGTGATCCAGGCCTTCGGCGAGTTCGTGGTCGGCGGCAATTACGCGGTGGGCTTCGTCATCTTCGTGATCCTGACCATCATCAATTTCATGGTGGTCACCAAGGGCGCCGAGCGTGTTTCGGAAGTCTCCGCACGCTTTGTTCTGGATGCGCTGCCGGGCAAGCAGATGGCGATCGACGCCGACCTCAATGCCGGATTGTTGACGCGCGAACAGGCCAAGGCGCGGCGTGAGGAAGTGCGCGAGGAGGCGGATTTCTACGGCTCCATGGACGGCGCCTCCAAGTTCGTGCGCGGCGACGCCATGGCCGGCATCCTGATCCTGGCCATCAACATCGTCGGCGGCTTGCTGGTCGGAGCCCTGCAACATGGCCTGCCGCTGACCGTCGCGCTGAAGAACTACACCCTGCTGACCATCGGCGACGGGCTGGTGGCCCAGGTGCCGTCGCTGCTGCTGTCGACCTCGGTGGCGATCCTGGTGACGCGCATCTCGCGCTCATCCGACATGAGCCAGCAGCTCACGGCGCAGGTGTTCGGCCATCCGCGCGTGCTGTCGGTTACCGCGGTGGTGATGGGGCTGATCGGCCTGATTCCGGGCATGCCCAACCTGGTATTCCTGATGCTTGCGGCAGCCTGCGGCGGCCTCGCCTGGATGCGGCACAGGAACAAAGGGATTCGCGCCGCCAAGCCCGCCGCAAGTGCGCCGCCAACGCCGCAAAAAGAGCTGTCCTGGGATGATGTGGCGCAGCAGGACGCGCTGGGGCTGGAAGTCGGTTATCGCCTGATTCCCCTGGTGGACGTGCGCCAGGGCGGCGAGCTGATGGCGCGCATCAAGGGTGTGCGCAAGAAGCTGACCCAGGACTTGGGTTTCCTGATCCAGCCGGTGCACATCCGCGATAACCTCGAACTTGCTCCCAATGCCTACCGCGTGCTGCTGCATGGTGTGCCGCTGGCCAACGCCGTGATCCATCCGGACCGCGATCTGGCGCTGAACTCGGGCCGCGTTTACGGCACCCTCAACGGCATCGCCGGCAAGGATCCCGCCTTCGGTCTGGACGCAGTGTGGATCGAGCGCGGCGCCCGCGATCACGCGCAGACCCTGGGCTATACCGTGGTCGATGCGTCCACGGTGATTGCCACGCACCTGTCGCAGCTGGTCAAGGAACACGCGGCGGAACTGCTCGGCCACGACGAAGCGCAGCAGCTGCTCAATGCCCTGGCCAGGTCGGCGCCGAAACTGGTCGAGGACCTGGTGCCGAAGCTGCTTCCGCTATCGGCCTTCGTCCGCGTCCTGCGCATCCTGCTCAACGATCGCGTCACCATCCGCAATCTGCGCGGCATTGCCGAAGCCCTGGCGGACGCAGCGCCGCGGAGTCAGGATCCCGTCGCTTTGGCGGGCGCGGTGCGCATCGCGCTGCGCCGCCAGATCGTGCAGGACATCGGTGGCGGCGAAGCGGAGTTGCCGGTTTTGACGCTGAGCGCCGGGCTGGAACGCGTGTTGCAGGACAGCGTTGCCAGTGGAGCGGCGGCGGTGGAACCGGGCCTGGCCGAACGCATGCAGCAGTCGATCATGCAGGGCGCGCAGCGCCAGGCCAAGACCGGGCAACCGGTGGTGCTGCTGGTGCCGGCGACGCTGAGGCCGCTGCTAGCCAGATTTACGCGACAGAGCGTGCCCGAATTGCACGTGCTGGCATACGACGAGGTGCCGGACGATCGGCGCATACGCATGGTGGGAGCGATCGCATGAAGAGGAATGACGGAGCAGTGAACCAATGAAAATAAAGCGATTCGTTGCCAAAAGCATGCGCGATGCGATTCGCCAGGTGAGGGATGAACAGGGACCCGATGCGGTGATCCTGTCCAATCGCCGCGTGCCAGGCGGAGTCGAGGTGGTGTCCGCGACCGACTACGATGCCGCGCTGGCGCAGCAGGCGCTGCGGCAATTCGGCTCGCCCGATCCGCAGCCTCCTCCGGAGAAGCCGAAGAAGCTGAATGCGCCCGGTCGTCCCACCGATGCCGCTGCCGTCGCCTCGTCACCTGCCACACTGCCGGTCGCCGCGGCCACATCCAGTGAGCTGGTGCAGATGCAGCGCGAACTGGGCAGCATGCGCAAGCTGCTGGAAGAGCAGCTGGCGGGCATGCACTGGAACGAATTGAAACGCAGCCAGCCGCACCGCGTGGCGGTGCTGCGTACCCTGGATCAGCTTGGTCTGGCCGCCGAACTGGCGAATTCCATCGCCGACGAAATGCCGCTCAAGCTGGAGGCCGAAGCCGCACAGACACTGCCCCTGAGCCTGCTGGCGCGGCGCATTCCGATCGGCCAGCAGGATCCGATACTCGATGGCGGCGTGGTGGCGCTGGTCGGCCCTACTGGAGTCGGCAAGACCACCACCATCGCCAAACTGGCCGCGCGCTTCGCGCAGCACAACCGGGCGCGCGACATCGCCCTGGTGACGCTCGATCACTACCGCATCGGCGCCCAGGAACAACTATTCAGCTACGGCCGCCTGCTCGGCGTGCCGGTGCATAGCGTCGCGCCGAACCAGGATCTCGGCGCCGTGCTCGATCAGCTATCGGACCGGAGACTGGTGCTGGTCGATACCGCCGGCATGAGCCAGCGCGACCGCACTCTGGCGCAGCAGATCGATCGTCTGGGCCAGCTTGGCCCGCGCCTGCGCAGCTATGTCGTGCTCGCCGCCAATGCTTCCGGTCCCGACGAAGTGGTGCGCCGCTTCGCCGCGCTGAAACCTTCGGGATGTGTGTTGACCAAGCTCGACGAAGCCAGTTGCATCGGCGCCCCCTTGTCGGCGGTCATCGGCAGCGGCCTGCCGCTGAGCTATGTCGCTCACGGCCAGCGCGTTCCTGAAGACCTGCATCTGGCCCACGCCGACCGCCTGGTCCTTTGCGCCGTGCAACTCGCCCGTGCCGCGGTCAAGGCGGTAGACGATCAGAGCCTGGCCCAACGGCTGGGCAATCCCGTTCCAATTTCGGCGTCTTCCCTCCATGCATGATCCATATCCCAACCAGGCCAGCGGCTTGCGCCTGCTCAAACCGGCCCAGCCGGTCCGCGTGCTGGCCGTCACCAGCGGCAAGGGCGGCGTCGGCAAGACCAGCGTCTCGGTGAATCTCGCCGTGGCCATGGCGATGGCCGGCAAGAAAGTGATGCTGCTCGACGGCGACCTTGGCCTGGCCAACATCGACGTCATGCTGGGCTTGCAGCCGAGCCGCAATCTGGCGCACGTGCTCGAAGGCAAGTGCAGCCTCGAAGACACTCTGCTCGAAGGCCCTGCCGGAGTCATGGTGGTGCCTGCATCCAGCGGCAAGCAGCACATGGCGGAACTGTCGCAGGTGCAGCACGCCGGCCTGGTGCAGGCATTCAGTGAATTGAGCCGGCCGCTGGACACGCTCATCGTCGATACCGCCGCCGGAATTGCCGGCTCGGTCATCACTTTCAGCCAGGCCAGCCAGCAGGTGATCGTGGTGGTGACCAACGACCCGGCTTCGCTGACGGATGCCTACGCCCTGATCAAGGTGCTGAACCGGGATCACGGCATCCGCCGCATCCAGGTCCTCGCCAACATGGCGACCAACGCCACCGAGGTGCGCGAGATCTACGAGAATCTGCGGCGCGTCGCCGAGAAATTCCTCGACGTCACGCTGAGCTTCATGGGCAGCGTGCCGGAGGACGAGTGGCTGAAACGCGCGGTGCGGCATCAGCGCGCAGTGGTGGAAGCCTATCCCAACAGCGCCGCCGCCAAGGCCTTCCACCAGCTTGCCGCAAAGGCCGACCGCTGGAGCCTGCCGCAGGGGGCGCGCGGCAATCTCGAATTCTTTGTCGAGCGGCTGGTGCATCGTCCCGCCGCGGGGATCCCCGCGTGAGCGCGCAACCGCAGTTCTTCAGCCCGCCGCCGCAGGATGACACGGCGCTGGTGCAACGGCATGCCGAACTGGTGCGGCGCATCGCCCATCATATGGCGGCGCGACTGCCGGCCAGCGTCGACGTCACCGATCTGATCCAGGCCGGCTTGATCGGCCTGCTCGAAGCCGGGCGCAACTACAGCGGCGCGCATGGCGCCTCGTTCGAGACCTACGCCGGCATCCGTATCCGCGGCGCCATGCTCGACGAGCTGCGCCGGGGCGACTGGGCGCCGCGCTCGGTGCACCGGCGCCTGCGCGAGATCAGCGCGGCGATACGCTCCATCGAACAGGAAGAAGGCCGCGAGGCGCGCGACACCGAAGTGGCGCTGCGCCTGGGCATCACCCTGGACGAGTATCACAACAGCGTCAGCGACGCCTCGCGCTGCCAGGTTTTTTCCAGCAGCGCTCACGACGACCAGGGTGCCGATCTGGACAGCCCGGCCGAAGGCGGACCGCAGCAGGATCTGGAGCGCAGCGAATTCCAGCGCGAGATGGCGGCGGCGATCCAGTCGCTGCCGCAGCGCGAAAAGCTGGTGCTGTCGATGTACTACGACGACGAGATGAACCTGCGCGAGATCGGCGCGGTGCTCGAGGTCAGCGAGAGCCGCGTGTGCCAGATTCATGGCCAGGCCTTGCTGCGCCTGCGTGCGCGACTCGGCGAATACGCTGCCGACGGCGGTCCGGCATGAACCGGCTTTCGGCATTCAACCATTGGCCTCAACACTGCACGGCCTGGAGATAGGATTTGGACAAGAACATCAGGATACTCATCGTCGACGATTTCTCGACCATGCGCCGCATCGTCAAAAACCTGCTGCACGATCTCGGCTACGCCAACACCACCGAAGCCGATGACGGCAAGACCGCATGGGCTGCGCTGCAGAGCGGTTCCTTCGACCTGGTCGTCACCGACTGGAACATGCCGGGCATGACCGGCCTGGATCTGCTCAAGAACATACGCTCCGACGCCCGCCTGTCGGCGCTGAAGGTGCTGATGGTTACGGCCGAGGCGCAGCGTGACCAGATCATCGAAGCGGCCAAGGCCGGAGTCAACGGTTACGTCATCAAGCCGTTCACGGCCATCACGCTGAAGGAGAAGCTGGAGAAGATCGCGCAGCGCAGCGTCGGTGCCACGGCATGAACGCGGTGGAGCCGGGCGCCGAGCGCGACAGCGGCCTCTACGCGGGCGTGGCCCGGCTGACCCGCACACTGCACGACAATCTGCGCGAACTGAGCCTCGACGGCCGCCTGACGCGCTTCGCGGGAAACGATATTCCGGATGCCTGCGTGCGGCTGGACTATGTGGTGAAGATGACCGAAGACGCCGCTCACCGCACGCTCGATCTGGTGGATGACGGGCGCGCCATCGCCGACGGGCTGGCGGACGTTGCCGCCCATCTGGACAAGTTGCGACGGCTGCCGCTCGCTTCGCCGCAGGAATTGCAACGGGCGCAGCAGGCGGTGGCCGATGCGGAAGCGCGCCTGCGCGGCACGCTGACCTCCCTGGCCCAGGCCCAGGAGTACCAGGATCTGTCGGGGCAGATGATCCGCCGCGTCATCAGCCTGGTGCGCAATGTCGAGTCGGCCCTGCTCGAACTGCTTGACGCCGGCGCAGTTCAGTCCGCGCGTGAGCTGCCGATAGAGGAAACACAGGCCGGGCTGGCCGGTCCGGGCATGCCTGGCGCCGGCGGCGCGGCGGACCAGGGGGACGCCGATCGGCTGCTGGCCAGTCTCGGCTTTTGAAGTCGCTTTGTTGACCAGGTACCAGGATAGAGATCGTGGCATGAGTGCTGACACCGATGACGACATCCGCGCCGACTTCCTGTCCGAGTCCGGCGAGTTGATCGCGCGTCTGGGCCAGCAACTGGTGGAGCTGGAGCAGCAACCGGCGGCCGCCGAACTGCTCAACGCTGTTTTCCGCGGCTTTCATACCATCAAGGGCGGGGCCGGCTTCCTGGGACTGGATGCCATGGTGACCCTGTGCCATGCGGTGGAGGAAGTGTTCAATGCCCTGCGCAAGGGCCTGCTGCGCATCGATCCGCCGTTGATGGATGCGACCCTGGAGGCGCTCGACCGCTTGCAAGCCATGCACGCCGCATCCGCCGCAGGCCGCACGCCTGCTGCGGCGCCGGCGGAGCTGATTGGCAGTTTGCAACGCGCCGCGCAGCAGCAGGCGGCGATTCCGGAAAAGCCGGCGGCGGCGACTGCGCCGCCGCTGGATGCCGGCGCCATCACCGATGACGAATTCGAGGCCCTGCTCGACCAGTTGCACGGCGAAGGGCAGGGACCGGGCAGCGCCGGCGCCGGGCTGGCCGCCGAAGCATCGCTTCCGGTCGAAATGCCGGCGGCCGCAGTTCAGGCCGCCGCCGTGACGGAGAGCAGCGTGCGCGTGGATACCGCCGCGCTTGACGGCATGATGAATCTGGTCGGCGAGCTGGTGCTGGTGCGCAATCGCCTGAAGCGCCTGTGCGCACGGGCTGACCAGGGGCCCCAGGCGCGAGCCGTGGGCGAGCTCGATCACATCACGCGCAGCCTGCAGACGGCGGTGATGCGCGTGCGCATGCAGCCGATCCGCCGGGTGTTCTCGCGCTTTCCGAGGCTGGCGCGCGAAGTGGCGCGAGGCGTCGGCAAACTGGTCGAAGTGGAGCTGATCGGCGAAGAAACCGGCCTGGACAAGAGCCTGGTCGAGGCGCTGGCCGATCCGCTGGTGCACATGGTGCGCAATAGTGTGGACCATGGCATTGAGCTGCCGGCCCAGCGCGTGGCCGCGGGCAAGCCGGCCAGTGGCCGCCTGCGCCTGTCCGCGCAGCAGGCCGGCGATCAGATCCTGATCGTGGTGGAGGACGACGGAGCCGGCATGGACCCGGAGCGCCTGCGCGTCAAGGCGGTTGAAAAAGGCCTGCTCGCCGCCGCCGACGCGGCGCGCCTGTCGGCACAGGAATGCCTGCAACTGATCTTCCTGCCGGGATTTTCCACCAAGGACAGGGTCAGTGAATTGTCCGGCCGCGGCGTCGGCATGGATGTGGTGAAGTCCGCCATCACCGCCCTCGGCGGCACGGTGCATATCGAGTCCAGGCCGGGTTTCGGCAGCAGTATCCGTCTGCGCGTGCCGCTGACCCTGGCGATACTGCCGGCGCTGATGATCGGCGTCGGCCCGCGCCTGCTGGCCCTGCCGCTGGCGCCGGTGCTGGACGTATTCGCGCTCGATGCCTCGCAGCTGCGCCGTCTCGACCGCTGGGACGTGCTGCTGCACCGCAAGGAGACCCTGCGCCTGATCCACCTGCACCGCTGGCTCGACCTGCCGGCGCCTGCGGACGAGCAGCGCCACGTGGTCGTGGCGCAGGTCGAGAACGAACGCTATGGCTTTGTCGTCAGCCAGGTCCATGCGCGCGAGGAGGTGGTGATCAAGCCCCTGGGCGCCATGTTGCGCGGTCTCGCCGGAGTGGCCGGCGCCACCGTCACCGGCAGCGGCCGGGTGGCGCTGATCCTCGATTTGCCCGGCCTGGTGCGCGCCGGGTCTGCCGGAGGCTAAGGCGCCATGGACTTGCTGAGTATCGTCGGCTTCCTGCTGGGCTTCACCGCCATCATCGGCGGCACCCTGCTGCATGGCGGCGGCATCTCCAATCTGCTCGGTCCCGCGGCCGCCTGCATCGTCTTCGTCGGCACCACCGGCGCGATCCTGCTGCAGACCCCCATGACCACCTTCATTCACGCCCTGAAGATGCTGCGCTGGGTGTTCAAGCCGCCCTCGCATAATCCCAAGGCCCTGATCGAGCGCATCGTCGAGTGGAGCAACGCCGCGCGCAAACAAGGTCTGCTGGCGCTGGAGAACAGCGTCGAAACGGAAACCGACCCCTTCATCAAAAAGGGGCTGCAGCTGCTGGTGGATGGCGCTGAACCCGATGTCATCCGCAACACCATGGACGTCGAGCTGGCCAACCGCGAACACTTCGATCTGGCCGGCGCCAAGGTGTTCGAGGGCATGGGCATCTATTCCCCGACCATGGGCATCATCGGCGCGGTGATGGGGCTGATGGAAGT
>Ga0302314_10001232_pt1 | contig 48113 bp, 34 predicted proteins | sample III_Palsa_N2_3_FD_200533 | JGI IMG/M metagenome (GOLD analysis project Ga0302314, IMG submission 200533) | Peat permafrost microbial communities from Stordalen Mire near Abisko, Sweden - III_Palsa_N2_3 | ecosystem: Environmental > Terrestrial > Soil > Palsa > Peat permafrost | place: Sweden...
GACGAGCCGCTGTTGACCCAGCGCTTCTCCCAGGCCTTCCCGGGTTGGCCGGTCGGCCGCGTGCTGGAGACGCTGCGCACCGCCGTGCCGATGCTGAGCGGCCTCACCACGCTGCAGTTGCGCGAAATGATGCTGGACAGCACGGTGCAGCGCGTCGCAGCGGGCGCCACGATCTTCCGGCGCGGCGACTATACGAGCTCGCTGTTCAACATCGTCGAGGGCGGGGTCGGGGTCGTGCTCGACGACAAAAACCCGTCGAATTTGGTCTATATCGGTGCCGGCGAATTCTTCGGCGAACTGGGCTTGGTCTCGGGTCGCCGGCGCAGCGCCACGGTCGTGGCCGTCGGCGAGACGCTGCTGGTCGAATCGCCGCGCCGCTCGATCCTGCGCCTGCGCAGTTCGGTCGAAGCGGTCAAGGAAGTCATCGACCAGATCACCGTGCGCCGCCTGATCCACACCGCGCTCGGCCGCGGCCTGCCGGTCGAGGAGATGACCGACCTGATCGCCGCCGCCGAGCTGAAGCGCTACAAGGCGAACGAGCCGATCATTACCGAGGGCGAGGAGTGCGACGCGCTCTATATCATCCGCTCGGGCTCGGCCACGGTCGGTCGCGACATCGACGGCAAGCATCAGGCGCTGAACTATATCCCGGCCGGCCAGCTGGTCGGCGAACGCGGCCTGCTCGACCCGGACGCGCGCCGCGCCGCGACCGTGCGCGCCGCGATCTCGAGCGAAGTGGTCCGCATCAGCGCCGACGCCATGAAGGTGTTCATGACGCGGCATCCGGAATTGCGCGAGACGTTCCGCGTCCAGATGCAGCAGCAGTTCGATGCCAAGATCAGGGGCGATCTGGCCAGTGCGGAAAAGACCTCCGACATGGCGGCCGCCAGCACGGCGATCTCGTTCCTGGTGTCCCAGGGCATCGGCGAGTCGACCAATGCGCTGGTGATCGACGAGTCACTCTGCACCCGCTGCAACAATTGCGAGACCGCCTGCGCCAGCACCCACGGCGGCGTGGCGCGGCTCAATCGCGAGGCCGGCGCCACTTTCGCCTCGATCCATATTCCGACCGCCTGCCGCCATTGCGAGCAGCCGCATTGCATGAGCGATTGCCCGGTCGACGCCATCACCCGCTCGCCCAACGGCGAGGTGTTCATCAACGACACGTGCATCGGCTGCTCCAACTGCGCCAACAATTGCCCGTACGGCGTGATCAAGATGGACTATCTGGAAGGCCACGGCGGCCATGGCGGCGGTCTGGTCGGCTGGCTGATGTCGACCCTGGGCCTGGGCAAGCACGAAGAACATGCGCCGCACCGCAAGCTGGCGCTGAAATGCGACCTGTGCAAGGACGTCGGCGGTGGACCGGCCTGCGTGCGCGCATGCCCGACCGGTGCCGCGACCCGCACGGCCCCCGACACCTACATGGCACTGATCCGTGAGGGTCAGTTGCCGAACAAGCTCGGGGCGTGATGGCCGCAGTTCCCCAGCCTCCAGAGATCCACAAGTCCGTTCTGACCTATCGGCACGGGCTTTACGGCAAGATCGCGCTGCTGCTGGTGGCGGTCTCGATCCTGATCTATGCGCTGCATGCGCCCGCGGGCGGCATCGCCAACGGCGGCACGTGGCTCGGCTACGTCCTGGGCACGATCGGCCTGTTGCTGATCGTCTGGCTCGGCTGGTTCGGCATCCGCCGCCGGCACTATGGCCCGGCCAAGTTCCTGCTGGAGGAGTGGCTGTCGGCCCATGTCTATCTGGGGCTGGCGCTGGTCGTGGTGGCGACGCTGCACACCGCCTTCCGCTTCGGCTGGAACGTCCATACGCTCGCCTACGGCCTGATGATCATCGTCATCGTCAGCGGCGCCTTCGGGCTCTACGCCTTCCGCCGCTATCCGGCGGCCATGACCAAGAACCGCAACGGCACCGCCTACAAGACCCTGGTCGAGACGATCGTGACGCTCGATTTCGAATGCCGCGAATTGGCGCTGAGCTTCGACGACGAGACCGCGGCGCTGGTCTATAAGGCGACCGGCACCCTGCCGGCATTCCGCTTCGCCGATCTTACCAGCCGCCAGCGCGTGAGCCCGACCCTGGATGCCGCCGCCCAGGCGGCCGTCTCCCGGCTGCGCTCGCTGGTCGGCCAAGCCTATTCCGAAGACCAGGCCAACGTGATGCCCCTGGTCCAGGCCCTGACCAACCGGGCGCTTGCCGTGGCGCGCCTGCGCCGGGATCAGCGCTATCGGATACTGATGCAGATCTGGCGGGTGGTCCATCTGCCGCTGACGATTGGATTGCTGGCCGCTCTCGGCATCCATGTCCTCGCCGTCTTCTATTTCTGGTAGCCCGATGGCGACGTTGATCCGGTTCAGCCCCCGCAAGGGCGCCCCCGCCGACCCCTCCCTCGATCTGCCGATCGATGGCGAGTTCTCTATCGGCCGCGCGCCGTCCTCGGTGGTTCGCCTGGTCGACCGCCGGGTGCGCTATCGCCACGCCCTGGTCTGGCCGATGGAACACGGCTTCACCGTCGAAGCCGTCGAGGGCGGGACCGTCATTCAGAACGAGCGCGCGGTTCCGAGCGCCACGCTGATCCATACCGGCGATCAGGTGACGATCGGCGCCCATACGCTGACCCTGCAGCCCTCGACCGAGGCGGGCCCGGTGCTGCTGGTCGAAGCGGGTGCGCCCGAAGGTCCCGGCGAAGCCGAGATTTATGCGCTCTACGACAAGGCGCTCAGCTACACGCTGCCGCGGCTCAAGGGCTGGTCCTGGGCGATCGCGCTGGTCATCCTGGCCTTGATGCTGGTGGCGCCGCTCGCCTCGTCGCTGATGCCCCGTTCCAATGAACCGGTGCCGTCCACGACCGCCGCGGCCGCCCCGGCGCAGGCCGCACCGTCGAATTTCCGGCCGGATCGCCTGTGGATCGTCGGCCATATGTCGAACGCCCATGCCGCCTTCGGCCAGGATTGCGCGCTCTGTCACGAGAAGCCGTTCGTCTCGGTCCGGAACGAGGCCTGCCTCGCCTGCCACCAGACGACCGGCCAGCATGCCGACGCCCATGCCTTCCCGGCGGTCGATCTGACCAAGGAATCCTGCGAAAACTGCCATCGCGAGCACAAGGGCACCACCCAGGCGACCAGCAGCGCTGAGGCCGATTGCGCCGACTGCCATGCCAATATCAAGGGCACGGCAGCGAACGCGACGGTGCTGAATGTGCGCGATTTCGGCTCGGCCCATCCCGAGTTCGCGCCGACCGTGATCACCGATGCCTCGACCGGCGCCACCAAGCGCGTGCGCCTGGACAGCGGCACCCCGGTCCTGAGCCAGACCAATCTGCGCTTTACCCATGGCAAGCATCTGGTGCCGGGCGGAATCAAGAATGCGGCCGGGAAAACCGAAGTGCTGAGCTGCGCCGAGTGTCACAAGCCGGACGCGGCCGGCGGCGGCCGCATGTCGATCCCGACCTTCGCCGAAAACTGCGCCAGCTGTCATGAGCTGAAGTTCGAGCAGAAGCATCCGGAATGGCGCCTGCCCCACGGCGCGCCGAACGATCTCGCCAGCCGTATCCTGGGCTTCTATTCCCAGGCGGTGCTGTCGGGCGAAAGTTTCGGCACCCAGGTCGATCCGCTGTTCGCCAGGCCCGGCCAGGAGCCGCTGCCGGCGGAGCTGCCGGCCGCCATGGCGCGCAGCCAGGCTGCGGCCGCGATGGCCTCCTCGGTCGCGAAGGCAGCTTGCGGCACCTGCCATGTGTTCGAGGTTCCGGGTCCGGGGCTCGACGCGCTCAACCTGAAAATCAAGCCGGTCGTGGTCAACGCGACCTTCCTGCCCAATGCCCGTTTCTCGCATCCGAAGCATGAGACGATGGATTGCGCGGGCTGCCATGCCGACATCCGCACGGCCCAACTGGATCAGGTGGTGCTGCCGGGCATCGAGAGTTGCCGGAACTGTCACGTGGGCGAAACGCCGGTGACAGGCAAAGTCGCGTCTACTTGCGTCTCGTGCCATGATTTCCATCAACATGAGATGCCCATGCTGCCTCAAAAGAAGCAGGCCAATGCAAACCTCTGGAGGGAAGCCAATGCCGAAGCGCATTGATCCGTCGGCCCGGCCGAAATCCAGGGCGAGGTGGGTTTGCGGTCTGCTGGGCCTTGGCGCCTGCCTGCTCGGGTCTGCCGCACGGGCCGAGCATCTGCTGGTGAGCGACGTGCAGCAGATCATCGCCCAGGCGGCGCTCGAAGCGACCAAGCGCAAGGCGCCGGCCACCGTCGCCGTCGTCGATCGCGACGGCAATGTGCTGGCGGTCTATCGGATGCCCGGCGCCAACCTGGCGTTCTTCATTCCCAACCTGCGCGTGGTGATGGTTCCCGCCAACGACCATGGCCCGAACGCCGGCCTGAACGGCGTGCCGATCATCGACACCGGTGCCGTGATCAGCAAGGCGATCACCGGCGCCTACCTGTCGTCGAGCGGCAACGCGTTTTCGACCCGGACCGCGAGCCAGATCGTTCAGGACCATTTCAACCCGGGCACCGCGAATACGCCGTCCGGTCCGCTCTACGGTGTGCAGTTCAGCCAACTACCCTGCTCCGACCTCAATCGGCGCAGTGTGCTTGTCGATCCGACCGCGCTGTCGCTCGGACCGAAGCGCTCGCCGTTCGGCCTCTCCGCCGATCCGGGCGGCTTCCCGCTCTACAAGAACGGCCAGAACGTCGGCGGCGTCGGCGTGATCGCCGACGGTGTCTATGGCGACGACGAGAACATCTTCAATGTCGACAAGGACAGCGACGAAATCATCGCGCTGGCCGCGACCACCGGCTTCAGCGCACCGACGGCGATCCGGGCCGACAGGATCTCGGCCGGTGGCCTGACGCTGCGCTATTCCGATGCGGTCACGACGGACATCGTCAGCAATCCGGCCCAGGCGACCTTGGCCGCGGCCCTGGCCGAGGGCTCGCTGGTCAACGTCAACGGCTATTACAGCGCATCGCAGGGCTTCCTCGCCGGCCAGGAACATGGCACCGCGGCCTCGGGCCTGGCTCCCGATACGTCGGGCGCCTACGACACCGTCACGCCGCCGCTGCTGATGGTCAATGCCGACGGTTCGATCCGCTATCCCGCCCACGCGGGCCGGGTCACCAGCGGCCTGTCGACGGCCGAGGTCACCGCGATCCTGCGCGACGGCTATCAGCTGGCCCTGTCGGCCCGCGCCGCGATCCGCAACCCGCTCGGCAGCCAGGTCGCGATCACCATTTCGGTCGTGGACGGCAATGGCGAGATCCTGGGCTCGGTCACCAATCCGGACGCGCCGGTGTTCGGCATCGACGTGTCGGTGCAAAAGGCCCGGACGGCCCTGCTGATGTCGGGCCCGTCGATCCATGGCGTGCTGCAGCTCGCCAATTTCCAGTCCTATCTGGCCGTCGCCCAGAGCTTTTTTGGGCCCAATATCCTGAACGGCACGCTGGCGTTCAGCGCACGGGCCACCGGCAATCTCGCCCGCGACAGCTATCCCGACGGCATCGGCAACACGCCCTACGGCCCGTTCGGGGCGCCGGCCTTGACCAATACGCCGTTCGCCGACGGCCTGCAGGAAAAGCTGATCGAGCCCGATATCGTCGCCCATGCCCAATACCTGTCGAGCGGCACGCCCGACGTCGGCGCCGCCTGCACCCGCGGCATCGTGCCGGCCGGGCCGAATTCGGCATCCGGCCAACCGATCCTGGCCGACGGTCTGCAGATCTTCCCCGGCGGCTTTCCGATCTATCGCGGCACCACGCTCATCGGCGGCGTCGGCGTTTCCGGCGACGGCGTCGACCAGGACGACATGACCGCGTTCCTCGGCCTTTATAACGGCGCACTCGACTCCAAGACCGGCATCGGCCACGCGTCCCCCTCGGTGCGCATCAGCAATTTCGCCGCCCATGGCGCCCGACCGATCTACGTCAATTGCCCGACGACGCCGCTGTTGAACAGCCGCTCCCAGAATATATGTGCCGGGAAATGACTGGGCGGCTGCGTTCCGCCCTGCTGACGCTCGGCGTTCTGGCCGCGCCGACGATCGCCTCGGCGCAGGAAGAGTTTCAACGGCCCGGCACCACGGTGCCGGCACCGGAGACAGCACCGGCCGATAACGGCGCGATCCCGGCGCCCTCGCCGAACCTCGACTACCAGTCCCTGCCGCTGCCCGACCGCAATCGCATCATCGAAGCGCTGGGCGTAAAGGACAATCCGCTCAACCCCTATACCCAGAGCACGCTCAAGGGCGACCGGCCGGTGTTCGACGACTGGTTCATCACGCTCGACCTGCTGTCGGATACGCTGGTCGAGCCGCGGTCGTTTCCGGTGCCGTCGGGCGCCGTGACGACGGCGCGGAACGGCGAGAACGACAAGTTCGGCGACCCGAACCAGCTGGTGGTGAACCAGACGCTGCTGCCCAGCCTGACGATCACCAAGGGCGACACGACCTTCATGCCGCCGGAGTTCGAGTTCGTCTTCACGCCGGCGATCAACTACAATTACGCCCATGTCGAAGAGCTGGGCCTGCTGCGTGCCGACCCGTCCAAGGGCACCACCCGCAACGATACGTTCATCGGCATCCAGGAAGCCTTCGTCGACTATCATTTGCGCAATGTTTCGGAACGCTTTGATTTCGACTCGTTCCGCATCGGCATTCAGCCGATCAATCTCGATTTCCGCGGTTTCCTGTTCCAGGACGACCAGCTGGCGGCGCGCCTGTTCGGCAACCGCGCCAACAACCGCTTCCAGTACAATCTCGAAGGCATCTGGCGGATCGAGAAGGACACGAACAGCGGGCTGAACGACCTCAGCCAGCCGCTGCGCCGGGACTATACGATCGCGGCCAATCTGTTCGTGCAGGATCTGCCGGTCGAGGGCATGACGACCGAATTCAGCGCGGTCCATAACTGGAACCGCGAAGAGGCGTTCTATTACGACAAGAACGGCTTCATCACGCGCCCGGCCGCGATCGGCGACGAGCGCCCGCACAAGTACAACGTCACCTATTTCGGCCTGAACAACGACGGCCATCTGGGCCGGATCAATCTGTCGTCCTCGGCCTATTACGTGATGGGCAACGACGATCACAACGTGTTCAGCCAGGGCAAGGCCAACATCCGGGCCTATTTCGCCGCGGCCGAACCGTCGATCGATTTCGACTGGATCCGCCTGCGCGCGTCGGCGCTCTACGCATCCGGCGACAGCAAGCCTTACGGCAAGACCGAGAGCGGCTTCGACGCGATCCAGGAAAATCCGCAGATCGCCGGCGCCGATACCAGCTATTGGATCCGGCAGTCGATCCCGCTGATCGGCGGCGGCGGCGTCAACCTGTCGAGCCGCGACGGCGTGCTGCCGTCGCTCCGCTCGTCCGGCGACGAGGGCCAGTCGAACTTCATCAATCCCGGCCTGACCCTGTTCGGCGTCGGCACCGATCTCGACCTGCTACCGGAGCTACGCCTCACCTTCAATTTCAACCATCTGTGGTTCAACAACCCGGAAGTCCTGGAAATCCTGCGCCAGCAGCCGACCGTCCACAAAGATATCGGCTGGGACCTGTCGAGCGCCATCACCTATCGGCCGTTCGATACCCAGAACGTGGTGCTGCGCCTGTCCGGGGCGACGCTGATTCCGGGCCAGGGCTTCAAGGATCTGTACGACAGCGAGCCGCCAAACCGGATATACTATTCCGTCCTGACCAACATCATTTTGAAGTACTGACCCCGCCATGCGCGCTTGGTTGATGCTCTCGCTCCTGCTGATCGCGGCCCCGGCGTTCGCCGACGAGGCGCCGTCGGCACCGCGCACCCAATCGGCCGAGGCGGTTCAGGACAAGAGTGCCGGCTGCGAAAGCTGCCACACCAAATCCGACGCGCCGTCGATGCACAGCAATCCGGCGGTGATGCTGGGCTGTGCCGACTGCCACGGCGGCAATGCCGCGATCTTCAAGCCCGAGGGCGCGCTCGCCAATGTCGGGCAGATCGGCCCGGTCGAGCCGACCACCGAGGGCCATGCGCCGGCGATCGCGCGCAATCCGGACCCGGCCTATCTCAAGGCGATGGAACAGGCCCACGTCGTTCCGAAGCACAAGGAAGCCTGGCATTGGCCGTCGAGCCAGAAGCCGGAGCGCAGCTACACCCTGCTGAATCAGGAAAGCCCGGAATTCGTCCGCTTCTTGAACCCGAGCGACTACCGGGTCGATCGCGAGGCGTGCGGCGCCTGCCATCTGCCGATCATCCAAGCGGCCGAACGCTCGCTGATGGCGACCGGCGCCATGCTGTGGGGCGGTGCCTCCTACAACAACGGCATCGTGCCGCTGAAGAATTACGTGCTGGGCGAGTCCTATACCCACGAGGGCGTGGCGGCGAGCATCCATAGCCCGATCGAGCCGGACGCGGCCATGATCAAGCGTGGCGTGCTGCCGTCGCTGCTGCCGCTGCCGCGCTGGGAAGTGATCCCGCCGGGCGATATCTTCCGCGTGTTCGAGCGCGGCGGCCGTAACATCAGCACCGAATTCCCCGAGATCGGCAACCCGAATAGCAGCGGCGACAGCCAGCGCGTCGAGGAAGACGGCCGGCCGGACGTCCATCAGTCGAACCGCGGCCCCGGCACTGGCCTGCGCATCGCGGTGCCGGTCATCAACATCACCAAGACCCGCCTCAATGACCCGATGATGTGGTTCCTGGGCACGAACGACCAGCCGGGCGACTATCGCACCTCCGGCTGCGCCGGCTGCCACGTCATCTATGCCAACGACCGCGACCCGGCCCATTCCGGCCCCTATGCGAAGTTCGGCAATACCGGCCAGACCATCACCATCGACCCGACCATTCCCAAGGGCGAGTCCGGCCATCCGCTGCAGCACGTGTTCACCCGCTCGATGCCGACCAGCCAGTGCATGGTCTGCCACATGCATCAGCCGAACATCTTCGTGAACAGCTTCATGGGCTACACGATGTGGGACTATGAGTCCGACGCGCCCAGCATGTGGCCGGAGAAGCAGCAGTACCCGAATGCCGAGACCACCCGCGAGATCAACGACCGCAACCCCGAGGGTGCGGCGCCGCGCGGCAAATGGGCCAACGTCGACTTCCTGCAGCATGTGTCGGAGCTGAACCCGACGCTGAAGAACACCCAGTTCGCCGATTATCACGGCCATGGCTGGAACTTCCGCGCCATCTTCAAGCAGGACCGCAAGGGCAACCTGCTCGATGCCGCCGGCAAGATCGTGCCGCAGGACGATCCGAAGAAATTCGACAAGGCGGTGCATCTGTCCTCGATCCACATGGACAAGGGCATGCATTGCGTCGACTGCCACTTCTCGCAGGACGGCCATGGCAACGGGCTGATCTATGGCGAGGCGTCGGCCGCGATCGAGATCCAGTGCGTCGATTGCCACGGCACGTCCCGGGCCTATCCGAGCCTGAAGACCAGCGGCCCGGCCGCACCGCCGGGCGGCCGCGATCTGACGAGCTTGCGCAACCAGGACGGCTCGCTGCGGTTCGAATGGCGCGGCAACCAGCTCTACCAGCGCTCCGCGGTCAATCCGGGCCTGGAATGGGCCGTCAGCCTGGTCAAGGACACGGTCGATCCGGCCAACCCGCGCTACAACGCCAAGGCGGCGCGCGCCAAGCTGATGGGCATGGGCACCTCGATGAAATGGGGCCCCGGCATCGCCTCGGCCGAGCTCGCCCACAAAGACACCGAGATGATGTGCATCACCTGCCACACGTCTTGGACCACCAGCTGTTCCGGCTGCCATCTGCCGATCGAAGCCAACTGGAAGACCAACCGGCAGCATTACGAGGGCGGCGAGACGCGCAATTTCGCGACCTACAATCCCCAGGTCGCCCGCGACGACATGTTCTTCCTGGGCCGGAATTCGACGGTCAAGGGCAACATCATCGCCCCGGTGCGCTCGTCCTCGGCGCTGATCCTGTCGTCGACCAACATCAATCGCGAACATATCTACGTGCAGCAACCGCCGATCGCGGCGAGCGGCTTCTCGTCCCAGGCGTTCGCGCCGCATTATCCGCACACCGAGCGCACGGTCGAGACCAAGACCTGCACCGACTGCCACGTGTCGGAGAAGGACGACAACAACGCGATCATGGCGCAGCTGCTGATGTACGGGACGAACTTCCCGAACTTCGTCGGCTATAACGCCTGGCTCGGCACCGAAGACGGCGTCGAGGGCGTCAAGGTCACCGAGTGGGAAGAGCCCCAGGCGGTGATCGGCAGCTATCTGCAGCGCTACGCCTACCCGGACTATTTCAAGGCGCACCAGGATCGCGGCAAGGAGCTGCCGGAGGCCCACGCCCATTCCGGCGGCGAGACCCGCTGCATCCAGATGCGCGGCGAATACCTCTATACCGCCGCCGGCTCCGATGGCTTCCGCGTGTTTGATATCGAGGGCATCGCCAACAAGGGCATGTCGGAGCGGATCATCACCGGGCCGTCCTCGCCGCTGGGCCACGACACCCATGTCTCGACCAAGAACGCCACCTGCATGGCGCTGCCGACCAACCAGTCAATCGCACCGGGCCGCAACGTCGGCAAGCTGATGCGCGAAGACAATCAGGAACAGGCCTTCGCCGAGATCTATCACTACGCCTTCATCACCGACTCGGTCGAAGGCCTGATCGCGGTCGATGTCGATACGCTGTCGGACGGCGAGCCGCGCAACAACTTCCTGAAGCGCGCCGTGACCTGGAACGAGAACGGTGTCCTGAACGGCGCCCGGCACATCACCATCGCCGGCAATACCTTCTACATCACGGCCGACAAGGGCGTGGTCGTGCTCGACATGCGCGATCCGCTGCAGCCGAAGCTGTTGAACGTGATCGACCTGCCGACCGCCCAGGCGACCGCGCTGCAGTTCCGCTATCTGTTCGTGACCGACGCCAGCGGCTTGCGTATCGTCGACGTGACCGATCCGGCCCATCCGAAGCTGACGCCGGCGCAGGTGCCGCTGGCCCATGCCGCCCGCATCTATGTCGCCCGCACCTTCGCCTATGTCGCCGACGGCGCCGACGGGCTCGCGATCATCGATGTCGAACGGCCGGAACAGCCGAAGCTGTATCAGCTGTTCAATGCCGACGGTCAGATCAAGGATGCGCACGATGTGGTGGTCGGCACGACCAACGCCTCGCTGTTCGCCTATGTCGCCGATGGCGAGGCCGGCCTGAAGGTGATCCAGCTGACCTCGCCCGAGAGCCAGCCGAACTTCTACGGCTTCAGCCCCGATCCGAAGCCGCAGCTGATCGCCTGGCGCAAGACCGACGCCCCGGCGCTGGCGCTGTCGAAGGGCCTGGATCGCGATCGCGGCGTGGATGAGACCGGCGGCCAGATCGCCGTGTTCGGCCGGTTGGGCTCGCGCCCCTTCACCCTGCCGGAGATGCAGAAGATGTATCTGACGCCGGGCGGCAAGCTGTGGACCGTGACCGACGAAGTCCGTAAGCAGGACTTCAAGCCGGCGACATCGGGCAAGACCAGCAACGCCGACGATACGCTGGTGCGGAAACCCGGCGGCGGCTGAGCCATGATTGCCTAAAATAAAAGGCCTGGAGCGTCACCGCTCCAGGCCTTTTTTATGGCCGGTGGGCCGCTTAGCGGTACCTGCTCTCCAGCGCGTCGTATTTCGGCTTGTCGACCGCGCGCTGGCGCACGTCGAAGCCGGCGAGCCGGTCGGCGACCGCGGCCAAAGAGCCCTGGCGCTTCAGCGACTCCAGCACCTCGTGCGACGCCTTCAGCGCCGCCTGCAGCGAGGCGTTGGCATAGAGCACGCAGCCGAAGCCCAGTTCGGCGAACTGGGCCTGGCCCAGCTCCGGCGTCATGCCGCCGAACACGATGTTAGCGACCTGCGGCACCGGCAGCGCGCGGGCGATCTCAGCCAGTTCCTCGGCCGAGGTCGGTGCTTCGACGAAGGTGACGTCGGCCCCCGCTTCGATCATGGCGCCGGCCCGGTCGATCGCAGCTTGCAGGCCCAGGCTGGCGCGCGCGTCGGTGCGGGCGACGATCTGCAGATCGCCGTCGCGGCGCGTATCGACCGCGGCCTTGACCTTGGCCAGCATCTCTTCCAGCGGCACGATGCCCTTGCCGGCGAAATGCCCGCATTTCTTCGGGAAGATCTGATCCTCGATCTGCAGACCGGCCGCCCCGGCCCGCTCCAGCACCTTGACCGTGCGGACCATGTTGACCGGATTGCCGAAGCCGGTGTCGGCATCGACCAGCAGCGGCAGTGCCACCGCGTCCGCGATCGCCGCCACATGATTGGCGATCTCGGTCAAGGTGGTGAGGCCGATGTCGGGTGCGCCCAGGAACATGTTGGCGACGCCGGCGCCGGTGACATAGACCGCCTCGTAGCCCAGATCCTCGATTACCCGGGCGAACAGCCCGTTCGCCGCCCCGGGCAGGGTCACGCCCTGGCGCTTGGCCAGCAGGGATTTGAGCGTCGTCGTCGATTTGGTCATGGGTCGGGTCCTTATTCAGCCGCCTCGGCGGCGTCGCGGAATTGGGTCCTGAGCCGGTCCCATTCGTCGGCGCCGAAGCGGCGGAAGGCATCATGCACGGTCGCATCGAACAGCGGCGTCGGGTGGCGGTGGGTTTCCTTGAGCGACGCCAGCGCCGCATCGACCGCGCCATAGATCGTCTTGGTCAGCATGCCCGGCAGGATGGCCAGCCGATAGCCCATTTTCTGCGCGTCGCGCATGTCGACCTGCGGCGTCTTGCCTCGCCAGACCACGTTCAGCAGGCACGGGCCTTTGACCCGCTGCGGCACCAGTTTCACCTCTTCCAGCGACTGCGGGCTTTCGACGAAGCCGAGGTCGGCGCCCGCCTCCAGCGCCGCATTGACGCGCTTCACCGCCTCGTCGAAACCGGCGACCGAGCGGGCGTCGGAGCGCGCGATGATGACGAAATCCGGGTCCTTGCGGGTCGCGACCGCGGCGCGGATCTTGGCGACATATTCCTCGATCGAGACCAGCTCCTTGCCGTCGAGATGACCGCAGCGCTTGGGCGAGACCTGGTCCTCGATATGGATGCCGGCCGTGCCGGCGCGCTCATGTTCCTGCACCGTACGGACCACGTTCAGCTCGGTGCCATAGCCGGTGTCGGCGTCGGAAATCAGCGGCAGGCTTGTGGCCGCCGTCATCCGCGCCGCGTTCGCCACCATCTCTGTCATCGTCAACAGGCCGAAATCCGGCAGACCGAACGAGGCCGCGGTGCCGGCGCCGGTCATATAGACGGCGTCGAACCCCGCCTGCTCGGTCAGGCGCGCGGTGATGCCGTCATAGGCGCCGGGCGCCACCAGCATGTCGGGCGCGTTCAGCAGCTGGCGCAGGCGCGTCGTGGTTTTCATGGGATCTCTCCTTCGATCAGGTCTTGCGATGCGTGATCCGGCGGCCGAGACGCAGCATCAGGGTATTGGCGGTGATGGCGACGATGACGATCAGCAGCACGACCGCGGTCGACAGCGGCACATTGTGCTGGGCCATGCCGCTGACCAGCAGGAAGCCCAAGCCGCGCTGGGACGAAAACATCTCGCCGATCAGCACGCCCAAGAGGCTGAGCGAGAAGGCGATCCGAAGTCCGGCAATGATGTCCGGCAGGCAGGCAGGCACCAGCACCCAGAGGATGGTCTTGGACGGCGGCAGGCGCAGCACGCGCGCGGTGCGGATCAACGTCGGCGCCAGATTGCGCACGGCGCCCAAGGTCAAGAGCGTCACCGGCACCAAGCCATGCATGACGCCGAACGCGACCTTGGCCGACATCCCCAGGCCGAAGATCAGCAGCACGACCGGATAGAGCGTCACCTTGGGAATAGTGTAGAAGCCGGCCAGCACCGGCTCGGCGACTTCGCCGGCGAAGCGCCGCAGCCCCAGGATCAGGCCCAGCGCCAGGCCGAACACGGCCGACAGCGCGAAGGCCAAGAGGAACGCCCATAGGGTCGCCGCCACATGGCCCCAGAACCGCGCCTGCAGGCAGAGGTCGGCCAGATAGAGCACCGTCGGCCAGGGCGGCGAGACCGCGATGCCCTGGGTCCAGCTGCCGACCGCCTGCCACAGCGCCAGGAAGAACAGCAACAGCAGGAAAGCATCGAGCGCCCGGGTTGCGCGGCGCGGCTTCGTTTGCTGCGGGGGCAGGCCCAGGGCCAGGTCGCTCATTGGCCGGTCCGGCGGCGTGCCATCCGTCCCTCCCACGAATAGAGCAAGCCGTTGGCGATGACCGCAATCAGCAGGACGAACAGCATCAGCCCGTACATGGCGCGGTTGTCGAAGCTCTGATAGGCGAAGGAAATCGCGTAGCCGAGCCCCGTGCCCGACAGCAGGAACTCGCCGGCGATGACGCCGATCAGCGCGTAGCTGAGCGCCAGCTTGAAGCCGCTGAACAGGCGCGGCAGCGCCGAGGGCAGCACGATCCACCAGAGCGTGCGCACCGGCCCCAGCCGTTGCGCACGCGCCAGCTTCAGCAGCACGCGCGGCACGCTGTCGAGGCCGGACAAGGTGCTGATCATCATCGCCGGGGTCGCCGACATCACGCCCAGCACGACCAAAGGCGTCTTGCCGAGCGCGAACAGCGCCACCAGCAGCGGATAGAAGATGAAGGTCGGCACGGAGTAGTAGGAGGCCAGCAGCGGATCGACGACATCGCGCAGCCGCGGCACCCGATGGATCAGCGCACCGCCGAACGTGCCCAATCCCACCGAGATCACGAAGGCGATGGCGATGGTCGAGAAGGTCTGGATCATGCCGGCATCGAGATCGCCGGACGTGACCCGTTCGACCATCGAGACGACCATGTCGCTGGGCGGGATGATGGTCAGCGGATTGATGGCGCCGGTCCGGCACAACAGCTCCAGCAGCAGCACGGCGGCGGCCAGCACGGCGATCCGGACCAGGAGAGCCGCCCGGCGCCGGGTCATGCCACCCGCCCGAGCGTTTTCAGCGATTCCTCGCGCAGCGACGACCAGAGCCGGGCGGTCAGCGCGCCGAAATTCGGGTCCGACACGATGCGGCTGTCGCGCTCGCGCGGCCAGCCGGTCTCGACCATGTCGATGAAGCGGCCGGGCCGGGCGCTGATGACGCCGACCCGGTCCGACAGCATCGCCGCCTCGTCGAGCGCGTGGGTGATCAGCAGCACGGTGGCGCCGGTCTCGCGCCACAGCCGCAGCAGCTCGTCGCCCATCAACAACCGGGTCTGCTGGTCGAGCGCACCGAACGGCTCGTCGAGCAGAATGAGCCGCGGGCGCAGCACCAGGGTGCGCGCGATGCAGACGCGCTGGCGCATGCCGCCCGACAATTGCGCCGGATAATGATCGGCGAACTGCGTCAGCCCCATAAAGGCGATGGCATGGTCGATGCGCGCATCGACTTCGCGCTGCGGCAGGCCGGACAGGCGCAGGCCGAAGGCGATGTTCTGGCGGACGCTGAGCCAGGCGAGGCTCGAATCCTCCTGGAACACCACGCCGACCCCGTCCGGCACCTCGCCGCGCAGGTCCTGGCCCTCGAAGCTGATCGTGCCGCTGGTCGGGCTCGCCAGCCCGCACAGCACATCGAGCAGGGTCGACTTGCCGCACCCAGACGGGCCGACGACGGAGAAGAATTCCCCGCGCGCCAGATCCAGATCGATCGGGCCCAGCGCGTGGACGGGCGGCGGCCCTTCATACCGCCGCACCACGCCCCGCATCACGACATGCGGATCGCTCATTTGGCGGCCCGGAGATCCGCCGGTAGGAACGACGTATCGACGTATTTCGCCCAGTCGATGGCACCCGCGGGCAGCTGCCCGGTGATCTGCAGCCCCTCGACCATATGGTTCATGGCCTCGTAGTCGAGCTTGCCGTCGCTCCAATAATCTTCCTTGACCAGCCGATTGAGATGGCCGCGGAACAGGTCGTTGTGCGGATTGCTATAGGCCTTGGCCAGGATGTCGGCCGCCTCGTCCGGATGGGCCCGGGCATAGACCAACCCTTCGCGCCGGGCGGCGATCAACCCCTTGATCGCGTCCGGATGCTCCTTGCCATAGTCCTTGGTGGTCACCAGCACGGTCTGCATCATCTTCGGCGACATGACGTCCCGCACCAGGAACAGCGGGCGCACCAGCTCCATGTTCTGGGCATAGATCAGCTCGTCGGAGAAGCCGGCATCGACCGCGCCGGTGCTGACCGCCGACAGATTGGCGCCGAGGTCGCCCGCCGGCATCAGCGTCACCTGCTGCGCGGTCATGCCATTGGCCTTGAGCGCCATCAGGATGACCATGTTGCTGACCGAGGCGGGTGCCGTATAGCCGATCTTCTTGCCGGCCAGATCCTTGATCGACTTCAGCGGCGAATCCTTCTTCACCACCCACATCTGGTCGGCGACGCTCTGGGTCCCGGCGCCGACGATGACCAAAGGCTGCCCGGCATTGACCGCCTGGACCGCCGCCGCGAGCGAGACCTCGCCGAACGGAATATCGCCGGCCAATGTGTTGCGGATCGCCGTGCCGCCGCCGGCGGCGGTCAGGATGCCGGTGACATCGATCGGCCCGTCCTTCTTGAAGTAGCCCTTGTCCATGCCGACCGCATAGGGCACGCCGTAGAACTGACCGCCCCAATGGGTAACGGTGATGGTGTCGGCCCGGGCCGGCGAGAGCGCCAACCAGCCGGCGGCGAGCCCCATCGCGAGGCCGAGCCGCGTCATCCTGCTTCCCTTGAACATGCTGTTCCTCCCGGTTTGGCGTTGTTGCGGCCGGCTGACGCCGGTCGCTTATCAGGTCGTTCGTTCGATCGCGGCGCCATTGACGCCGTCGGCAACCGCAATCGCTTCCAGGCTGCGGCCGTTGGTTTCGGTCTTGTAGCTCCAGGCGAGCAGGGCCTGGACGACCAGCGCGCCCGAGATGCCGAGCACGACGGAGGCGACGCCGCCCTCATTGAACAAGGCGACCACGCCGAACGGCACGAAGATGGTGGTCAAGCGCCCAACCGTGCCGCAAATGCCGTTGCCGCGCATGCGCACCGCGGTCGGGAACAGCTCCGGCACATAGCCGGCGACGATGACCGCAACCATGAAATAGATCAGCGTGAACATCAGGAAGCCCAACAGGATCGCCAGCTCTTGGGAAGTCGCCGCCGCGAAGGCCGGTCCGCAGACCGCCGCCAGCAGCGAGGCGATGATGATCGACTTGCGCCGGCCGAGGCGGTCGCTCAACAGCCAGCCGATCGCGGCACCGGTGGGGCCGCCCAGCGACATCAGCACCGATTGGCCGAGCGAGCGGTTGATCGCCATACCGTGCTGGACCAGGAAGGTCGGGACCCAGGCGACGAAGCCGTAGATGGCGATGCCGAGCACGATCTGCATGATCGAACCGACGACCGCCGGCTTGACGAAGGCGGGACTGGTCAACCGGATCGGCTCCGGCTCGGCCCGATGCAGCCGCGCGGGCAGGGAGGCGAGAGCGGCGCCGGCCTGCGCTTCCGCCCCGCGCACGATCGCATCGGCTTCCTCGATCCGGCCCTGGGTTTCGAGCCAGCGCGGCGATTCCGGCATCGACTTGCGCAGCCACAGCACGAAGAAGGCGCCCAGGCCGGCGATGATGAACATCGGCCGCCAGCCGAACTCCGGGATGACGAGCCAACTGATCAAAGTCGAGGCGAACAGGCCGAAATTGGTGACCAGCGACAACAGCGCCGCCCAGCGCCCGCGATGGGTCGGTGGCATGAATTCCAGCATGGTCGCATAGCCGATGACGATCTCGGCGCCGAGGCCGATGCCCGAGACGAAGCGGGCCGCGATCAGCCAATCCATGTCGGGGGCGGCGGCACAGGCGAGCGAGCCGATGCCGAAGATGCCGAGATTGAACTGATAGGTGAAGCGCCGGCCGAACCGGTCGCCGAGCCAGCCGGCACCGGCCGCTCCCAGCAGCATGCCGACGAAGGTCGCCGAGATGAAGCGGGCGTTGAGCGGCACGCTCGACATGCCGTTATGCACCAGCTCACCCAGCACCGAGCCCGCCAGATAGATATCAAAGCTGTCGAAAAACATGCCGGCGCCGATCAGCCACAGCAGCCGGCGATGGAACGGCAGGATCGGCAGGCGGTCGAGCCGTTCGGCCATGGAGTTGCGCATGGCGATCACTCCTTGTGCCGATCGGCCAGGCCGTAGCGTTGCTCGAAGGCATGCACGGCCGGGAAGCCCATCAAATTGTTCATTTCGGAAAACGGCAGCATCGGTGCCGCGCCGCCGGTGGCGATGCCGGCCGACTTCAGCCGGCCATAGCACAGCTGCAACGCCCGGGCGGCGGCGAGGAAACCGCTACCGGGATAGAGCGCGATCTTGAAGCCCATGGCCGCGAGCTCGTCGGTCGAGAGATAGGGCGTGCGCCCGCCCTCGACCATGTTGGCGAGCAAGGTGGCACCCTTGAACGTCTCGGCGACGCGGCGCAACTCCTCCAGGCTTTCCGGGCTCTCGACGAACAGCACGTCGGCACCGGCTTCCAGGAACCGTTCGGCCCGGCGCAGTGCGGCATCCAGCCCTTCGGCATAGCGCGCGTCGGTACGCGCCACGATCAGGAAATCGCGGCTGGGCCTGGCATCGACCGCGACGCGGATCTTGGCGACCGCGTCATCGGCCGGGATGACGCGGCGAAATTCGGTATGGCCGCATTTCTTCGGGAATTCCTGGTCTTCGAGCTGGATGCCGGACGCACCGGCCGCCGCATAGCCGCGCACGGTGCGATCGACGTTCAGCAACCCGCCATAGCCGGTATCGCCATCGGCGATGAACGGCAACCCGGTGGCGCCGGCGACGCAGCGCACCCGGTCCAGCATTTCGGTGAAGGTCGCGGTGCCGGCATCGGCCACGCCCAGCGCCGAGGCGACGACGCCATAGCCGGTCATATAGAGCGCATCGAAACCGGTGGCGGCCGCCATGCGGGCCGAGATGCCGTCATAGACGCCGGGCAAGGTCCGGCAGCCGTCTTGGCGGAGCAGGTCGCGCATCGTCATCGATCCCACCAGAAATCCTCCCGTCGTTGTCTCAAGATGTCGCCGGCGCCGCCCAGGGGCGCGCCTGCCGGTCGTGTGCACTGAAGCGCTCGATCAGCGGCGCCTGTTCCAGCGTCAGATCGATATCGTCGAGGCCGTTCAGCAGCTGTTTCTTCCAGACCGGATCGATCGCGAAGGACAGCACCAGGTTGCCGGCGGTGATCGTCTGGCTTTCCAGATCGACCGAGACCGGCCGGGCCCCGGCCATCTCGCCCGCGGCCAGCAGCCGCTCGGCGTCTTCTTCGCTGACCCGGGCCGGCAACAGCCCGTTCTTGATGGCGTTGGACGAAAAAATGTCGCCGAAGCTGGGTGCGACCACGACCTTGATGCCATGGTCGGCCAGCGCATAGACCGCGGCCTCACGCGACGAGCCGCAGCCGAAATTGCGCCGCGCGATCAGCACCCCGCAGCCGGCATAGGCCGGATCGTTCAGCGGGAAATCGCGCTTCGCCCCGTCGGCATCGTGGCGCAGGTCATGGAACAGGAAATTGCCATAGCCCTCCGACCGCGGCCGGCGCATGAAGCGGGCGGGAATGATCTGATCGGTATCGACATTCGCCATCGGCAGCGGACAGGCGGGGGCGGTCAGGTTGGTGAAGGGCTGCATCTCGGCCTCACTCCGTCCGGAAGCTGCGGACATCGGTCAGATGTCCGGCCACGGCCGCGGCGGCCGCCATCGCCGGCGACATCAGGTGGGTCCGGCTGCCCCGGCCTTGGCGGCCCTTGAAATTGCGGTTGGTGGTCGACGCACAGCGCTCGCCCGAGGGCACGGTGTCGCCATTCATGCCGACGCACATGGAGCAGCCGGATTCGGCCCATTCGAGGCCCGCGTCGCGGAAGATCCGGTCGAGCCCCTCCGCCTCGGCCTGGCGCTTGATCGCGGCGGAGCCGGCGGAGACCAGACCGGGCACCCGAGAGCGCTGGCCCGACAGGATGGCCGCGGCCGAGCGCAGATCCTCGATCCGGCTGTTGGTGCAGGAGCCGATGAAGACCCGGTCGATACGGATGTCGTTCAGGCGCTGGCCCGCGTGCAGGCCCATATAGAAGATCGCCTCGCGCGCGGCCTCGGCCTTGTTCTCGTCGGCGATCAGGTTCGGGTCGGGAATCATGCCGGTGATCGGCCCGGCCTGTTCCGGTGTCGTTCCCCAGGTCACGGTCGGCGCGATGCTGGCGGCGTCGAGCACGACCTCGCGGTCGAACGTCGCATCGGCATCGGTCGTCAGCTGGCGCCAATCCTCGACCGCGCGCTCGAACAGGTCGCCTTTGGGCGCGAACGGCCGGCCTTTGAGGAATTCATAGACGGTCTCGTCCGGCGCGATCATGCCCAGGCGCCCGCCGGCCTCGATCGACAGATTGCACAAGGTCATGCGGCCTTCCATCGTGAGCGCACGGATGGCGCTGCCGGCATACTCGATGGCGTGGCCCTGGGCACCGTCGGCGCCGATGGTGGCGATGATGGTGAGGGCGATGTCCTTGGCACCGATGCCGGCGCCGAGTTTGCCCTCGACCGAGACGCGCATCCGCTTCGGCCGCTTCTGCCACAGGGTCTGGGTCATCAGCACATGGGCGACCTCGGACGCGCCGATGCCGAAGGCATAGGCGCCGAAGGCGCCATGGGTCGACGTATGGCTGTCGCCGCAGACCAGCGACAGGCCGGGCAAGGTCAGGCCTTGCTCCGGCATGGCGACATGGACGATGCCCTGGCGCGGATCGAACTGGCCGAACGACAGAAAGCCATAGTCGCGGCCGTTCCGCGCCAATTGCTCGATCATGCCGGCAGCTTCGGGATTGGCGGCGGTGCTGGCGGCCCGCGTCGGCACGTAATGATCGGCGATGCCGAACGTCAGGTCCGGCCGCGCGATTTTGGCGCCGCGCTCGCGCAGCTGGTTGAACGCGTGGAACGAGCCCTCGTGCAGGATATGCCGGTCGATGAACAGCAGCGTCTGGCCATCTTCCCGCGTGGTGATGGCGTGCGCATTCCACAGCTTGTCGATGAGGGTCGCGCGCGGGCGTTCCGTCATGGCAGTCTCTCTCCCCATGGCTCGTCGCGATGCCTTCTGGCACCATTGATCTTCTGGCTGACGAGCCAAACTTGTATTATGGACTATACATCTCGAGGGTCGAGGCGCAAGGGGGTTGTATGGCGGGGTTCGAGCCATCGAAGACGCAACTGGTCTATCTGGCGCTGCGCGACCGGATCGCGAACGGCCATACCGAGAGCCAGGGTCTGCTGCCGGGCGAACAGGCGTTGGCGGTTCAGCACGGCGTCAGCCGTGTGACGGTTCGCCGCGCCCTGGCCGAGCTGGAAAAGGAAGGACTGATCACCCGCCGGCAGGGCGCCGGTACCTTCGCGGTCTATGGCGAGCCGAAGCCGATCGTGGCGGATCTGTCGAACGTGCTGGCCAATATCGTCGCCATGGGGCGGGAAACCGCGGTGCGGCTGCTGGAGTTCAGCTATCGCGAGCCGCCCACGGCGATCGCCGAGGCGCTGAAGCTGTCGCCCGGGCAAAAGACCCAGTTCTCCGTGCGTGTCCGCCTGATCGACGGGCAGCCGTTCGCGCACCTGACCACGGACGTGCCGGAATCGATCGGCGTCACCTATACCGAGGCCGACCTGGCGACCCGCCCGTTGCTGGCGCTCTTGGAGCGGTCGGGCGTCGAGATCGAGCGCGCGACCCAGGATGTGACCGCCGTGCTGGCCTCGCCCGAGGTCGCGGCCGCGCTCGATGTCGATGTCGGCTCGGCGCTCGTCGCCTTGCGCCGCACGGTGTTCGCCGCCGACGGCAGCGGTGTGGAACATCTGAACGCGCTCTATCGCCCGGACCGCTACGCGCTGCGCATGGATCTGGTCCGGACCGGCGACACGCCGGAGCGCAGCTGGTCGACCGTAGCGCCGCCGGAGCCGCGCCGGGGCGGACGCCGGCCGCCAGGACGTCCGAGAGGCTAGATATCCAGCACGAGCAGCGGCGTTTTCGAGCGGGAGCAGCAGACGAGCATCTGCTTGTTGGCGCCCTTCTCGGCGTCGTCCAGATACATGTCCCGGTGATCGGGCACGCCCTCGACCACGTTGGTCAGGCAGGTACCGCACACGCCCTGCTCGCACGATACTTCAAGCGGCACCCCGGCCTGCATCAGCATTTCGGCGATGGTCTTGTCATCCGGCACATCGATGTCGATGCCGCTCCGGGCCGCGCGCACTTTGAACAAATCCCGATCCTTCCGGTGTCTCTCACCGGACATAGTCTAGCAAGAAGCCGGCCGGCCTATCGAGCGTGCTTGTCGCGCCAGCGGTAATAGGCGACCGAGGGTGCCAGGAACCAGGGATTGCCGCGATAGAGCGGGCGGGTCTGGAAACCGATATCGTCGAGGCCGGTGGCGCCGTCGCCCTGGCCCAGCACCTGCCGGCCGAGCCGCATGCCCAGATAGCCGGCCATGCCGACGCCGGAGCCGCAATAGCCCATGGCGTAATGCAGCCCGTCGCGCTGGCCGATATGCATCAGCTCGTCGAACGTATAGGCCACAGAACCGAACCAGGAATGGCTGATCCGGGTCGCCCGCAGCTCCGGGAAGATCCCGGCCATCGCGGCATGGAGCAGCGGGCCGCTGACCCGCGGGTCGGTCTCGCCGATCGAGACCCGGCCGCCGAACAGGATGCGCGTATTGTCCGGCGACGGCCGGTAGTAATAGACGACCTTGCGTGTATCGCTGACGATCCGGCCCCTGGGCATCAGGCGCGCCATCAGGTCGGGCGCTAGCGGCTCGGTCGCGATGATGTAGCTGCCGATCGGGATCACCCGGCGCTGCAGCCAGGGGGTTAGACGCCCGGTATAGCCGTTGGTCGCGACCACGACCTGGTTGGCGATGACGATGCCTTTCGCGGTCTGGACCCGGAACCCGTCCTGTTCCCGCCGGATATCGGTCGCCGGGCAATGGGCCGCGAGCCGGACACCGGCGGCCTGCGCGCGCTCCAGCATGCCGCGATGGTATTTGGCGGGGTGGATCGACGCGTGTTTGGTATAGACCACGCCGCCGAAATAGGCGTCGGTGCCGAGCTCGCCGTGCTGTTCGGCGCGCGGCACCAGATGCGCGTCGGTCGACGGCTGTGCCTCCAGCTGCCGGGCCAAAGCCTCGTAGTTCCCCGGGCTATGGGCGGCGTGGAACCGCCCGACGATGCGAAAATCGCAATCGATCTGCTCGGCCGCGACGAAGTCGGCCACCCAGGCGAGCGAGTTCTTGCCCTCCTGGAGGATGGCGGCCGCCTGCGCGGGCCCGTGCCGGCGCGAGAGTTCGTCGAAGCCGGGCTTGATGCTGGTCGAGATCTGGCCGCCGTTGCGCGTGCTGCAGCCCCAGCCGATGTCGCCGGCATCGATCACCAGCGTGTCGCGCCCGCCGCGCGCCGTCTGGAGCGCGGCATTCAAACCGGTATAGCCGGAACCGATCACCAGCACGTCGACACGGGGCCCCAGCGGCGCGTCCGGCATTTCCGGCCGGGGCACCTGGTCCCACCAATAGGGCGTCAGCTTCACATCCTGGACGTCCATTCTGCGATCTCCTAGAGCGGTTCTCTATCACGTGTGATCGAGCCGCGATGGCTTTTGGCCATCGTCGGCCTTTCGCTCGGACGTTATTGATCTGGAGCGATTTCTGATCGTTCAGATGAGTCCATCTGAACGGAAAGCGCTCTAGAGGCCGCGCAGCACGAGATCCGCGCCCTTTTCCGCCACCATGATCGTCGGCGCATTGGTATTGCCGGAGGTCACGGCCGGAAAGATCGACGCATCGATCACGCGCAGACCCTCGACGCCATAGACCCGCAAATCCGCATCGACCACATCCACCCGCGGGTCCGGCCCCATCCGGCAGGAACTGACCGGATGGAACACGCTGGAACTGCGCTGGCGGATATCCTCGAGGAAGTCCGCATCCGACTGCACGCCCGGCCCCGGCGCCATTTCCTCGGCGATGATCGCCGCCAGCGATGGCGCCGCCGCCAACCGCCGCAGGAAGCGGGTACCGTCGAGCATCGCGTGGATGTCACCCTCGGTCGAGAGCGCGTTCGGCTGGATCAGCGGCGGCGCCAGCGGATCGGCCGAGCGGATTTCGAGGTGCCCGCGGCTGGTCGGCCGGCATGGCTGCGCACTCAACAGGAAGCCCGGAAACGGGTCCGGCCGCATCAGCGCCCGCTTGCCGGGCACGGCCCTGGTGTAGCTCAGCGGCGAAAAATAGAGCTGCATGTCCGGCCGCGACAGATCGGGCCGTGTGCGCACGAAGCCGCCGCCCTGGTTGACGCTGATCGACAGCGGCCCGCGACGGAACAGGGCATAGCGCAGCGCCGCCCGGATGCGGCCCGGCCAGGTGCCCAGTTCCTGATTGAGCGTCGGCAGCCGCGATCGATAGAGATGATCGATGCAGAGATGGTCCTGCAGATTGCGCCCGACGCCGGGCCGGTCGACCCGCACTTCGAGGCCATGCCGGCGCAGCAGATCGGCCGGGCCGATGCCCGACAGCTGCAGCAATTGCGGCGAGTTGATCGAGCCGGCGGCGAGGATGATCTCGCGGCCCGCCATCGCCGTCGTGAGCTTGCCGTGCTGCAGATATTCGACGCCGATGGCGTGCTTGTCGCGGAACAGCAGGCGCGTCGCCTGGGCCTGGGTCTCGACGCTGAGATTGCGCCGCCGCATCGCCGGCCGGAGATAGGCGCGCGCCGCCGACATGCGCAAGCCGCCGCGCGTGGTGATCTGATAGAGTCCGAAGCCTTCCGGACTGCCGCCGTTGAAGTCGGGGCTGCGCGGAAGACCGATCTCGGCGCCCGCCTGCAGATAGGCCTGGCACAGGGGGTGGCAGTCGCCCGACACGTCCTGGACATGCAGCGGCCCACCCGCTCCGCGCCAGTGATCGGCGCCGCCGGCGAAATCTTCGGACTTGCGGAAATAGGGCAGCACGTCCTGCCAGCCCCAGCCGGGATTGCCCAGGTCGCGCCAATCGTCGAAATCGGCAGCCTGGCCACGGATATGCACCATGGCGTTGATCGAGCTGGACCCGCCCAGCACCTTGCCGCGCGGCCAATAGCCCGTCCGGCCGGCCAGCGCCGGTTCCGGCTCGGTCCGGTACATCCAGTTGACGCGTGGATTGTAGAACGACATGCCATAGCCGATCGGCATCTGGATCCACAGCGTCTGGTCGCTGCCGCCCGCCTCCAGCAGCAGCACCTTCAGCGCGCCGCTTTCCGTGAGCCGCCGCGCCAGCACGCAGCCGGCCGATCCGGCACCCACGACGATATAGTCGAACTGCGTCATGAAGCTTCAGGCGCCAGGCGGTTGAACGGGATGTATCATCGCGAGAATGGCCGCATAACGGCTTGGTCGGCAGGTCCAGTTTCCACAATCGGCCATACCACTATGACCCTCGTCGAACCTGGTTGCGGAGCACCTCGCCCAGCACGGCGACGCCGCGCCGGATCGCGGCCGGCGGAATGCCGCCGAAGCCCAGCACCAGCCCCTTGAGCGCGATCGGCTCGATCGAGAAGCGGGCGATCGGCGAAACGGTGATGTCCCGCTCGGCCGCGGCGCGCGCAACCGCGATTTCCGACAGGTCGTCGCGCAGCAAACCGATCGTGTGCAGCCCGCTATCGCTGCGCACGACCTGCAGCAGGTCGCCCAGCTCGCGCGCCGCCGCATCGCACAGCGTATCGTGGCGTTCCTCGTAGATCCGGCGCATGCGCCGGATATGGGTGGCGAAATGGCCCTCATCGATGAAATCGGCGACGATCGCCTGGTTGCTGGTCGGCACGCCCTGGACAAAGGCGGCGGAGACACGCTCGAACGTCTCGACCAGCGAGGGCGGCACCAGCATGAAGCCCAGGCGCAGGGCTGGAAACAGCGATTTGCTGAAGGTGCCGACATAGATCACCAGCCCGGTTCGATCGACGCTCTTCAGGGTCGGCGGCGGTCGGCGGCCGAAGAAGAATTCGCCGTCATAATCATCCTCGATGATCCAGGCGCCCGCCTGCTCGGCCGAGCGCAGCAGGGCGAAGCGCCGCTCCAGACTCATGACATGGCCGAGCGGCTGATGGTGCGACGGCGTGACGAACGCCAGCCGGAAATCCCGGACGCGCCGCAACCCCTCCTCGACCCGCAAGCCCTCGCCGTCGACCGGGACCGGCACCAGATCGGCGCCGCTGGCGAGCAGGCTGTTGCGCGCGCCGATGGCGCCCGGATTTTCAAACCAAACCTTGTCGCCGGGATTGAGCAAGACGCTGCCGATCAGATGGAACGCCTGCTGGGCGCCGCCGACGATGAAGATCTGCCCGCCGTCGCAGGCGATGCCGCGATTGGCGCGCAGATGGGCGGCGACCGCCTCGCGCAACGGCGCATAGCCAAAGGGCGCGCCATAGCCCATGACGCTTTCCCGATCGCCGCGCCAATGCTTGGCCGCCAGCCGCGCCCATTGCGCCATCGGGAACACGTCGAACGCCGGCAGGGCGGTGACGAAGGCGCGGGGCGCATGGGGCAGCCGGGGCCGATCGCTGAACCGGTCGACGGCCCAGCGCATCGTTTCCGACAAATGCGGCGTGTGCGGCGTCGGCGATACCGCCTCGACCGGCGGTTGGCGCGGTCGTTCCGCCTTCAAAACGGCACTGACGAAAGCACCGGAACCGACCCGGGCCTCGACCAGCCCTTCGGCGATCAGCCGGTCGAATGCGTCGATGACCGTGGTGCGTGACAGGCCCAGATCGCGTGCCAAGGTGCGGCTGGCCGGCAGGCGCGCGCCGGGGGCGATGGCGCCCGCCAGCATCAGATCGCGCACCGCCATATAGAGCTGGGTGCTGATCGGGCGCGCCGACGCCCGGTCGATCGCGATCGACAGCAGCAGCGCCCCGCCCTCGCGTTTCACCATGCGGCCGTCCTCGCCCAAATTGGTCTTATTCACTATCGAGAATGGACCTTAGATCGCAAACCAATCTGTGTCGATCATACCCAGGCCATGGCGTTCCCTCACCCGGTCGAGCCCGCATGAAAATTCGCAGCATCGAGACCTTCTGCAATCCGTTCGTGGGGTTCGTGCGCGTCACGGCCGACGACGGGTCGCAAGGTTGGGGTCAGGTCTCGGCCTATAACGCGGACATCACCTCGCTGATCGTGCATCGGCAGATCGCCCCCTGGGTGCTGGGGCGCGACGCGCTCGATATCCGCGCGCTGATCGAAGACATCCCCCGGCGCGAGCATAAATTCCCCGGCTCCTATCTGTGCCGCGCCCTGTGCGGGCTCGATACTGCGCTGTGGGACCTACGCGGCAAGCTGGAAGGCAAGAGCGTGTGCGAGCTGTTGGGCGGCACGCCCCGGCCGCTACGGGTCTATGCCTCGTCGATGAAGCGCGACATCACCCCGACCGAGGAGGCCCTGCGGTTCACGCGCCTGCGCGATGCCCATGGCTACGACGCCTTCAAATTCCGCATCGGTGCCGAATACGGCCAGGACATCGACGAATGGCCGGGCCGGACCGAGGAGATCGTGCCGACGGTGCGCAAGGCTTTGGGGGACGGCGCCACCCTGCTGGTCGACGCCAACAGCGGGTTTTCGCCCGGGCGCGCGATCGCGGTCGGGCACATGCTGCAGGATCACGGCATCCGGCACTACGAGGAGCCCTGCCCCTATTGGGAGATCGAGCAGACCAAGCAGGTCGCCGACGCGCTCGACATCGACGTCACCGGCGGCGAGCAGGATTGCCAGTTCCAGATCTGGCGGCAGATCGTCGGCACCCGCGCCGTCGACATCATCCAGCCCGACGTCTGCTATATGGGCGGCATCACCCGCACGCTCGATGTCGCCCGGATGGGGGCCGAGGCCGGCCTGCCCTGCACGCCGCATAGCGCCAACCTCAGCATGGTCACGCTGTTCACTATGCATCTGCTGGGCGCGATCCCGAACGCCGGCAAATATCTCGAATTCTCGATCGAGGGCCCGGACTATTACCCTTGGCAGGACGGGCTGTTCCGCAATTGGCCCTACGCCATTACCGACGGCAAGGTGACGATTCCGAGCGAGCCCGGCTGGGGGGTCGAGATCGAACCCTCCTGGCTGGAACGCTCGACCTATCAGTTAAGCGAAATGTCCTGAGTACGCCTACCATCAACCGATAGGGAGACGATCGATGCGCGCGAAGACGCTTATGGGACCCGCCTTGTTCCTCCAGGTCGCCCTCGGTTGCGGCACCGCCCAGGCCGAGGAACTGACCGTCGTGTCGTTCGGCGGCGCCTATCAGGATGGGCAGAGCAAGGCCCTGTTCCAGCCGGCCGCCAAGGCGCTGGGCATCACGCTCAAGGAAGAGACCTACACTGGCATCGCCGACTTGCGCCTGAAAGAGAAAGCCGGCGCGGTCACCTGGGACATCGTCGCCAGCGGTTCCGGCAGTGCGGCCCACGCCGGCGCCGAGGGCATCCTTGAAAAGCTCGATTACAAGATCATCGACGTCTCGCATTTCGTGCCGGGCACCTACCAGGATTATTGCGTCGGCGGCGACGTGTTTTCGACCGTGCTGGCCTGGAACACCAAGACCTATGGCGAGAAGGGCCCGCAGAGCTGGGCCGATTTCTGGGACGTGAAGAAATTTCCGGGTAAGCGCTCTTACCGCAATGCCGTGGCCGGCTCGCTCGAGCCCGCTTTGATGGCCGATGGCGTGCCGGCCGACAAGGTCTACGAGGTGCTGTCGCAGCCCGGCGGCATCGAGCGCGCGATCAAGAAGATCAAGGAGCTGAAGCCCTATATCTCGGTCTGGTGGTCGTCGGGCGCCCAGCATGCCCAGCTGATGAAGGACGGCGAGGTCGACATGATCAATGGCTGGAACGGCCGGTTCGACGTCGTCGCCAAGGACGGCGCCAAGGTCGCCTATACCTTCAACCAGGCGCTGCTCGACAATGACTGCTACGCCATCGCCAAGGGCGCCCCGCACAAGGATCTGGCCATGAAATTCCTGGCCGAGATCGTGAAGCCGCAATACCAGGCCGACTTCACCAAATACATCACCTACGGGCCGACCAACACGGGCGCCTATAGCATCGGCGCGATCGATCCGGCCTATGCCAAGCTGTTGCCGTCCTACCCCGAAAACGCGGCGAAACAGCTCGTGATCAACTTGGATTGGTATATAAAATTCGAGCAGCAGGCAGCCGCCGCCTATCAGAACATGCTGACCGAATAATCGATCGAACTCCCCCACGACAAAGGCGGTTGGTGAATGGTTCGCGCTGCGTCGCTTCCGATCTTCGCGCACCAGATCGCCAAGGCCTACGGCCTGGTCCGGGCGCTGGACCATGTCGATCTGGAGGTCCGCAGCGGCGAGTTTCTGACGCTGCTCGGACCCTCCGGCTCGGGCAAGACGACCTTGCTGATGGTGCTGGCGGGCTTCATCCGGCCCGACAGCGGCAGCCTGAAATTCGGCGAGACCGAGATGATCCGCGTCGCCCCGCATAAGCGCGACGTCGGCATGGTGTTCCAGAACTACGCGCTGTTCCCGCACATGAATGTCGCGGCCAACGTCGCCTTTCCCCTGCGGCTGCGGGGTGTCTCCAAGGCCGATTGCGCCATCCGCGTCGAGCACGCCCTGGAGACGGTGCAACTGGGCGGCTATGGCGCACGCGGCATCGAGCAATTGTCGGGCGGGCAGAAGCAGCGCGTGGCGCTGGCCCGCGCCATCGTGTTCGAGCCGCGCATCCTGCTGATGGACGAACCGCTGTCGGCGCTCGACAAGCAATTGCGCGAGCATATGCAGATCGAGCTCCGGCGCCTCCACGACAAGCTGGGCATGACCACGGTCTATGTGACCCATGACCAGCGCGAGGCGCTGACCATGTCCGACCGGGTCGCGGTCATCAGCCGCGGGCGGATCCTGCAGCTGGACGCGCCCCGGCGGCTCTATGAACAGCCGGTCAATCGCTTCGTCGCCGAATTCATCGGCGAGTCCACGTTTCTGCCGGTCGAGCGCTCGGGCGACGGCTTCTTCCATGACGGGCAGCGGCTGAAGCTGTGCCAATGCCCGAGCTTCGCCGGCCACGGCCTGCTGATGCTGCGGCCGGAGCGGCTGCAGCTGCTGGGCACCACGGTGCCGGAACACCTGAATATCCTGCGCGGGACGGTCGAGCAGGTGGTCTATCAAGGCGACAGTTTTCAGCTGCAGGCGCGCCTGACCGACGGCAGCGCCGTGGCACTGCGCGGGGTGTCGACCCAGGACGCCATGGCGGCCATCCCCCGACCGGGCCAGCCGATAGTCCTGGGCCTGGCACCGGAAGATACGATCCTGCTGGCCGACGAGCACCGGCCGTGACCGCGCTCAATGCCCGGGCCTTGCGACGGGACGCGCTCCGCGAGCGGCTGGCCCTGTTCGGCCTGACCCTGCCGGCGCTGATGCTGGTCACCATCACCATGATCCTGCCGATCGCCTGGCTGTTCTGGCTGTCGCTGCTGGACGACAGCGGCGCCGTCAGCCTCGCCAACTATCAGCGGCTGGTCGAGCAGCCATCCTATGCGCGCATCTTTGCCACGACGTTCGAGATCAGCGCGGCGGCCACGGCAATCTCGGTGCTGCTGGGCTATCCGCTGGCCTACCTGCTGTCGCAGCTGTCGCCGCGCATGGCCAATCTGCTGATGATCGGCGTGCTGCTGCCGTTCTGGACCTCGATCCTAGTGCGGACCTATGCCTGGCTGGTGCTGCTGCAGCGCCATGGGCTGGTCAACAACTGGGGCATCGAACTGGGGCTGTGGGAGGAGCCTTTGCCGCTGGTCTATAACCCGGGCGGCACGCTGATCGGCATGGTCCATATCATGCTGCCGTTCCTGGTGCTGCCGCTCTACGGCTCGATGCGCGCGATCGATCGCACTTACCTGAAGGCAGCGGCCAATCTGGGGGCGAGCCCGATCCGCGCCTTCTGGCAGGTGTTCTTTCCGCTGTCGCTCCCCGGCCTGTTCGCCGGCTCGACCATCGTCTTCATCCTGTGTCTGGGCTTCTACATCACGCCGGCGATGCTGGGCGGCGGCAAGGTGATCATGGTGGCGAACCGGGTTGCGAGCGACGTCGAGATGTTCTTCAACTGGGGAGCCGCCAGCGCGCTGGGCGTGGTCCTGCTGGTCGCGACCATGATCGTGCTGGCCGTCGCCGCGCGCCTGGCGCCGCTCAGCCGGATCTTCGGCGGGCACCAATGAGCTGGCTCGACGCGCCCGCGACCGAGACCCAGATCCCGCATCGCGCGCGGCTGTGGCTCTATCTGTTCACCGCCCTGGTCATGGCGTTCCTGGTGCTGCCGACGCTGATCGTCATCCCGATGTCGTTCTCCGCCTCGCAATATCTGGAATTCCCGCCGCGCGAATGGTCGTTCCGCTGGTATGCCAGCTATTTCCAGTCCGACAAATGGATGCAGGCGACCGCGACCTCGCTCAAGGCCGCGTCGCTCACGGCCCTGGTCGCGACGCCGCTCGGCACCATGGCCGCCTATGGGCTGTTCCTGTCGCGGCTGCGCTTCGCAAGCGTGGTCATGCCGCTGCTGCTGACACCGATCATCACGCCGGTGATCCTGGTCGGCATCGGCGTGTTCTATGCCTATGTCCGCCTGAAGCTGGTCAATACGCTGGCAGGCATCGTGCTGGCGCATGCCATGCTGGCCCTGCCGCTGGTCGTGCTGGTCGTGACCTCGGCGCTGAAAAGCTACGACATGAACCAGGAGACCGCGGCACGCAGCCTGGGCGCCTCGCGGGCGAAGGCGTTCCTGCTGGTGACCCTGCCGCAGATCCGCTTCGCCATCGTCACCGGCGCCGTGCTGTCGTTCCTGACCTCGTTCGACGAGGTCGTCATCGCGCTGTTCGTGTCGGGCGGCGATAATTCGACGCTGACGCGCGCCATGTTCAATGCGCTGCGCGACCAAATCGACCCGACCATCGCCGCGATCTCGACCGTGATGATCCTGATCTCGTCGCTGCTCCTGGCGCTGTCACAGATCCTGGGCCGCAAGCGCTGAGCGCAAGTCCCGGACCACCCGGTCCATGACGCTCGCCCAATCGCCCGGACGCGGCTGGCGATAGAGCCGCATGGTCGGATACCAGGGTGTGGTTTCCGCCTCGACCGACCAGCGCCAGTCGCCCTCGAAATCCAGCAGGATCCAGACCGGCAGGCCGAGTGCGCCGGCCAGATGCGCGACGGCGGTGTCGACCGCGATCACCAGGTCCAGCTGTTCGATGATTGCCGCCGTATCGGCGAAATCCCCGATCGCGCCGGGCGCATGCAGGGGAAGCGGACCCTCGACGCCCGCCGCGGCACGCTCGCGGTCGAGCAACACGAAGCTGACGCCGTCGAGTGCTGCCAAGGGTGCCAGGTCGGACGGCTTCATCGACCTCTGCGCATCCCGTTTGTGAGAGGGGTTGCCGCTCCAGATCAGGCCGACCTTGAAGCCGGCGAGCCCGTCGAAACAGCCGCGCCAGTCCGCCCGGGCCGCCTCAGGCACGGTCAGATAGGGCACGGTCGCCGGCAATGTCGCCCGGGTGATCGCGAGCCGATCGCCGAGGCTCATCAGCGGGCAGCGCACCGTGCCCCGGTCCGGCGTGAACTGGTCGGTCACGACCTGGGCCACACCGGGGAGCTCGCCGCACAGCCGGGCCAGCGGCGGAAAGATGCCCAGCACGACCGGTCCGCCACCGCGCTCGGCCGCCAGCGGCACGAAGCGCAGGAACTGGATCATGTCGCCGAAACCCTGCTCGGGATAAAGCCACAGCGTGCGCCCGCTCAGGTGCTCGCCCTGCCACATCGGGTACCAGCCGATGCCGGCCGGCTCTTCGATCATGCCGGTGCGCAGGCGCTGCTCATGCTCGGCGAAGCCCCGCCGGAATTCACCCAGCCGCAGCAGATTGGTGCCGAAGCTGGCCCGTTCTTCCCAGGCAGTGGGGAAGGCCTCGATGGTCGCCGCCTGGACCACGACCGCATCGGCGACGCGGCCCTGCTCGGCCAGCAGGCGCGAGAGCGCCAGCCGCGGTGGCAGGAAGCCCGGATGATCGGCGATCACGCGACTTTGCTCGGCCTCGGCCTGATTCTGCGCACCGGCCTCGCGCAGGATCAGGCCCAGCTCATAGCGCAGCTGGGCGTTTCCCGGCGCCGCCTCGATCAAGGACTGTATCGCCACGATGGCCTCGTCGAGACGCCCCAACCGATGCAGCGCCCGCGGGCGGCCGAAGCTGAGTGCTGAATCGGCCGGATGCCGAAGCAGGGCCGCGTCGAACAGGCCAAGCGCGCGGGCGGGATCGAGCATCAGCAGCCGATCACCCAGCGCGCGAGCCAGCTCGACCGCCTCCGGCTGCTCGGCCCAGGCCGCTTGCAGCAGGCGGGCGGCGTCCGCCAGATCATGGAGATCGGCGCGCAGCAGCAGCGCCTCGATACAGCGGCCATCCAGCGCCAACGCCCGTTCGCAGGCGGCAAGCGCATCGGCCGGCCGGGTCTGGTCGAGCAGCAGCAGCCGGCCGAGCCGGGCATAAAGCTCGGCGGATTTCGGATTCGCCAGCAGCGCCTGGCCCAGCTGCTTGAAGGCGGCCTCATGCCGCCCGGCGGCGCGCAGAATATCGACCAGCCGCAGCTGCGGTGCCGTCCGGTCCGGCGCCAATTCGCGCACGCGCACCAGGACGACCGCGGCCTCGTCGAGACGGCCGGCCGCGACCAGCGCTTCCGCCAGGGCCAGCCGGGGTTCGACCGCGGTCGGTTGCAGTTCGACCGCGCGGGCGATCTGGCCCAGGCCGTCGCGCACCCGGCCGGCACCGATCAGGATCTGTCCCAGCAGCAGCCGAGCGGCGACGGTTTCGCCCTGGTCCAGGGCCGCGCGGGCGGCAGCCTCGGCGGCGGACCAGTCGCCCCGTGCCAGCGCCTGGGTGGCCCGGTCGAGCAACATCGCCGCCTCCCGCCCCATCGCTGCCGACATCGACGCCCCTTTCCCGTTCGGTGCCGATCATTCCGTGCCGCGCCCGACAAGGCAAGGCTGGTCGCCGCGGCCCCGCGTCGGCTAGGATGGGGCCGGTTTTCTCTCGAACAACAGGCTGTCGTCGACCCGTGTCCCGTAGCGCCATCGACCAAGCCTGCGATCTGGGCTTTCTCTGCCTCGACCGCCAGCGGCTGGGCGAGGCGGAGGACGCGTTCCGCGGCGCGCTGCACCAGGACCCCGCCTGCTCGCGGGCGTGGCACGGCCTGGGCAATCTGTGGTTGGGCCGCGGCCGGGCCGATGACGCCGCCGAGGCGTTCCGCCGGTCGCTGGTGCAACGACCGGACAATCCGGTGCTGACCAGCAATCTGGCGCTCGCCCTGCACCGCGCCGGCCAATCCGCCGAGGCCGAGCGCTTGCTGCGCCAGCTGCTGACGAACTATCCGGAAAACTACGAGGCGATCATCAATCTGGGCGTGGTGCTTCGCGACCTCGGCCAAGTTCGCGAGGCGATGGCCCATTTCGAGCAGGGGCTGGCGATCAAGCCGGGCTCGCCGAAACTACACTTCGACCTCAGTCTGCTGCGCCTGACCTTCGGCGATTTCACCCGCGGCTGGCGGGATTATGAGCTGCGCTGGGAGGCGAACGGCACGACGATGCCGGTCCGGGACGGCATCCCGCTCTGGCAGGGCGAACCGCTCGCCGGCAAGCGCCTGCTGCTGTTGGCCGAACAGGGCTTCGGCGACACGCTGCAATTCATCCGCTACGTGCCGCTGCTGGCCCGGCAAGACTGCGAGGTCATGCTGGCCTGCCCCCCGGGGCTGGTGCGCCTGATGCGCACGGTCGAAGGGCTGAGCATCGCCTCCGACAATCCATCCAGCCTGCCGTCGGCCGATTTCCAGCTGCCGCTGATGAGCCTGCCCTATCGCTGCGGCACCCAGCCGGACAGCATCCCCGCCGATCTGCCTTATCTGCACGCGACGCCGGCGGATCGGGCCCGCTGGGCCGAACGGCTCGGCGATCGTCCGGGCAAGCGGATCGGATTGGTCTGGGCCGGCGCGCCGCGTCCGGAAGTGCCCTGGGCCCATGAGATCGACCGGCGGCGCAGCCTGCCCCTGGCCGCACTGGCACCCTTGGGCCGGATCGCGGACGTCCGGTGGATCAGCCTGCAGAAAGGCCCGCCGGCGGCGCAATTGGCGAGCCCGCCGCCGGGGCTCACGATCGAAGACCCGATGGACGCGATCGAGGATTTCGCCGACACCGCGGCCCTGGTCGCCAACCTGGACCTGGTCATCGCCGCCGATACCGCGGTCGCCCATCTGGCCGGCGCACTGGGCGTGCCGGTCTGGCTGCTGTCACGGTTCGACGGCTGCTGGCGCTGGATGATCGACCGCAACGACAGCCCCTGGTATCCGGGGCTGCGCCTGTTCCGTCAGTCGCGGCCGGCCGACTGGGCCAGCGTCGTCGCCGAGGTCGCGGCCGCCCTCGAACGCTAGAACTGACCCGGGGCGATCTTCAACGCGTCCGGGGCGTCGGTGCTTTCGACATAGAGCAGGATCAGCGTTTCCGGAGTCAGCGTCTGGCCGCCGTTCTGGCCGGCCGCGGTCTTGCCTTCCAGGATCAGGATGGTCGAATGCTTTTTCTCATCCTCGCCACGGAACACCAGCAGCCCGCCGGTCGAGAGCGTACCGTTGGTGGTGATCGTGCCGGCCTTGTAGCCTTGGGACAGGAACAGGTTCTGCAGCGTGTTGGCGTTATTCACCAGAATATCGGGCGTGATCTTCGGATCGGCCGCGATGCGCCAGGTGGCACCGACCTGGATCAGCTTGTGGCTCTTGTAGCCGAACACGTAAGCGACCTCGGCCTTGCCGTCCAAGGGCTGCAGTACCGGCAGATTGACGACCAGGACATGAGTATGTTCGACCGCGTTTTCGGTCTCATGGATGTCGGCCGGCGCCACCTTGAAATCCTTGGCGATCGCAGCGCGGACATCCTGCTCGCTCATGCCGAACTTGGCCGAGCGAAAGCCCTGGACCTCGACGGTGGCCGGATTCGTTCCTTGTGGCGCCGGCGCCTGGGCTGACCACGCGGCCCCGCCCACCACCAGCATCGAGACGGCAAACGCGAGGACGAGCCCGCGATGATCAAACCTGCGCATTCGTTTTCTCCGACGCAACATCCATAAGTGAAACCCAACGGTCCTGGGACAGCAGCTGGGCGTAGAGGGCATCGAGCCAGCCCTTGTGCCGCCATTCCAGGAACGTCACATCCCGGAGTGCCCCAAAGGCCGCTGCCGAGATGCCGTGAAATCCATCGACCTGGGCCGCCCCACCGCGGGCGAATTCCAGCTTGGCCGAGCGCTCTTCCAGCAGCCCGGCCCGGGCCAGCGCCCGGCAGAACTCGCGCGTCTTGATCAGATCGTCGCGATAGGCGGTGCAGACCTCGATCGTCGTTTTCAGCAGTTTCGACGGCTTGCCGCGCGCGAACAGCAGCTCGCCCGCCCGCGTGTTCAACAGCGGCGCCTCCGGTTCGATCCCCAGATAGAGCGCGCCCATCGGCCCGTCCTGCAGGAAGATGAACGGGTATGTGCGGACATAGGCCGGGACATAATGGCCGGGGCGCCAGCGGCCGCGCTCGTCGACGAACAGGTTTTGCCCGTCGCGCAAGCCCACCACGGCCAGCGGCAAGGCCTCGGGCCCGGCGAACACGATCGGATAATGGGCCGCGACCTGGGAAAATTCGACCATCGAGATCGGCACGGCATTGGTCCTGGCCGCGAACCCGTAGGGCGTGGCGCGATCGAGCTTCAGATCGGCATGGAGGCGCAGATCGAGCGGCACCACCCGGTGGTAGAACAGCGGCATGGGCGCGGCGGCAGCGGCTTCGGTCGACATGGATCAGAGGGCTGCGTTGAACAGGAGGGCGGTCTGGCGCAGTTCGCGCGCCAGATCGGCCAGGACCGCGCGCCAATCGCCCGGCACCGGCTGGCGGAACAGGCGGGTCAGCGGATACCAGGGGCAATCCTGGCGCTCGAGCAGCCAGCGCCAGTCGGGCACCGCCGGCAGCAGCACCCAGTTCGGGCGCCCCAACGCGCCGGTCAGGTGCGAGACCGAGGTGTCGACCGAAATCACCAGATCCAGCTCGGTGATCGCCGCCGCCGTATCGGCGAAATCCTCGAAACCACCCAAGGACTCGACCCGGAAATCCGCCCGCGGCGACAGGATATCGTCGGCGCGCGGCCCAACCTGCAGGGAAAAAAACCGCACGCCCGGCACCCGGCCCAGCGGCGCCAGCAGATCAAGCGATAGCGAGCGCTCATGGTCGCGGCGATGCTCCGGCCGGCCGGCCCAGACCAGCCCGACCTTGAGGCCGGCGACATCGGCGAAACGGGCCGCCCATTTTTCCCGAAGCGCCGCCGGCGGCACCAGATACGGTACCTCGGCCGGCACCGTCGCCACGACCGTGTCGAAGGCATGGGGCAGGCTCAAGAGCGGAATATGGAAATCGAACGGCGGCAGCATCGCGCCCTTGGCGAGCACCTGCGCCACCCAGTCAGCGCCGGCGAACAGCCGCACCAGCTCCGGCTCGGTCTCGACCACGACGCGCGCGCCCAGGCGACCCAGCTCGCGCCCATAGCGCACAAACTGGATCATGTCACCGAAGCCCTGCTCGCCATAGATCAGGACCGTACGGCCCTCGATCGGTTGCCCCGCCCAACGCGGCTGCCAGAAATTGCGACGCTGGGCATCGAAGGCGGCACTGCGCCAGCGCCATTCATAAGCGCGCCATCCTTCGGCATAATTGCCGGCGGTCAGCAGTGCCATGCCGCGGTGCATATGCGGCTCCGCCATCTTCGGCTTGATCGCGATTGCCCGGTCATAGGCCGCGAGCGCCTCGTCGAAACGGCCTTCGCTCTGCAGGCTGACGCCGATGTTGCTCCAGGGTTCGACCATGTCGGGCGCCACGCTCTGGGCCACGTCGTAACAACGGATCGCCTCGTCGTTGCGGTTCATCTCGTGATAGAGCGTGCCGAGGCAGATCAGCGCCTCCGGCGAGCGGGGATCGACCGCGACCGCCTGTTCGAGCGTGGTCAGCGCATCGGCCAGCCGCCCCATGCGTTTATAGAGATCGCCCAGATTGGTCAGCGGCGCCGGCGCTTTCGGGTCGAGCCGGATCGCCTGCAGATAGGAGGTCACGGCCAGATCGTGGCGGCCCTGATCGCGCAGCACGTTGCCGAGATTGAAATAGCCGTCGGCGACATGGGGTTTGAGGCGCACCGCCTCGGCAAGATGGCCGGCGGCGTCGGCCAGGCGCCCGGCGAGGTGCAGCGCGCCGCCGACGTTCAGATGCAGTTCGGCAAATTCCGGAGCCAGGCGCAGCCCGTCCAGATAGGCGGAGATCGCTTCACCCAGCCGCCCCGCCGCCTGCAGGGTGACGCCCAGACTGTTGCGCAGCTCCGGCTGCGTCGGCGCCAGCGTGATCGCCCGGCGCAGAAGTTCGGCCGCCGCACCGTACCGGCGCTCCTCGAAATCGATCAGTCCCAGCGCATGCAGATCGTCGACCGATTCCCGCCGGGACAAGGCCGCCTCATGCCGGGCGCGAGCCTCGGCCAGATTGGTCTGCCGGGCCGGAAGGACCGGGGCGGAGGCGGTATTCGTCATGGAGCGAAACTAGGGCTTCGTGTAAAGAAATACTACGCTGACTTTAGGATTCTAGCGGCCCACCCGAATGAAATCCAGCATCGAGACATCCATTCCGGCCTTGTTCAATCAGGGCTTCGAGGCCCATACCGCCGGCCGTCTTGAGGAGGCCGAAGCGATCTATCTGCGCGTGCTGCAGCAGGCGCCGCGGCATGCCGACGCGCATAATCTGCTGGGCTGCATCTTCGGCCAGACCGGCAAGCTGGAAAGTGCGGCGCGGCACCTGCGCCGCTCGATCGAAATCGACGGCTCGATCGCGGAATTCCACTGCAATCTGGGCGAAACCTACCGGGCGCTCGGCCGGTCCCACGATGCGGTCGCCTGTTTCCAGCATGCGCTGCGCATGAAGCCGGACATGACCGAATCCCATAATAACCTGGGCATCGCGTTCCAAGACCTGTGCCGGATCGACGAGGCGCTGCATCACTATCGGCGCGCGGTCGAATTGCGGCCCGACTATGTCGAGGCGCGCTGGAACCGGGCGCTGTGCCTCCTGCTGGCCGGCCGTTATCTCGACGGCTTCAAGGAGTATGAGTGGCGCTGGCAGGCAAAGAGCCTGCCGCCGATCCGCGAACTCTATCGCGACCCGTCCTGGAACGGCGAACCGTTGAAGCCCGGCGGGTTGCTGATGCTGCATTCCGAACAGGGCATGGGCGATTCGCTGCAATTCGCCCGTTTCATCCCGATGGCCGCCAAGTTCGGCCGCGTGATGGTCGAGATCGAAGCGCCGCTGGTGCCGCTGTTCCGCTCGATCCCCGGCATCGAGCAGATCATCGTCAAAGGGCATCCGATCCCGCGCTTCACGCGCCATTGCCCGTTCATGAGCCTGCCGCGCGCCATGGGGATCGAGCTCGAAAACCTGCCGAACGAGACGCCCTACCTGCAGGCGCCCGTCGACCAGGCCGAGCGCTGGCGCCGCTTTTTCGACGCCGAGCCCGGCCTCAAGGTCGGATTGACTTGGCGCGGCCGGCCGGAGCATCGCAACGATCGCCACCGGTCGATGAAGGCCGAACACATGGCGGCCTTGGGCGGGGTCGACGGCGTCTCATTCTTCGGCATCCAGAAGGACGCAACGGCCGAGGAGGTCGCGGCGGTGCGCCAAGGTGGCCCGATCCAGATGCTGAGCGGGCTCGACGATTATGGCGTGACCGCCGGCGCCGTCATGGCGCTCGACCTCGTCATCACCGTCGACACCTCGGTCGCCCATCTGGCCGGCGCGCTCGGCAAGCCGGTCTGGCTGCTGCTGCCCTATGCGCCCGACTGGCGCTGGCTGCTCGACCGCAGCGACAGCCCCTGGTATCCGACCATGCACATCTTCCGCCAACGCACCGGCGGCGACTGGGCCTCCGTCGTGGCCGCGGTGCGCGACCGGCTCCGGACCGTCGCCGCCGATCCCGGTCAGGTGTTGTAGAGCACCTTGTTCAAGAACGCGTCGCGGCTGAAGCGCTCGTCGGACTCGGCCTTGAGCTCCCCGCGCGCGGCCGTCATATCGACTAGGCTCTGCCAGGTGCCGAGCGACAGGAAATGGGCATAGACCAGGGTCAGCCAGCCCTTGTCGCGCCATTCCGCCAGCGTCTCGGCCGGCAGCTGGTTGAACCGGTCCTGGTTGACGGTGGAGAAGCCTGAGAGCGTGAACCGCTCGCCGCTGGGCAGCAGCACTTCCGCGGTCTGCATATCGAGCAGGCCCAGGCGATTGAGGTCGGCCGCGAACTCCTCCGTCGATTTGATCTGCGCCTCGAACGACTGGCAGAGATTCATGATCTCCTGACCGTAGGGCGCCAATTGCCCGTCCGGTCCGAAGATATATTCGCCGTCGCGCGGGCCCAGAACGGCCTCGTCATCGATACAGACGGCCATGCTGTCCTGGCCCTCGATCGCGACGAGCGCGAACGGATAGCGCCGGATATAGGCCGGGACATAAGCGTTGTCGCGCCACTTGTAGCCCTGAATCGCGTCGATCTCTTCCAGGAACAGGTTCTCGCGGTCGCGCAGGCCGACCAGCACGATCGGCAGCGGCCGGTCGCCGTTTGCGAACACGATCGGATAGCAGCGCTGGGCCGCCGGGAATTCCTCGCGCATGATCGGCAGGCTGTTGGTCGTCGCCGCGAAGCTGACGTCCGCGCGCGCCGGCATCCGCAATCCGGCGTGGCGCGCCGGATCGAGCGGCGCCAGCTGACGATAGAACATCGGCAGCGGCACGGTGGGATCGACGCCGGCACCGGCGGGAAGCGTATCAGCCATAAAAAAGCGCCCTCTAACAGTCCTGGTAGATTAAAGTCCTGCGGCATGGTGGCGGTTCCCGGAAACGGGAGGGCCGCCGCCGGGCCGATCTTAGCGCATCGGCGGCGAAAACATCAGGCCGCCCACGGTCCAGCCGTCGTTCAGCCCGCGTTCGAGCTTGACCACGCTCAGCGCGCCGACGTTGCGCAGAAAGATCTCGTTATAGTTTCCGACGGTCTTGACGATGTTATAGGCGAATTTCTCGTCGAGGCCGAGGGCGGCACCATTGCCGGGAATCACGCCCAGCAGCCGCTTGATCTTGGGATCGTCGTTGGACAGCATGTCGTCGACGTTCTTCGACGACACATGCATCTGATCGGCCTCCATCGTCGCATAGATCGACCAGCGCATGACCTCGTAGAACTGGACATCGTTGTTGCGCACGACCGGCGCCAGCGGCTCGCGCGACATCCGTTCGGGCAGGATGGTGTAGTCGCCCGGTGTCGCGAGGCCCGCCCGGATCACCGCCAGGCCGGAGGCGTCGGTGGTGATGCCGTCGCATTGGCCGCTCATCATCGCGCCGCCCAGATCCTGCGGAACCGTGTGGAGCTTGATGCGCAGGTTGTTGACCTTGATGTAGTCGGTGATGTTGTCGATGCTGGTCGAGCCGGCCTGTACGCAGAGGGTGACGTCGGCCAGTTGCTTGACGCCCTTGACGTTCATCTTGCGGGGCACGAGCACGCCCTGGCCGTCATAGAACACGATCGGGCCATAGAGCAGACCCAGGCCGGCCTCGTTCTGCAGCGTGACGGTCGAATTGCGCGACAGCATGTCGATCTGGCCCTGCTGCAGCGCCGGATAGCGTTGCGCCGCCGTGAGCGGGACGTATTTCACCTTGGTGGGCGTGCCGAAGATGGCGGCGGACACCGCCCGGCACATGTCAACGTCCAACCCGGTGTAGTTCCCGGCCGCATCGGCTTGGGAAAAGCCCAGCAAGCCGGTCGACACGCCGCAGATCAGCGCGCCACGGGCCTTGATCGCATCGAGCGTCGGGCCGGCCATGCTCGCGGTCGACCATAGGCCACCCAGCAGCAGACCGCAGAGTGCCAGCGCCAGGCGACGGGAGAGCCGCGCGAAGACGGCGTCGCGATCGCAAGGAATGTTCTTCATAACCCCATCCTCAAAAAAACGGACTCTGAGAGCCAGGCCGCCGATCACGCATAGCGTGATTCGGGCCGACTTAGTCTCGTCCTCCGTGAGGCCGACCTCAATAGGCAATCGTCAGTGCGAAATGACCGACCTGCGCCCGGTTCAGCGCATTCGACGCGGTGAGCGGGAAGCCGTAGTCGAAGGTGAAGGTGAGATAGGGCCCGATCGTGTAGCGGACGCCCAAGCCCGTCGACGCCAATTGGGCATAGGGCGGCGTGCCGGGCGCGGTCATCCGGCTGCCGACCCGGCCGTAATCGACGAAGGCCAAGGCGTAGAACTTGTCGTCGGTCAGGCCCAGGTCGCCCAGCTCGTTGAACGAGATCGGCGGGAAATGCAGCTCGTTCTGGAACAGGAAGCCCTGGGACCCGGCGGCGGCACCCTCGGTGTAGCCGCGCAACACCGGTCCGCCGAGGTTGATCTGCTCGCTCGACAGCAGGTTGCTGTTGGCGATCTCGCCCAGGAAATGGGCGTGATATTCCATCTCCCACGGCAGCTTGATCGACTGGTGCGCGTCGAACCGGGCGTACATGTAGCTGGCCTTGGCGTTCGTCACGCCTGAATCCGCGAAGGCGGCGAAGGTGTTGTCGCCGGTGAGACCGCCGGGCGACGCCACCCACGACCAGGTCATGTCGGTATCGCCCCATTTCGCCCGATGGGTCAGCGAATAATCCAGCCGGAACTGCAGAATCTCGCTCGCCTGCTTCGACAGGGTGAAGCCGCCGAACGCGAAGTTGTTGTTGGTCTTCTTATAGTCGAAGCCCCATTGCAGCTCCTGATCCCAATCGCCCCAGCGCTGCAGCGGCTGGGCATAGCGCAGCAGCAGATTGAGCGTCACGCCGTCGAAATTGAACGGCTGCACGAAGGACGGATGCGACTGGGAATATTCGCCCTGGAAGATGATGCGGTCGTTCCACGGCAGCGGAATGACATAGGTCACGTCATTGGTCATGACCCGGCCGTGGTTCGGATCATGGTAATAGGACGGATCGGCCGACAGCTGGTACGACGCCTGCTGGTCGAGCCCGAAGACATTGCCCAGGTTGAAACCGAGGTTGAAACGGTCGTAGCCTTCGGTCCGGTCGCCGTTGTTCTGATAGCCGGTGAACACGCGATAGGGCCATTGGTCGTCGGTCCGCAACACGACATTGGTCGTGCGCTCGCCCTCGCCGCGCTCATAGACCAGATCGACCTGCCGGAACGGGTTGTTGTTGAGCGCGGTCAGATCGACCAGCAGCCGCTCGGAATCGAATTCATCGCCCTCTTGGAGCCGCAAATAGCCCAGCAGCAGGTCGCTATCGAAATATTTGTTGCCCTCGGCCCGGAGCGAGCCGACGCGGCCTTCCAGCACCAAGAGCTGCACCGTGCCCTTGCTGATGTCCTGTTCCGGCGCCAGCACATCGACCACCGGGCGGAAATGTTCGCGATAATAGCGCACCACCCGGTTGGAGAGCGCGTTCAGCTCGTCGAAGGTCAGCGGGCGATTGAGCCAGCCGCAGATCGCCTGCTTGAATTCGCGGCTGTCCCCCAGAAACTCGACACGACGCGCATCGACGCCGTTGAAGGTATGGGCTTCGCGGAACAGCTTTTCCTTGCTGTCCATCAGCGCGATGCCCTTGAGCTCGGGGATCAGCACGGCACCCTTGGCCTCGGCCGGCGGCGGCGCCTCGCAGATCAGGGGCAGCGCATCCGGATTGTCCTGCAGGTCCGGAACATCGGGGACATCCGGCACATCCGGAACATCGGTCGCGGCGTGGCTGTGCATCGGAAGCAGGGCGGTCGCAAACATCAACAACATCAGACTGCAGGCGAGGAAACTCCGGCCGCCGAGCCGTCGGGCAAGAGCCCCGCGAACAAAAACCATCGCCTAACCGCCACTTCAAAAATGCTATTGCCCCGTGGATCCCGCCGCCTTGGCACTTCCATTGTCGTTCTGCGTTCGGCTGTCCGCATCGGTCTTCGACAGTTCGATGCGGTTGGTGGCGCCCGGCGCCGTATTGGCCTCGGTGTAGCTGGACGTGATCATCGGCGTCGCGGCCCCATCCGGATCGTCCGCGGCCGGCGGCGCGCTGATCACGGCCACGACGGCATCTTCGTGCGTCTTCGACAATTCCGCCGGCTGGCGGTAGACGATGTCGAACTTGCCGAAGCTCTGGGCGACTTCCAGCGCCGCGCCGGCCGGCGCGCCGGCCACCGCGTCGCTCGTGTCGCTGCTGCCGGCGATCGCGCCCGATTGCGTCTCCGACTGCACGAAGTTGACGAAGGTCGGTGTCACGATCGTGGTCGGCAGGCCGGCACTCGGCACGCCGGTATTGTTCAGGGTCGGCGGCATGATGCTGGTGGTGATCTGCGGCGTGACCGTCAGCGTGCCCTGCACATAGACCAGGTCGTAATTGACCGCGACGCCGCCGCCCGGAACGATCGGATATGTCGACGGACCCGAGGTCGCGGTGGCGATGCTGGACGCGCTGATCCCGGTGATGACGGCCGTCGAATCGCCATTGACCATCCCGGTGATGTCCCAGACGAAATTCGGGTTGGGCGTGCCGAAGATGCGCGTCGCGTTCTCGGCCGTGACCGTGGCCGTGGCCGGCGTCACCGTCAGCGCCGTCGCATTGGGTGGCGCCTGAACGAAGACATAGTTGCCGGCATTGGCGGCGAGGCCGCTGCCCGCGACCGAATAGGTGCCCACGCCCGACGATGCCGTCGCCACCGACGAGAAGGCGAGCGTGCCGGTCGTGGCGGTCGCCTGGGTCTGATCCAGCACGAAGCCGGTGACATCGCCGCCGAGCGTGCCGTTGCCGGCGCCATAGATCCGGCTGGTCTGGGTCGCGACATAGGTCAGGGTCGCGGGCGTGATGCCGAGCGTGCCGGACTGGACATTGACCGTGTAGTTCGACAGCGCGCCCATGGTGGTGCTGCCGGCCGCGATCGCGTAGCTGCCGACGTTCGAGGCCGAGGTCGCGGTCGTCGCGATCTGCAGATCGGTCATCAAGGTCGCGAAATCGTCGGCGCCGGTGATGCCCTGAATGAGGGCGCTCACGGCGGGATTGTCCGTGCCATAGACCCGGCTGGCGGACGGGATCGCGACATTGAGCGAGGCCGGGGTGACGGTCAGCAGGCCCGGGACGTAGCTGGCGAGCACATAGTTCGAGCCGGCCGAACCGCTGGCGATATTGATCGCATAGCCGCCGACGTTGCTGGAGGCGAGACGGTCGGTCGAGAGCGTCGGCGCGGTGACGATCTGGTCGCCATTGACCAGGCCCGCGACCGCGTAGGTGAAGGACGGGGTGGCGGAGCCGTAGACGACGCTGCCGTTCGATGCGGTCAGCACCAGCGGGCGCGGCACCACGTCGAGTTCGCCGGTATTCAGCACCAGCGTGTAGTTCGAGAACACGGCGCCATTGCTGCCGGGCGTGCCGGAGATCGTGTAGCTGCCGACGTTGCTGGTCGTGGTCGCCGGCGTCGAAAGCGTGATCGCCGCCAGCAGCACCGCCGCGGAATCGCCGCCGGTGGCGCCGATCAGCGTGGCGCTGAGCGCCGGATTGGCATCGCCATAGAAGCGGCTGGCCGAACCCGGATCGAGCGTCAGCGGCGCCGGATTGATTGTCAGCTGGCCCGGTGCCAGCGAGACGATGTAGTTCGACAGCTGACCGGCGGTCGTGCTGCCGCTGATCGCGTAGAGGCCGACCGAACTGCCCGACACGCGCGTCAGCCCCAGGCTGTCCATCAGCCCGGTCGTGGTATCGCCGGCGGCGACGCCGGTGAAGGCCGCGCCGAAGCTCGGGTCGGTGCCGCCATAGAGGCGCGAGTAGCTGCTGACCGCGATCGTCAGCGGGATGGGCGAGATCGACAGGCTGCCCGGCGCGTAGCTGATCGCATAATTGGCGGCATCGAGCCCGCCGACGGTGATCGGATAGGAGCCGACATTGATCGCCGAGGTCGCAGTGCCGCCGTAAGCGGCCGTGCCGTGCAGCACCGACGCGCTTTCGCCGCCGACCAACCCGCTGACGCCATAGCCGAAGGTCGCCGAGGAGCCGTCGGCGACGAGACCGTTATAGGCGACGCTCAAGGAATTGGCGGTCACGGTCAGCGGTGCTTGGCCGATCGACAGCACGCCGGGGGCGTAGCTGATCGTGTAGTTGGCGGCGGTCAGGCCCGACGGCGTGACCGCGTAGCTGCCGACGTTCTTGGCTGTGGTCGAGTTCGGATCGTAGCCGAGCGTGCCGCCCAGGACCGCCGCGGTCTCGCCGCCGACGAAGCCGGTATAGCCGACGCCGAAGGTCGCAGACCCGCCATAGGCGACCGAACCGTCATAGACCACGCTCAGATTATTCGCGGTCACCGTCAGCGGCGCCTGGCCGATCGACAGCGCGCCGGTGACGTAGGTGACCGCGTAATTGGCGGCGGTCAAGCCCGACGGCGTGATCGTATAGCTGCCGGCATTCTGCGCGTGGGTCGAGGTCGGGTCGTAGGCGACGGTGCCGCCGATCGAGGATCCGGTATCGCTGCCCAACAGGCCGCTATAGGCGACGCCGAAGGTCGCCGAGCCGCCATAGGCGATCGAACCGTCATAGACCACGCTCAGGCTGTTCGCCGTCACCGTCAGCGGCGCCTGACCGATCGACAGCGAACCGCTGACATAGCTGATCGTGTAGTTGGACGCGGCCGACCCGCTCAGGCCCGACGGCACGATCGTATAGCCGCCGGCGTTCTGCGCATGGGTCGAGGTCGTATCGTAGGCGATGGTGCCGAGGGCGCCCTGGTCGGAGCCGAGCACGCCCGCATAGGCGACACCGAAGGTCGCCGAGCCGCCATAGGCGATCGAACCGTCATAGACCACGCTCAGGCTGTTCGCCGTCACCGTCAGCGGCGCCTGGCCGATCGACAGCGCGCCGGAGACATAGCTGACCACGTAGTTGGAGGCCCCGGACGTGCTCAGGCCCGACGGCGTGATCGTGTAGCTGCCGGCGTTCTTGGCCGTCGTCGAGGCCGTGTTGAACGCGACCAAACCACCGACCGTCGGCATCGTATCGGTGCCCAGCAACCCGCTGTAGGAAACGCCGAAGGTCGCCGACCCACCATAGGCGATCGAGCCGTCATAGACCACGCTCAGGCTGTTCGCCGTTACGGTCAGCGGCGCCTGGGCGATCGACAGCAGGCCCGAGACATAGCTGATCGCGTAGTTCGAGGCGGTCAGGCCCGACGGCGTGATCGTGTAGCTGCCGGCGTTCCTGGCCGAGGTCGAACCGGCGTCATAAGCGACCGTACCGGTGACCGCGCTCGACGTGTCGCTGCCGAGCAGACCGTTATAGGCGACGCCGAAGGTCGCAGACCCGCCATAGGCGATCGAGCCGTCATAGACCACGCTCAGTGTATTCGCGGTCACCGTCAGCGGCGCCTGGCCGATCGACAGCGCGCCCGAGACATAGGTGATGGCATAGTTCGATGCCGCAGACCCGCTCAGGCCCGACGGCGTGATCGTGTAGCTACCGACGTTCTGCGCGCCGCGCGAGGTCGGGTCGTAGACGACGGTGCCAAGCGAGCCGGCATCGCTGCCGAGCGTGCCGTGGTAGCCAACCCCGAAGGTTGCCGACGTGCCGTAGGCGGCCGAGCCGTCATAGGTCACGCTCAGCGTATTCGCGGTCACCGTCAGGGGCGCCTGGCCGATCGACAGCGCGCCCGAGACATAGCTGATCGAGTAGTTCGACGAGGTCTGGCCCGACGGTGTGATCGTATAGCTGCCGGCATTCTTGGCCGTGGTCGAGCCCGAGTCGTAGACGATCGTGCCGCCCAGCGCCGTCGCGGTCTCGCCGCCGACGAAGCCGGCATAGGTGACCCCGAACGTCGCCGAGCCGCCATAGGCGATCGAGCCGTCATAGACCACGCTCAACGAATTCGCCGTCACCGTCAGCGGCGCCTGGCCGATCGACAACACGCCCGAGACATAGCTGATCGAATAGTTCGACGAGGTCTGGCCCGAGGGCGTGATCGTGTAGCTGCCGGCATTCTTGGC
>Ga0302314_10001233_pt1 | contig 48106 bp, 49 predicted proteins | sample III_Palsa_N2_3_FD_200533 | JGI IMG/M metagenome (GOLD analysis project Ga0302314, IMG submission 200533) | Peat permafrost microbial communities from Stordalen Mire near Abisko, Sweden - III_Palsa_N2_3 | ecosystem: Environmental > Terrestrial > Soil > Palsa > Peat permafrost | place: Sweden...
GGCGTATGAGTCGGCATCGAACCTCGGTCCTGTCGGACGGCCATGGAGTCTGTATTCAGGCGCGCCGGTCTAGCACGAAATCGACGCATTCCCGGAGATACATGGCCTGCTCACCGAAAATATCCAGGTGAGCCTTGCATTGCGCCGAGAGTAGCTCGGCCCGCTCACGCGCCGCACCGGTTCGTAAATGTGTCACATCTTCGACCCTGGCGCCACCCGCGTGTTTGCCGGGCGCCTTACCGCCCTGCCCCTTGCCGCCGGCGGTCCTGGTGCGTTGCGGACGGTCGTCGACGATCTGATAGGCGCGGCCAAGGTCCTGGGCGAAGCCGCGCAGCGCCGCCCTTTTCGCGTCGTCGGGGCGGGCGATCACCACGGGGATTTCGAAGGCGAAGGTGATCAGGGCGCCAGTCTTCATGCGCTGCATCCGCACCGCCTGGCCCAGATCGTCCGGGTCGCCGACGATCTCGATCATCTGGCCGCCGGCCATGCCCTTGGCGCCCGAGGCCCGCGCGAGGCGATAGACAAGCTCGGCCCGCACCTCGGCGTCCTCGTGGGTGTCGGGATGGGCCATGATTTCAAAGGCGGCGGTGTGCAGGGCGTCGCCGGCGAGGATGGCGGTGGCCTCGTCGTACTGGCGGTGCACGGTGGGGCGGCCCCGGCGCTTGTCGTCGTCGTCCATGGCCGGCAGGTCGTCGTGCACGCGGCTGTAGGCGTGGATGCATTCCAGCGCGCAGGCGGCGCGCAGCACGCTGCGCTCCTCCACGTCGAACAGGCGGGCGGCCTCCAGCGCGAAATAGGGCCGCAGCCGCTTGCCGGGCCCCAGCGCCGCATAGCGCATGGCTTCGGTGAGGCGCGCTTCGGGACCCTCCCCGCGGGGCAGGAGTTCGTCCAGGGCGACGGTGACGAGATCAGCCGCTTCGGCCAGCCGGCGTTCCAGCGACGGTCGGTCCTGGGCGGCCAGGGGCATCGTCAGGCGAACTCGGCCGGATCGGCGCGCACAGCTGCGCCGTCTGCGCCCACCACGATCTTCTCCACACGCAGCTGCGCGGCCTTCAGGCGGGTCTCGCAGTGGGCTTTCAGCAGCGCGCCGCGCTCGTACATCTCGATGGAGCGTTCCAGCGGCGCCTGACCGGACTCGAGCTCGGCCACGATCTTCTCCAGCTCGGCCAGGGCCTGCTCGAAGGAGAGGGCGGCGATGTCGGACGGCAGGGGCCAAGGCGTGGTCATCGGCTCAACCTAGCGAGGCCGCAGGAGCCCCGCAACGCCGTTATCGCGCCGCGCCGCCCAGCACATAGCGGCGGGTGTTCCAGTATTTGTGGCCGACGCCGCCGGTCTTGCGCCAGCCGCGCTTCTTCAGCTCGCGCCCGACCATCAGGTTGAAGAAGCCATGCGCCAGAAGCAGCACGTCGCCGCCCCCGCCCGTCGCCTCCACCAGTCGATCCGCCGCAAGCCTCGCCCGGCGCACCGCCTCGCCCTTGGTCTCGTCACCCTCATGGTGGCCGAAGAACCACCAGGCCACCCGCGCCAGGAAACCCCAAGTCGACGGCTTCAGCCTGACAAAGGAGGGCAGGGACGGCGGCGGCAGAGGCGCCTCGATGAAGACCGAATCGCGCACGAACGGCTTGTTTCCCACCACGGCGGCCGCGGTCTCCAGCGCGCGCTTGCGGGTCGAGGCGAAGATGCAGTCGGCGCCGCGGGCGGTTTCGAGCAGACCGTCCGGCGGGGTCTGGCCCTCGAGGATGCCGCCTTCCTCGTAGGCGGCCCACCAGCGGCGGTAGCCTTGCGCGGTCAGGCGGATGCGCCGCGAGAGGGCGGGTTCGCCATGGCGCGCGAGGACGATGGCGCCCTTGATCGCCGGCGCAGAGCCGTCCTTCGCCATCAGTCCCCTAACCCTCCTGCAAGGCCCGCGCATGGGCGAGCGCCGAGCGGCCCAGCCCCTCAAGGTCGTAGCCGCCCTCTAGAGACGAAACAATACGCCCGTTGGATGTACGCCGTGCGACAGATGCGATCGCCCGCGTGGCCCAGGCGAAATCCTCCGCCTCCAGTTGCTGCTGCGCCAGAGGGTCGCGGACGTGGGCGTCGAAGCCGGCGGAGATCAGGATCAGGTCCGGCGCGAACGCCTCCAGCCCCTCCATCAGGCTCTCGAACCGGGCGCGCCAGACCGCCCTCGGCGCAGATGGGGGCACGGTGGCGTTGATCACATTGCCGACCCCGCGCTCGCTCTCCTCGCCCGTGCCGGGATAGAGGGGCGACTGGTGGACCGAGGCGAAGAAGAGGCTTGGGTCGGTCTCGAACGCCGCCTGGGTGCCGTTGCCGTGGTGCACGTCGAAATCGACGACCGCGACCCTGGCGAGCCCCGCCGCCTGCGCCGCCCGCGCCCCGATGGCCACGTTAGAAAAGAGGCAGAAGCCCATGGCCCGGTCCGGCTCGGCATGATGGCCAGGGGGCCGAACCGCGCAGAAGGCCCGATCGAACTCGCCCTGCGCCACGCCCTCCACCGCATCGATCACCGCGCCTGCGGCCCGAAGCGCCGCGTTCAGGCTGCCGGGCGACATGGCGGTGTCGGCGTCGAGATGCGTCAGCCCCGTCGCAGGCGAGGCCGCGAACACCGCATCGATCATGGCCGCCGTATGCACCCGCTCCAGCGCCGCGCGGTCGGCGAGAGACGCGCTTCGCCGGTCGAGCTGAAGATCGCTGTCTGACAGGGCGTCCAGCACGGCGGCGAGGCGGGCAGGGCGTTCGGGATGCTCGCCCCGCTCGGCGTGCTCGCTCGGCGCGTGGGCCGCCATCTCGGGATGGGTGAAGAGGGCCAGACTCATGCGCCCATTGTTTCACCGCCCGCGCCTCGGTGGAAGCGCCCTTGCCCATCCACAGCGGGACGGGAATCCACTATCACCGCCCCATGACCTCGCCCGTGATCCGGCTCGCCCGGCCCGAAGACGCCGCCGCCCTCGCCCGCCTGGCGGTGGAGACCTTTCGCCGAACCTTCGTGGTCGACTATCCGATGAACTATCCCGAAGAGGACCTCGCCGCCTTCCTGAGGGAGAGCTACGCCGTCGAGCGCGTAGCGGCCTGGATCGTCGATCCGGCCGGTCAGGTGCTGGTGGCCGAGGCGGACGGCGTGCTGGTCGCCTACGCCCAGGTCGGCGACAACGGCCTGCCCTGTGCGGACGCCAAGCCCGGCGACGGGGAGCTGAAGCGCCTCTATGTCTCCAAAGCCGCGCAGGGGACCGGCCTCGGCCGCGAACTCCTGGAACGATCGCTGGCGTGGCTCGGCGAGCGGACGACCTACATCGGCGTCTGGAGCGGCAACGACAGGGCCCGCCGCCTCTATGGCCGTTACGGCTTCGAGAAGGTCGGCGGCTACCAGTTCAGGGTGGGCGCTACGCTGGACGAGGAGGTGATCCTGCGCCGCCGCTGATCAGCGCTCGTTCGGAGCCACGTCGGCCCGAGCCGATTTCAGCGCCTCGTATTCAGCCTCGAGGTCGGCGATCACGCTGCGGTCGTCCAGCGCCTCGCCGATGGTCGGGCCCTCGCGCAGCCGCTCGATCTGCTGGCGGATGGTCTCCATGGCGTCGGTCATCTGCTGGCGGAGCGGCGGGTCGGTCTCGGACATGGGCCACCCTTAGCCGACCACAGCCGATCACAAAAGCGTCGCGGAGGCGCGCGCCCGTTTGCATCCCCGCCGCGCCCGACATACCTTCCTTTCTGAACGTCGATCAGAACGGCCGCACGCCTCCAGGAAACGCCCATGTTCCTCCGCCTCTTCACCGAACTGCGCGACGCCAAGGTGCCGGTGAGCCTGCGCGAATACCTCGACCTGATGAACGCCATGGACAAGGGCGTGATCGGGCTCAACACCGACGACTTCTACTATCTCTCCCGCTCGGCGTTGGTGAAGGACGAGCGCAATCTCGACAAGTTCGACCGCGTGTTCGCCCACGTCTTCAAGGGCATGGAGAAGGTGGACGAGAGCCTGATGGCCGACATCCCCGCCGAATGGCTGAAGAAGCTGACCGAGAAGTTCCTAACCGACGAGGAGAAGGCCGAGATCGAGGCGCTCGGCGGCTTCGACAAGCTGATGGAGACGCTCAAGCAGCGGATGGAGGAGCAGAAGGAGCGCCACGAGGGCGGCAACAAGTGGATCGGCACAGGCGGCACCTCGCCCTTCGGCGCCAACGGCTACAACCCCGAAGGCGTCCGCATCGGCCAGGACAAGGGCCGCCACGGCCGCGCCGTGAAGGTCTGGGACAAGCGCGAATACAAGAACCTCGACGATTCCGTAGAGCTGGGCACCCGCAACATCAAGGTGGCGCTGCGCAGGCTCCGCAAATTCGCCCGCGAAGGCGCGCCGGACGAGCTCGATCTGGACGGCACCATCAAGGGCACCGCCCGCCAGGGGTATCTCGACATCCAGATGCGGCCCGAGCGCCGCAACAAGATCAAGGTGCTGCTCATGCTCGACGTGGGCGGCTCGATGGACAGCCACATCAAGCTCTGCGAGGAGCTCTTCAGCGCGGCCCGGACCGAATTCAAGAACCTGGAGTTCTTCTACTTCCACAACTGCCTCTACGAGGAGGTCTGGAAGGACAATCGCCGCCGGGCCGTGGAGAAGATCCCGACCTGGGAGGTGCTGCACAAATACCCCAGCGACTACAAGGTGATCTTCGTCGGCGACGCCACCATGAGCCCCTACGAGATCACCTATCCGGGCGGCTCGGTGGAGCACTGGAACGAGGAGGCGGGCGCGGTCTGGATCGACCGGGTGACGCAAATCTATGAGAGCGCCGTCTGGCTCAATCCCACCGCCGAGCGACATTGGGACTACACCCCCTCCATCGGCGTGGTGAAGCAGCTGGTGAACGACAGGATGTATCCCCTGACCATCCAGGGCCTCGACAAGGCGATGCGCGAACTGGTGCGCTAGAGGCGGACTCAGGCGCCTTGCCTGGGCGGGATTCCGGGCCGTCGGACACAATGTTGCGGATTTTACGCAACCTGAAATGTCGCCTGGCCGCCGCTCATGCACGCCAGTGGCGAACCACGGAATCGTGGTGAACGACTGGTTAGCCGGAAATGCGGGCGCGAAATCAACGCTTTAAATAGTTCACAAGATTATAATTCCAATTCGTAGTAAACAATAAATAACCTTCTCTCTGAACCCAGAATAAACCGTGCCTGTACTATGGTGCAGTCATGGAATACTCGCCATACCAACCGCCGCGTATAAGATTGATGGGTGAACCCGTCGATCTGGTCACCTGCGAAGAGGTCATTCTCTACGTCAGCCGCAAGATCGAAGCGGGGCAGAAGGCGGCGATCGCCAACCACAACTCGCACAGCCTCTACCTGATCCACAAGGATCCCGAGATGCGGTCCTTCTACGACAAGGTGGACCTGATCGAGGTCGATTCCATGCCGCTGATCCTGTGGGGCAAGCTCATGGGCGAAAAGATTAGCCGGGGCCACCGCTGCACCTACCTCTGCTGGCGGGACCTGTTCTGGGAGCTGGCCAACCGGCGCAAGTGGCGGGTCTTCTACCTCGGGGCCGAGCCGGGCGTGGCTGAGACCGCCGCCGAGCGCCTGAGCAAGCTCGCCCCCGGTTCGGTGATCGAGACCCGCGACGGCTATTTCGACATGAGCCCCGGATCGGCGGAAAATGCCGAGATCGTGGCCCGGATCAACGCCTTCCGGCCAGACGTGCTGTTCATCGGCATGGGCATGCCGCGCCAGGAGATCTGGGTCGACCGCAACTACGCCGCCCTGCCTGACTGCGTCATGCTGCCCGTCGGCGCGGCGTTCGACTACGAGGCGGGCGTCCAGCGCGCGGCGCCCCGGTGGACGGGCCGGCTCGGCATCGAGTGGATGTTCCGCTTCGCCAGCGATCCCACCCGCCTGTTCGAGCGCTATTTCGTGGAGCCCTGGAGCCTGATCCCGCTTGGGATCGCCGACATCGCCCACCGCATCGCGCCGAGGCCCAAACGCCGTTCAAACCGGACTACAACCGCCTTCCCCGGACACACCCCTTAGCGGGATAGGTGGAGCGGCCAGGACGTAAGGCGTCGACGCCTTGGCCGGAGCGTCAGTCGTCGCCGTACAGGGTGGCGAACGGCACGGGCGCACCGCCCTCCACCGCCTTCACCGTGATCTCCGGGTGACCCGCCGAGCCGTCCTCGCTGGCGAACCAGGCCTTGGTGACGAGATCGCGCAGCATGGCCGCGCCGGTCGCCACCCGCTCCGTCACGAACGCCACGCCTCGCTTGTCGCCGGGCTTGAAGCCGCCTTCGGTCCAGAGCGCGAAAAGGGGTTCAGTCTTCGCGTTCGTGGCCGCCAGATAGGCTCCGACGCAGGTCTGGATCGTCCCGGCGCAGAGGCTCGGGGCAGGAAGGGCGGCGCGCAGGCTCCCCTTGGTCACGTTGGCCACCACGAAGGCGCCCTCGAACGGCCCGTGGATCTTGTCCTGGGTGTAGTTGTGCGGATTGGGAAAGTCGCCCCAGCCGTTAAAGTGAATCGAGGCGTGCAGGGGCTGGCTGGCGTCACCGATGAAGTGGGACCACCAGCCGAGATCGCGGATGATCAGCGCCTCGCGAAGCTTCAGGTCCGCGACCAGCCACGCCTTCTGCTGCGGGTCGGTCCATTGCTGCAGGGCCAGGGTCTCGATGCGGTAGTAGGCGAAGTCCTTCACCAGCTGCTCGTACCCATCCACCATGTTGTAATAGAGGTAACCGCCCTTGTAGAGGCTGAGTCCCGCGGCATGCAGGCTGATCTCGTAGTCGAAACGATCGCGGGGCATGGCGGTGATCGGATCGCCGCCGAGGGACTTGCCCTGATCGTCGATGTCGATGAAGTGGCCGGGATCAAGGTCCGCGTCATGGGGCTGGCCGGCGTTGCGCGAGCGATCCGGCTCCCGCGCGATCTCGCCGATCTGGTCAGACGCCTCGCGGGTATGCAGGAAGGCCGGCAGGGTCAGCGGCAAGGCCTCCACCGCCACCTGCCCGATCAGCCGATGTCCCGCCGCGCCCCACGCAAACGCCTGCGTGGCCGGGAGGGCGCAGACAGCCAGGGAGGCGGCGGCGAGCAGGGCGGAACGAATGGAACGCATGGACAACCTCGACGATGAACAGCCATCAGTAGCCAAGGTTTGTAACCGAGATTTGTCGCGCCGCCAGCCTTTGGCCGCTCGCCCCTGAGCTACAGCCCGAGCTCTGCGTCCATGCGCGCGACCCAGGCGGCGACGGCCGGGAACTGCGTCAGGTCGAAGCCGCCCTCGTGGGCCATGCGGGTGTAGGCGAGGAGGGAGATGTCGGCACAGGTTAGCGACTGGCCGACGAGGTACGGCGCCGCCTCCAGCCACGCCTCCATCCGCGCCAGCGCCTGATCGCCCCGCAGCTTCAGCTTGGGGTCGAGGTCGGCTTCGGCGGCGCCGAGATAGAGGATCTGGAAGCGGCGGACGGCGATGTAGGGCTCGTGGCTATACTGCTCCCAGAACAGCCATTCGAACATCTTGGCTCGCCAGTAGCTGTCCTCCGGGATCAGGGAAGAGCCTTCGGCCAGATGCACGATGATGGCGTTGGACTGCGCCAGCGTGCGGCCGTCCTCGAACATCACCGTCGGCACCTGGGCGGCGGGGTTCAGGCGGCGGAACTCGTCCCGCTGGGTGTCGCCCTTGACGATGTCCACCTCGATCCACTCGTAGGGGATGGCGAGACGGTCGGCGGTCCACTTCACCTTCAGGCAGTTGCCGGAGATGCTGTCGCCGTAGAGGGTGATGGTCATCTAGCCCACGAAGGCCCGTTCAAGCACGAAGTCGCCGGGTTCGGAGTTCGATCCCTCCACCAAACCCTGCGCCTCGAGCAAGGCGGCCACTTCCTTGATCATGGCCATGGAGCCGCAGAGCATGATGCGGTCCTCCGCCGGATCGAACTTTTCGAGATCGAGGCCGAGGTCCCTGAAGATGGCGCCGGAGTTGATCCGGTCGGTGATGCGGCCCTGGTACTTGAAGGGCTCCCGCGTCACGGTGGGGTAGTAGAGCAGTTGCTCGCGGGCCAGTTCGCCGAACAACTCGTGTTCGATCAGGTCCTTTTCGAACAGCTCGCGGTAGGCCAGGTCCACCTGGCTGCGCACCGTGTGGGCCACGATCACCTTCTCGAACGCCTCGTAGGCGGCGGGATCGCGGGCGACCGAAAGCCAGGGCGCGAGACCGGTGCCGGTGCCGATCAGCCACAGCCGCTTGCCGGGCTTCAGCGCATCGAGCACCAGCGTGCCGACCGGCTTCTTGGCCATCAGGATCTGGTCGCCGACCTTGATCTTCTGCAGGCGCGAGGTCAGCGGGCCGTCGGCCACCTTGATGGAGAAGAACTCAAGCTCTTCCTCCCACGACGGGCTGGCGATGGAGTAGGCGCGCATGACCGGCTTTCCCACCTCCCCGTTTTCCTTGGCCTCACCGGGAAGACCGATCATCACGAACTCCCCCGAACGGAAGCGGAAGGTCGCGGGCCGCGTGATGCCAAAGGAAAAATACTGGTCGGTCCAGTGCTTGACCCACAGCACAGTTTCCACGTTGTGGGCGGTGCTGACCAGGGGAGCAGGCGCGACGGCGGCGCTGGTGTCACTCATCAAATCGTCCGTTCGAAGCTAGATGTCGCCGCCGACGTTGTCGTTGCCGACCGAGTCCGCGCGGGGCGTATGTATGCCGCATTCGATCTTTTCGGAACCCGCCCAGCGGCCGGAGCGCTCGTCCGCGCCGTCCTCAACCGGCTTGGTGCAGGGCCAGCAGCCGATCGAGGGATAGCCGAACGGCTCCAGCGGATGCTGCGGCAGGTCGTGCTCGGCCACATAGGCGTCGAGGTCGGCCTTGGTCCAGTTGGCCAGGGGATTGAACTTGATCTTGTCCCCCTCGCCCCGTTCCACAACCGGTAGGCTGGCGCGGGTCGCCGCCTGGAAGCGCTTCCTGCCCGTGATCCAGGCGTCGAACTCGGGCCGCAACACCCGGTCCAGTGGCAGGGTCTTGCGAATGGCGCAGCAGGCGTCGGTGTCGGTCTTGTAGAGGTCGGCCTTGGGGTCCTGCAGCGCCAGATCCTGGAAGGCGGGGCGCAGGTCGCGGACGTCGGTCAGGCCTAGCCGCGCGGCAAGATTCTTGCGGTAATCGAGGGTCTGGCCGAAGTGCTGCCCGGTGTCGAGGAACAGCACCGGCACGGCCGGATCGACCTGCGCGGCCAGATGCAGCAGCACGGCGGACTCGGCGCCGAAGGAGGAGACGATGGCGATCTTGCCCGGATAGGCCCTGAACGCCTCGCGCAGGATCTCCTGCGGCGCAGCGTGACGCAGGCGGGCGTTCAGCTCGTCGACAACAGGATCAAAGGCGCGATCGAACGCCATTTCAGCGGCTCCGTTCAACGTACGCCGCGGGCCGGTCATCGGCGGCGGCTTGGTAGACGTGACGGAATATATGGGCGGCGCGGGCCCATTGTTCAGGGGTCGAGCCGTCGATGGGCTCGAAAGCGGTGAATCCGCAGCGGACCATCTCGTAGGCCTGCTCGCGCGCAACGTCGCCCACGGCGCGGATTTCGCCCCGATACCCGTACCGCTCCCGCAGCAGGGCGGCGGTGGAATAGGCGCGGCCGTCCCGGAACTTCGGGAACGCCGGCGCGATCAGGGCGATGCGCGGCAGGTCGTAAGCCAGGTCCTCCACCCGCTCGGCCGGCTCGATGCGCACACCGACCGAGCGACCGTCGTCCAGAAGGGCCGCGCCATCGGTCAGGAAGCGGGCGAGGGAGAGGATCACGCCGCCCAAATTGGAACGATGTTCGGTGGGGATCGCCTCGTCGTCGGCCACATGGATGAAGCCGCTCTCGGCCTCAACGCACTGGCCGTCCTCGATCCTAATCAGCGTCGGCATAGACCGCCTCCTTGAACGGAGCGGCGCCGATGCGGCGATAGGTATCGAGGAAGCGCTCGCCGTCCTTGCGAGCGCCGAGATAGGTCTCCACCAAGGTCTCCACCGCCTCGGTCACGCGCGGCGCCGGTAGGGCGGGCCCGAGGATGGAGGAGATGGACGCGTCCTCAGCGCCGGAGCCGCCGAGCGAAATCTGGTAGAATTCCTCGCCCTTCTTGTCGACGCCGAGAATCCCGATGTGCCCCACGTGATGGTGGCCGCAGGCGTTGATGCAGCCCGAGATCTTGATCTTCAGCTCGCCGATCTGCTCGGCCCGGTCCGGCTCGGCGAACCGCTCGGCGATGTGCTGGGCGATCGGGATGGCGCGGGCGTTGGCGAGGGCGCAGTAGTCGAGCCCCGGACAGGCGATGATGTCCGAGATCAGATCTAGATTCGGGGCGGCGAGGCCGATCGCCGACAGCGTGTCGAACACGGCGCCGAGGTCGTCCAGCTTCACGTGCGGCAGGACGAGGTTCTGGGCGTGGGTCACCCGCACGTCGTCGAAGGAATAGCGGCTGGCCAGATCGGCGATGGCGTCCATCTGGTCGGCGGAGCAGTCGCCGGGCACCTCGCCGGGGGTCTTCAGCGCGATGTTGACGATGACATAGCCGGGCGTCTTGTGCGGGGCCGTATTGTTGCGGGCGAAGCGGGCGAAGGCGAGGTCGGCGGTCTTCCTCGCCTCGAACGCCACGGAAGTCGCGGGCAGGGTCTCGAAGTCGATCAGGCCGAATGCGCCGCGGATGCGGGCCAGCTCCTCGTCGGGCAGGTCCACGGCGGCCTTGTCCATGGCGGCCCACTCGGCCTCCACCTGACGGCCGAATTCCTCCGCGCCGAGGCTCGTCACGAGGATCTTGATCCGCGCCTTGTAGATGTTGTCCCGCCGCCCGAGCCGGTTATAGACCCGCAGGATCGCCGCCAGATACGACAGCAGGTGGCGGGCGGGCAGGTGCTCGCGGATCGTCGGGCCGAGATGGGGCGTGCGCCCCATGCCGCCGCCGACCATCACCTCGAACCCAAGCTCGCCGTCCCGGTTGCGACGGAGCTTCAGCCCGATGTCGTGCGCCCTGGCCGCCGTGCGATCCTTGGCCGACGCCGTCACCGCAATCTTGAACTTGCGCGGCAGGTAGGTGAATTCGGGGTGGAAGGTCGACCACTGGCGGATCGCCTCGCACCACGGGCGGGGATCGTCCAGCTCCTCCGCCGTCGCCCCGGCGTAGGGGTCGGTGGTGGTGTTGCGGATGCAGTTGCCGCTGGTCTGGATGGCGTGCAGGCCCACCTTCGCCATCTCGTCCAGGATGTCGGGGGTATCGCCGAGCTTGATCCAGTGGAACTGGATATTGGTGCGGGTGGTGAAGTGGCCGTAACCTTTGTCGAACCGCCGCGACACGTCCGCCAGCGTGTGCAGCTGTGCGCCGGACAACGTGCCGTAGGGGATGGCGACCCGCAGCATGTAGGCATGGAGCTGCAGGTAGAGGCCGTTCATCAGCCTGAGCGGCTTGAACTGGTCCTCGGTCAGCTCGCCCGAAAGCCGACGCGCCACCTGGCCGCGGAACTCGGCGGCGCGGTCCTCCAGCATCTGCGTGTCGATGGTATCGTACTGGTAGAGGCTCATGGCTTGCGTCTTATGAGGCTTAGGCGGCCGGTGGAGCGACCGGCGCCCGCCGCATGCTGGATCGCTTCGATGATCGGTCCGCCCTCCGCCTGCTTGCCCATCTCCGGGTGGATGGTGGGGCCGAGCGCCCGCACCCGCTCCCGATAGCTCACCGGCACAGGCTGGCCGTCGTCGAGCCTTATGTCGATTAGATAAGGATCCACGAGGTCCCGCGGGAGGGCCTTGGCGGTGGCGAGGGCGGTTTCGGCGGGGGCCGCGTCGTCGAACAGCTCGGCGTCGGGGAACCGCTCCGCCCACTGGCCGCGGGACCAGAATACGACGATGCCGTCCGAGAGGCGGTTGGCGGTGAGGGCTTGGAGGGTTTGGGTCATTTCGAGCCTCCCAAAACCCGCTCATCCCCGCGGAAGCGGGGACCTAGGTTTGAACCGTCGCAGTCCCTGGAAAGTCCTGGGTCCCCGCTTCCGCGGGGATGAGCGGAAATATCAGCGAGCGCCGCCACTTCCCCGATGATCAGCATCACCGGGCCGCTCAGCGCCGCCGCGGCGTCCGGCAACCTTGCCAGCGTGGTCAAAACCCGCCGCTCATCCCCCCGGCTGGCGTTCTCGACCACCGCTACCGGCGTCGAGCCCGCCCGGCCCGCCGCCATCAGGCGCGCGGCGATCTTGGGCGCGGTGGAGAGGCCCATATAGACCGCGACCGTGTGGTTGGCCTTGGCCAGCGCCGCCCAGTCGAGGTCGGGCTCGCTCGCCTCGCCGTCCGCGCCGATCTGCGCGTGCCCGGTGACGAAGGTGACCGCCTGCGCCATGCCGCGATGGGTGAGCGGCGCGCCTACAGACGCTGCAGCCGCCACCGCGGCGCTGATCCCCGGCACGACCTCGCAGCGCACCCCGGCGGCGCGGCAGGCGAGGAGCTCTTCTCCGCCCCGGCCGAACAGGAAGGGATCGCCGCCCTTCAGCCGAACCACCGTCAGCCCCTCGCGGGCCAGCGCCACCAAAAGCTCGTTCACGTCGTCCTGAGGCAGGGAATGGCTGGACTTGCGCTTGCCCACATAGAGCCGCCGCGCCGAGGCGGGCGCCAGATCGATGATGTCCTGGGAAACCAGCCGGTCGTGGACCAGCACGTCTGCTGACGCGAGCACCCGCACGGCCTTCAGGGTGAGGAGTTCCGGGTCGCCCGGCCCTGCGCCCACCAGCCAAACCTTGCCCGCTGGCGCACCGGCGCGCGTCGTCGAAGCCCCGCCCGCCAACGCGACGAGGCCGCGGTCGCGCAATGCGTCGCGGCGAGCCATGCTCGGTACTCCCAAATCCAGAATAGGGTATAGCGCGGGGCGGACGCTGATGCACCCGCCCCGCAACGTCTCCGCTGGAAAGGGCCGTTAACAGCGAAGGACAGTTGCAAATTGGGTCCCAAGGCCTCACTTCGCAAACCACGTCTTCTTTGAGGCCTTATAGGAAAACTATGGATCGTCGCCGCCTGCCGCCCCTGAATGCGCTGCGTGCGTTCGAGGCCGCCGCCCGCCACATGAACTTCTCCCGTGCGGCGGACGAGCTCTCGGTTACGCCCGGCGCCGTGAGCCAGCAGATCCAGAACCTTGAGGACTATATCGGCGCCTCCCTGTTTCGCCGCACGCCCAAGGGGCTGCTCCTCACCGACGCCGCGCAGACCGCCCTCCCCGCCCTTCGCGAAGCGTTCGACCGGCTGGCCGAGGCCGCGAGCCTGCTCACCGCCGCCGTGGACGGGCGGCGCGTCACCGTCTCCGCCGCGCCTTCCTTTGCCGCCAAGTGGCTGATGCCGCGCCTCGGCCGGTTCGAGGCCGCGCACCCGGAGGTGGACGTCTGGCTCACCGCCGGTATGGAGCTGGTGGACTTCGCCTCGGGCGAGGTGGACATCGCCATCCGCTACGGCTCGGGCCGCTATCCGGGGCTGGAGGTGACGCAGCTGATGCGCGAGACGGTGGCGCCGGTGATCTCGCCCGACCTTATGGGCGAAAAACCCCTCGCCTCCCTCGACGATCTCGCCAGCCACACCCTCCTGCACGACGGCTCCCCGGATGCGGACGAGAGCTGCCCCGACTGGGCCATGTGGCTGGCGGCGCGGGGCATCAAGGGCGTGGACGGCGCCCGCGGCCCGCGCTTCAACCAGTCGAGCCTCGTCATCGAGGGCGCGGTGAACGGGCGGGGCGTGGCGCTGGCCAAGCGAGCGCTGGCGCAGGCCGACCTCGACGCCGGTCGCCTGGTTTCGCCCTTCGACATCTCCACCGACGTGGACTTCGCCTATTACGTGGTGCATCCGAAGGCCAAGGGGCGCCTCAGCCAGGTGCGGGCCTTTGCGGGCTGGCTCAAGGCCGAGGCCGACGCCCATCAGGCGGCGCTGGCCGCCATCGACAACGGAGCCGGCATTTGACCTCTGCACCCGCCCTGAAGACCGAGTCCGAGGCGTCGCCCGCCAGCGTTTCTATCGATCCGCGCCCGGCGCCGGAGGCCTGCGCGGTCATGGCCGACGTGCGGGTGGGGGTGGACGCCCTGGACCGGGCCCTCGTCACCCTCCTGGCCGAACGCCAGCGCTACATGAACGCCGCCGCCCGAATCAAGGGCGATCGCGGCGTGGTGTACGACCGCGCCCGGATCGAGGACGTGGTCACCAAGGTGAAGGCCGCCTCCCGCGACGCCGGCCTCTCCGAAGCCATCGCCGAGCCCGTCTGGCGCACGCTGGTGGACCGCTGCATCGCCTATGAATTCGGCGTCTGGGACAAGCTGCGCGCCAAATCCTGATTTCATGCTTTGGCCGCTGCCGATGAGGCTGGCCGAGAGGACAACGACCATCGAACCCCTGACGTCCTCCGCGACCTTCGCCGTCTTTGGCGCGCCACCGCCCGCCCTGGTCGCCGTGCCTGCGGACGCGGTCCAGCTCTCCCCCATGAGGCCGGGCTCGGCGGCACTGGAGGATTGCGAGGCTGGCCAGTTCGCCGCCCTCGCCATGCTCGCCCCGCCGGGTACGGTGGAGCGCCGCTACACCCTGGCCCTGGGTCTCCGGGCCGTAGAGCCGGGCGGAATGTTCACCGCGCTCGCCCCCAAGGATCGCGGCGGATCGCGCCTGAAGAAGGAGCTGGAGGCGTTCGGCTGCGCCCTCTACGAGACGGTGAAGAGCCACCACCGCATCTGCGCCCTGAAGCGCCCCGCCGTGATCACCGGCCTCAGCGAAGCGGTCGCCGCCGGCGCGCCGCGGACGATCGAGCCGTTCGGCCTGACGTCCCAGCCCGGCGTGTTCAGCTGGGACCGGATCGATCCCGGCACGGCGCTTCTGGCCCGCACCCTTCCGACCCTATCCGGCAAGGGCGCCGATCTGGGCTCGGGCATCGGCTATCTGGCGCGGGCTGTGCTGACGGCGCCGAGCGTGCAGCACATCGCGCTGATCGACCTCGACCGCCGCGCTGTGGACGCCGCCCGCCTGAACGTGATCGACCCCCGCGCCGAAATCCTTTGGGCCGACGTCACCAATGCGGACGCTCCGCTCTCCGGCCTCGACTTCGTGGTGACCAATCCGCCCTTCCACGACGGGGGCTCGGAGGACCGGCGCCTCGGCCAGGCCTTCATCCGCCGCGCGGCCGCGGCGCTGCGCAAGGGCGGCGCCCTGTGGCTGGTGGCCAACCGCCACCTGCCCTACGAGACCGTGCTGGCCGACCTTTTCACCACCGTCGAGGTGAAGGCCGAGCAGAGCGGCTACAAGGTGTTCGAGGCGCGCAAGTGAGGAGGCGCACGCGATGAGCAAGCTTCCCGCCACCCTCCGGCTCGACCGGCTTCTGGCCAACCTCGGCTACGGCTCCCGCAAGCAGGTCAAGGAAATGGCCAAGGCCGGCTGGATCACCCTCGACGGCGAGGAGATCCGCGACACCGACCAGCATGTGAAGATCGCGCAGGGCCTCTCCGAGCGCCTGAAGGTGGAGGGCAAGCCGCTCGACCCGCCGCCGGGCATGGCGCTGATGATGCACAAGCCCTTGGGCGTCACCTGCTCGCACAAGGAGGCGGGCGCCCTCGTCTACGACCTCCTGCCGTTGCGCTGGCGTCGTCGCGAGCCGCCGCTCTCCACCATCGGACGCCTCGACAAGGAGACCTCGGGCCTCCTCCTCTTCACCGACGACGGCGACCTGTTGCACAGGGTGATCTCGCCCAAGAGCCACGTGGCCAAGCGCTATCTGGCGACGCTGGACCGACCGCTGGAGGGCCATGAGGTCGCCACCTTCGCCTCTGGAACGCTGATGCTGGAGGGCGAAGACAAGCCGCTGCTGCCCGCAGAGCTGGAAGTGCTGTCGCCGACGACCGCGCTGATCACCGTGAGCGAAGGCCGCTACCACCAGGTCCGCCGCATGTTCGCCGCCGTCGGCAACCATGTGGTCGCCCTGCACCGTGACCGCATCGGAGGCCTGGCGCTGCCGAAAGACCTTCAGCCCGGCGCATATCGGCTGCTGACTGATGCGGACGTCGCATCGATCTTCACAGATAGCGCCGAAACCCTCACCTGAGCGATTTCAGCGCCTGTTCGTGGCGGTAGGCGGCGATGTCGGCGCGGGCCAGGGCCAGCGCGCTTTCCAGCCGGGCCAGCACCGCAGTCTTGTAGGCGGGACTTTCGCTGAACGCCGCCTCCGCCTCGCCGCAGACCGCCGCCAGCGCCGCCGCCCCGATCCCCGCCGACGCGCCCTTCAGCGTATGCGCCCCATCACGCCAGGCGCTGGCGTCGCCCACGGGGTCGAGCAGCCGAATCCAGAGCGACGCCTGCTCATCGAATAGGCCCAGCACCTCCTCGATCAGGCCCGCGTCTCCCGCCGCATAGTTTTCCAGGTAGGGGAAATCCACCGCCCCCGTGATGTCCCGCCGCGCCATCTGAACCATCTCCCCATCCCGATAATGCACCGCTCACATAATTATCATGAGCGCCGTGCAGATAGCCCCTTTACCCGGAAGCCGTTCTGACGGAAGCTTGTCCACGATACTGCTGCGATAGACGGCGGATCCCTAGGAGGTTTGTGATGGATACGACAGTCGTAGACCGCGGCTTGCTGGCTTTCCTGCTGGCGTGGCTGATCTCGGCGCTGGTCTGCGCCGGCAATCACACCAAGGCTGCGGGCCTCTAGCCGCTAATCTTGCCTTCTGACGTCGCGTCAGGCTTTCCGCGCGGCGCGTTCGGCTTCATGCTCCGGCCAAAACCAAGAGCCGTTCAGAGCGCGAGGAAGCCATGTCCCTGAGAACACCCCTTTGCGACCTCCTGGCTGTCGAGCATCCCATCATGCTGGCCGGCATGGGCGGCGTCTCCTACGCTGAACTCGCCGCGGCGGTGTCCAACGCCGGCGGGTATGGCGTGCTCGGCATGGCCGGGACCTCGCCCGATTTCATCCGCACGCAGATGCGCAAGGTGAAAAGCCTCACCAACAAGCCGTTCGGCGTCGACCTCCTGGCCGCCAGCCCCGAGAGCCTGACCGCCGCAGTGGACATCATCATCGAGGAAGGCGCCTCATCCTTCATCGCCGGCCTCGGCGTGCCCATGCCGATCATGGAGAAGCTGAAAAAGGCCGGGCTCAAGGTCATGGTGGTGTGCGGCGCGGTGAAGCACGCGGTGAAGGCCGAACAGGCGGGTTGCGACGCGGTGATCTGCCAAGGCGGCGAAGGCGGCGGCCACACCGGCCTCGTCGGCACCCTTCCCCTGGTGGCGCAGGCTGTGGAGGCGGTGAACATTCCCGTGGCGGCGGCGGGCGGGCTGCACGACGGGCGCGGCTTGGCGGCGGCGCTGGCGCTGGGCGCTCAGGGCGTGTGGATGGGCACGCGCTTCATCGCCTCTGAAGAGGCTCATGCGGGCGACCTCTATCGCCAGACGATCCTGGATGCAGCGGACGACTCCTCGATCCGCACGCGCTGCTACTCGGGCAAGCCCATGCGGGTGCAGAAGAACCCCTATGTGGAGGACTGGGAGGGCCGCCCCGGCGACATCCAGCCCTTCCCGGCCCAGGCTATGACCTCGATCCGCAACGGCGCCATGGGCGGCATCGGCGGCCAGATCGAGGGGCTGGACCCCGACAAGTCCTGCTTCGCCATGGGCCAGAGCGCGGGGGGCGTGCACGAGGTGCTGCCCGCGGCCGAGATCGTGGCGCGGATCATGGCCGAGGCCCACGCCGCTATCGCCCGCCTCGCCCGCCTGGACGCCGCCAGCCCCGCCAAGCTCAGTCAGGCGGCGGAGTGAGGCTCGGTCTTCTTCTCATAACCAGCCTGCTGCTGGCGGCGTCCGTCGCCTCGGCTGCGCCGGCGCCCGCCCCCCCGCTTGCGACCTCGCCGGAGCAGAGGCAGGGGGTGATCGACCTCGCCTATGTGCTGGGCGAGGCGCACGCCCTGCACCGCGCCTGCGCCGGGACCGAGGACAACACCTGGCGCGCGCGCATGAGCCGGCTGCTTCAAGTGGAGAGCCCCGACCCGCCCTACCGTCAGCGGCTGATGGACAGCTTCAACGCCGGCTTCACGGCGAGGAGCGCCGAGTTCCCCGCCTGCACCACGAAGGCCGTAGAAGCCGAACAGGCCGTGGCCGCGAAGGGTCGATCCCTGTCTCGACATCTCGCGTCAGGCGTATTGCGTTGACGATAATACGCGGTGGGCCAAGCTTGGCCCTGGATGACCGCGCCGGGGTATAGCGACGGTTCGTCACGCGTATGGGTTCACCGATTTGGCTATGATGGTCTCGGCTGGGCTGAGACGTCATTCGGTGTTGGTTCGATCTCGGGTTGGTGGTGGGGCATGCAAACTCTTTTCGATCTTTACGTGCAGAATCCGTTCTGGATCTGGCTGGCCGTGGGCGCCGTCTTCGTCGCGCTGGACATCGCCTCGGGCACAGGCAAGCTGATCTGGCCGGGCGTGGCCGCCGCCGCGCTGGCCTTCATCAACCTCGCCGAAGTGCGGCTGGGCGTCGAGATTGAGGTGGCGCTGTTCATCGTCGTCTCCATGCTGGGCATCGCCCTAACCTCCGGCATCCATCGCCGTCGCCCCCAGGCCTCTCCGGACAACACCCTGAAGACGCAGCGGAAGCAGGCGCCGCAGCCCTCGCCCGAAGCCCTGACCCGCGCCAGCCAGGATCGCACCGGGCGCCTGATCGGCCGCATCGGCCGCACGACGGGCGAATTCGCCAACGGCGTGGGCCGGGTCTGGATCGACGGGACCGAATGGGGCGCGGAGATCGACACGGGCGACGACATGCTTCCGGCCGAGTCGCCCGTCCGCGTCATGGGCGTCACCGGCGGCGTTCGCCTGCAGGTCCGCGGATTGATGGGCTGAGACGAGGCTGCCGGCCCTCGCCTAATCGCAAACGAAGCCCCATATTCGTGGGGTGCTGCGCCCAGAAGATCTGATCTGCCCCCGGCCCGAGGGGCTCTACTGCCCGCCGGGCGATTTCTACATCGACCCCGTGCGGCCCGTCGACCGGGCGATCATCACCCACGGCCACGCCGACCACGCCCGCGCCGGTCATGGCGCAGTGGCCGCAACGCCCGAAACCCTCGACATCATGCATGTGCGCTACGGCGAGGATTTCACCGGCATGCGCCAGCCCATGGCCTACGGCGAGACCATCACCCGCAACGGCGTGGACGTCACCCTCGTGCCCGCCGGCCATGTGCTGGGCTCGGCGCAGGTGGTGACCCGCTGGAAGGGCATGACGGTGGTCACGTCCGGCGACTACAAGCGGCGCCGCGACCCCACCTGCCCGGCGTTCGAGCCCGTGCCCTGCGATGTCTTCATTTCCGAGGCCACGTTCGGCCTGCCCGTGTTCCGCCATCCCGACGCGTCGGACGAGGTGGCCAAGCTGCTGCGCTCGGTCGAGCAGTTTCCGGAGCGGGCGCATCTTGTGGGCGCCTACGCGCTCGGCAAGGCGCAGCGGATCATCCGCCTGATCCGGGAAGCGGGCTACGACAAGACCATCTATGTCCACGGGGCGATGGGGCGGCTGAATCGGCTCTATGAGCAGCACGGCGTCGACCTCGGCCCTCTGGCGCCCGCCACCGAGACCGGCGGTAAGAAGGGCGACTTCGCCGGCGCCATCGTGGTGGCCCCGCCCTCCTCCCTGAATGACCGCTGGGCGCGGCGCTTTCCCGATCCCGTCACGGCGTTTGCCTCGGGCTGGATGCGGGTGCGCGCGCGGGCGCGGCAAAGGGGCGTGGAGCTGCCTCTGATCGTGTCGGATCACGCCGATTGGGACGAGCTCACCGCCACGGTTGCGGAACTGCGCCCGGGCGAACTCTGGATCACCCACGGGCGGGAGGATGCGCTGGAACGCTGGGCCGAAATGAACGGAACCCGCGCCCGCGCCCTGGCCCTCGTCGGCTATGACGACGAGGAGGAAGGCGGAGACGCGGGTCCCGACAGCGACGGCTAGAGCCTGATCGGTTCAACTTGAACCGTGAATCAGGCTCTACAGCGGGAGTCTAGAGCGCGATTCAGCGCTCTAGTTCAGATTGAGGTGGGCCGCGTCGCCCACGTCGGGGACGGTCTTCGTGGCGTTGGCCTTGGCGATCTCCCAGGCGAAGTTCAGCGGACCGGAGCGGGAAACCCACACCTGGGCGTCGGCGGGCGTGAACTTCAGGAGCGTCAGGTCCGGGTCGTCCTTGCCTTCGGGAAACCAGGCCGCGGCGATCGCATTCCAGTATTTGCCGATCTTCTCACGGTCGCGATCCTCCACGAGGTCGCCGCCGACGCAGGCCTGGAACTCCTGGTCCTTGGACATGACGCAGAACATGGCGGCGTGGCCTTCGAACCCGGTCTCGCGCACGAGATCGCTGGTACGCTTGGTGAAGAACCACAGCGCGCCCTCTTCCTTGTCGGCATAGGCGGTCATGGGCTGCATGTGGCGTGGCGGGCCGCCGGCAAGGCCCAGCATGCCGAAGCGGGACTTATCGATCTCGTGCCAGAGACGGATTTCCAGTTCGGCGCGGTCGAGGTGTTCGGACATGGTCGCATCCTTTCGGGTTTGCAGAGGGGCTGCCCCTCCTAACCGATGGATGCGGACGCAGTTCCGGCCCTCCGTTCAAGTAACGGAGAGCCGGTTGCTCAATAGCCTAGCTTGGCGCCAAGCTTATTTCTTCTTCATGCACTCGCCGGTGAAGACGTTGTAGCCGGACAGCTTGCCGCCCTTCTTGCTCTTCATCGTGGTGGCCTGGGTCTTGTAGACGCCCTTCTGGGTGTCGGAGAGGGCGTCCCACTGAGTGGCGCAGGCCTTCATGGTGCCGCCCTTGGCGGTGGTCACGGTGGTGGTGAGGGCGGTCGCGGGCTTGCCGTGGACCTTGGCGGGGGTGGCGGTCGTGAGGATGGCGGCAGGCTTCGCGCCCACGGTGGTGGTGTCTGCAGCGCCCGCGGCGACAGCGGCCTTGCACTGGGCCTTGTTGGCGTTGCCGGGCTTGGTGCAGTCGTAGTTCTTGGCCAGCGCAAGGCCGGGGGCGGTGACGATGGCCAGGGCGGCGGCGGCGAGGATCAGCTTGCGCATGGGGCGTTTCTCCAGGGATGAGGTCAGCGTCCCGCTTGGCGAGACAGCGTAAGCTTGCCTCGTTCAAGCGCAACGGTCCATCGCCCCCGCCTTACATCGAATCCAAAATCTTCCCGGCTCTGAAGCCGGGAAGACGCCGGTTCAGAACCCCATCAGGGTGGCGTAGCGGTCGCGGTGGAAGCTGGCGCCGCCATAGGCGTGCTCGGCCGCACGGGCGCGCTTCATGTAGAGGCCCGCGTCGTGGGCGTCGGTCATGCCGATGCCGCCGTGCATCTGCACCATCTCGTTGGAGACGAGGTGCAGGGTCTCGGACGCCTTGCCCTTGGCCAGCGAGCAGAGGGCGCGCACGTCGTTGGCGTTCGCATCGATGGCGTCGAGCGCGGCCTCGACGCAGGAGCGGGTCATCTCCAGATAGGTGAACATCTTGGCGGCCCGGTGCTGCAGCGCCTGAAAGGTGCCGATCAGCTGGCCGAACTGGGTGCGGGTCTTCAGATATTCCAGCGTGATGTTGAAGGCCTGACTGGCCGTGCCCAGCATCTCGGCGGCGAGGCCGGCGCGGGCGCGATCCAGGATCTGGTCGAGCAGATCAAAGCCGTGATCCACCTGCCCCAGCACGGCGTCGGCGCCGACCTCCACGCCCTCGAACGTGATGTCCGCGGCGCCCCGGCTGTCCACCGTGTGCAGGTGGAAGCGCGAGAGGCCCGGCGCGTCGCCCGGCACGAGGAAGAGGGTGACGCCCGCCTCGTCGCCCGCCTTGCCGGAGGTGCGGGCGGCGACGATGAAGACTTCCGCCGCCATGCCGTCCAGCACGAAGGGCTTCTTGCCGGTGAGGGTGTAGCCCGCGCCGGTCTTCTCGGCCTTCAGGGCCACGCCCGCCGGATGGTGGTGGGCCTTTTCGTCCACGGCCAGGGCGAAGACGGTCTCGGCCGCGGCGATCTTGCCGAGCCAGGCGTCCTTCTGCGCCGCCGTGCCGCCGAGGATGAGCGCCGAGGCGCCGACCAGGGCGGTGGACACCAGCGGCGAGGCCGCGAGCGTACGGCCCGTCTCTTCCAAAACGAGACCGAGGGAGCGGTAGCCGAACTCCGACCCGCCGTAAGCCTCCGGCACGATTACGCCGGCCCATCCCATCTGGCCCATCTCGGTCCAGGCGGCGGGGTCGAAGGCGAACTCTTCGCCCTGATCGCGGAGCTTGCGGAAGGCGGAGACAGGCGCTTTTTCAGCCACCCACTCCTTGGCGCCGTCGCGCAGCATCGTCTGTTCTTCGCTCAATACGGCCATGATCGTTTCCTCTTATTCTATCCAAATATCAGTGCGCGGCGGCCCAGGCGATCGCCTGTTCCAGCCGGTCGTTGCCCCAGAACAGCTCGTATCCGCCGCTCACCCCCTGGGGGCAGAGGAAGCTCGGCGCGCCGAACAGGCCCTTGGCTTCCGCCTCCTCGCCGTTGGCGCGGAGCTCGGCCTTGATCTCGGCGCTGTCGGCGAGCGCAAAGTCCGCCACCGGATCGCCGCCCACCTGCCGGACGATCTGCGCCAGCACCGCCGGATCGCCGATATCACGATCCTGGCCGAAGTTGGCGGCGTAGACCCCCCGGCTGAAGTCCGCGATCCAGCCCTGCCGCGCGCCCACCAGCGCCAACCGCAAGGCGAGGAGGCTGCGGCGCGGAAACTGCGACGGGCGGCGGAAAGGCAGCATCTCCGCCTGGCAGACCCGCTCCATGTCCCGCCACATATACCGGCCCTTGGTCTCGACCACATTGAAGGGGCTGTCGACCATGCCCTGCTGCTTGTGGAACAGAGGGCCCAGGAACAGGGGCCGCCAAACCACCTTAACCCCCTGCGCCGCCGCGAGCCGATCGACCCGCCACGCCGCCGGATAGGAGTAGGTCGAGGCGAACTCGTACCAGAATTCCAGGGTGGACATCGCGTCAAAGATTCGCTGGACCTATTGGTGGTCGAGCAGTCCCAGCACGCGCTTGGCCACCACGTTGAGGTTCACCTCCGAGGTGCCGCCCTCGATGGAGTTGCCCTTCGACCGCAGCCACGCGCGGGTCTGGCGCAGCGCATCGGGGGCGAAGGCGTCGCCCTCCCAGCCGAGGCCCTGTGAGCCCAGCGCTTCCACCATCAGTTCGCACTTGTCCTGGTTGATGGTGGCGGCGGCGTACTTGATGATGGAGACGGCGGGGGACGGGCCCTTGGAGGCCTTGGATTCCATTTCGGCGCGGCGCACCGTCAGCGCAAAGGCCTTGGCGTCCATCTTATGCTCGGCGATGCGGGCCCGAAGGTCCGGGTCGGCCAGCTTGCCGTCGATCACGCCTACATATTCCTTGGCCGCCTCCTCGATCTCCATACCCGCGCCGCCGCCGAAGCCGCCGGCGGAGATGTTCTGGCGCTCGTACTGCAGGAGGCGCTTGGCGATGTCCCACCCGCCGTTGAGCTTGCCCACGAGCTGGTCCTTGGGAACCTTTACATTGTCGAAGAAGGTCTCGCAGAAGGGCGAGGAGCCCGAGATCAGCTTGATCGGCCGCGCCTCGACGCCCGGCGTCGTCATGTCGAACAGCATGAAGGAGATGCCTTCGTGCTTCTTGGTGGTGTCGGTGCGCACCAAGCAGAAGATCCAGTCGGCCTGGTCGGCGTAGCTGGTCCAGACCTTCTGGCCGTTGATCAGGTAATGGTCGCCCTTGTCTTCCGCCTTGGTCTGCAGGCCCGCGAGGTCGGAGCCGGCGCCGGGCTCCGAATAGCCCTGGCACCAGCGGGTTTCGCCGCGCACGATCATGGGCAGGAACTTCTGCTTCTGCTCCTCGGTGGCGTATTCCAGCAGCACGGGCCCCAGCATCCAGACGCCGAAGCTCATCAGCGCCGGGCGGGCCTTGATGCGCGCCAGCTCCTGGGTCAGCACGCGGTTCTCTTCGGCCGAGAGGCCGCCGCCGCCATAGGCCGCCGGCCACATCGGCGCGGTCCAGCCCTTGGCGCCCATCCGCTCCAGCCACAGCTTGGCGTCGGGATTGGAGGGGTTGTAGTTGCGACCGCCCCAGGGGGCGTCGTCCTCGGCCATCGGCTCGTGCAGCGAGGCGGGATAGTTGGCTTCCAGCCAGGCGCGGGTGTCGCTGCGGAAGGTTTCCAGGTCGGCCACGGGCGTTTCTCCAACAATCGGTATGTTGGTCATTCCCTTAGCGCGCCCGCCGCCGTCCCGCTAGTCGCCCACCCGTCAAAACAGCCGTCAACCCGCTCCCCAGCGCAACGCGCCGCACCCTGACGTTAACGGACCGTTAACCACGTTTTCCGCATCCGTTGCTGTCATGGACCAAGTCATCCACAGGCCATTTGGCGACCCGCTAAATATAGTGTTAACCGCGCGTTTACACGCAAGCACTGGACAGATAGCGTCTGAAACAGTGCTGGGCCTCAGGTGATTCCATGACCCATCGCCAGGCGGAAACAGAATAGGGCGGGGGGATGACGACGGCCAGTCCGTGGAGCGTTAAGGGGATCGATCCCAAGGCTCGCGAGGTGGCGAAGGATCTTGCCCGTCGTTCCGGCATGACGCTGGGCGAGTGGCTGAACCAGATGATCATCGAGGGCGAGGCCGACGCGCCGCCGTTCGAGAGCGAGCATCGCGGCGCCTCCGCTCGCGAACCCGCCTCCAGAGACTACAGCGCGCCCCGCGAATACGGCGCCCCACGCGACTTCATCAGCGCCCGCGATTTCAGCCCGCCCGGCGAGCCCTTCCGCACCCCTGCCGCCAAGGCCGCCGACCTGCAGCGCATCACTCGCGCGCTGGACCAGCTTTCCGCGCGGATGGAGGCGGCCGAGCACCGCTCCACCCTCGCCATCTCCGGCATCGACCAGTCGGTCACCGGCGTCCTCTCCCGCCTCGACGGGGTGGAGCGCGACCAGGGCGCCGTGGCCGCCCGCTTCGATGGCGCGCTGGACGAGGTGCTGCAGGGCCAGGAAAAGGCCGCCGACCGCATGCGCCGCCTCGGCGAGGAGGATGCGCCGCGCCTGGAAGCCATGAAGGCGCTCGAAGCCTCCCTCGGCAAGCTGGCCGAGAAGCTCTACGAGGGCGAGGCCAAGACCCGCGGCGTACTCAACGAGCTGCGCGAAGACGTGTCCAACATGTCGCGCCGGGTCGATCGCGCCGAGGTGAAGGTCGAGGCGGAGCCCACCTCCGTCCTGGTCGACGCGGTGATGGCCAAGATCGGCGCCCGGCTGGAACAGGCCGAGCATCGCACCACAGACGCCGTCCGGGCGCTGGAAGCCTCCTTCGCCGGCCTCGACGTCCGCCTCCAGGCCACCGACGCCCGTCTCCTGGCCAGCGACGGCAAACACGCTCCCGTCGCCGAAGCCGCCGAACGCCGCTTCGAACGGTTGACCGCCGAACTCTCCGCCAAGGTGGAGAGCAACCGTGCGGAGATGACCGAGCGCCTGCGCGACGCCGTGGGCGGCAAGATCGACCACCTCGAGACCACCCTTCGCGATCTGGCTGGGGACGTAGAGCAGGGCGAACGCCGCTCCGCCCAGGCCATCGACCGCATGGGCCGCGAGGTGATGCGGATCGCCTCCAACCTCGGTGATCGTGTTACGAAGGCTGAAGCACGCAGCGCTGCAGTGGCTGAACAGGTTGGGGGAGATATGGCCCGCCTCTCTGAATCCTTCGAGCAGCGGCTCGGCCAGCACGACGCCGTGCAGTCGCAGGCGCTGGAGAAGCTCGGCGGCGAGATCGCCCGCATCGCGGAAAAGCTGGCCGAACGGATCGCCGCCACCGAACGCCGCTCCGCCCAGGCGCTGGACGACGTGGGCGACCAGCTTGGCCGCGTCACCGAGCGGCTGAACCAGCGCTACGACCGCGCCCAGTCCGAACTGGCCGACCGCATCCACCAGAGCGAGGCCCGCACCGCCAAGCTCCTGGAAGAAGCTCAGGGCCGGGTCGACCAGCGCTTCGCCGAGACCACTCGCCGCGCCGCCCTCGAGGCCGTCGCCGCCGAAGCGCGCAAGGTGGCGGAAGCCGAGGACGCCCGCGACGCCGCGCCCCCGCCTCCGCGCTACGACCCGCCCGCGCCGCCCCCCTTCGCCGCCCCGCCCGAACCCCAGGTGTTCGCCAGCGACGCCTTCACCAGCGAGACCTACTCCAGCGATCCGTTCGCCGGGGAAGCGCCGGAGGCCGCCGCCCCAGTCGCGCCCATGGTCGAGCCCACCGCCTTCAGCGATCCCCCGCCGTTCCTCGTCTCGCCGCCGCCTGTCGTCGAAGCCGCGATCGCCGAGCCCTCCCCGCCCATGGACAGCAGCGCCTTCGGCCCCCTGGCCGAGGACGTCTTCGCCGAGCCTCTGATCCCGGAACTGGCGCCCCCTGTCGCCGAACCTCTGTTCGAAGCCGAGCCGGCGCCCGCCCCCTCCTCGACCCGCACCATGTTGGATCAGGCCCGCGCCGCCATGCGCCAGGCCTCGGAACGCCCCGAGCCAAAGGGTCGCCGCGGCCTCCCCGACCTGCCCTCGGGGTCGGTGGAAGCCCCCGCCTTCGACGGCGACGCCGCAAAGCCCTTCAGCTTCGGCCTTTCGCGCAAAAAGAAGGATGGCGTCACCATCCGCACCGCCCTCCTGGCGTCCGGCACCGCCGCGGCGCTGGCCGTCACCGGCGCGGGCGCGGTGCTGCTGGTGAACTCCGAACTGAGCACCTCGTCGTCCGATCATCAGGCCGACCGGTTCGGCGTGGCGCCCACCGCCTTCGCCCAGAACGACGCGGCGCCCACGGCGGCGGCCCCCACCGCCGCGCCTCCGCTCTCCGCCGCGCCAGCGACGGCGACTCCAACCCCGACGCCCGTGCAGATGGCCGTCGCGCTGACGCCCGCCCCCAGCGTGGTCGAAGGCCTGAAGGTCCCCGCCAAGGCGCCGCCCGCAGCCGCCCCGGTCGCAGCGACGCCCGCCGCCATCGAGACGCCCGCCAAGCCCCAGGCGGCCAGCACGATCTACTCCGCCGCCGTCCGCAAGATCGAGAGCGGCGACGCCAGCGGCATGGACGACCTGAAGAAGGCCGCCAACCTCGGCAATCCGGCGGCGCAGTTCTACCTCGCCAAGCTCTACGAGACCGGCGGCGGCGGCCTGAAGAAGGACCTCAACGAAGCCCGCCGCTGGACCGAACGGGCCGCGGACGGAGGCGACGTGGCCGCCATGCACAACCTCGGCCTCTATTACTACGAGGGCGAGGCCGGTCCGCAGGACGCCGCCAAGGCCGCGCAGTGGTTCAAGAAGGCCGCCGACCAAGGTGTAAAGGACAGCCAGTTCAATCTGGCCCTGCTCTACGCCAAGGGCCTCGGCGTGCCGCAGAACCCCGTCGAAGCCTACAAGTGGTATCTGATCGCCGCGGCGGCCGGAGACACCGGGGCCAAGGCTGCGGCTGAGACCCTTCGCGCGCAGTTGACGCCGGAAACCCAGACCGCCGCCGAGCGCGCCGCCGGCGCCTTCCATGCGCAGGCCCAGGGCTCGGTCCGCACCGCAGCGGCGACCACGCCAACGCCGTAAGCGGCCCTCAGGCCTGCTCCACTCCGATAATCATGATTTCGCCGACGAGGGTCAGCCTTGCGGCAGAGGCGTCGCAGGCCGCGCGGGCGCCAGCGGCACGGTCGGGTTGACCGGAGAGAGCTGGTCCTGGGGCGCCGTATCGCCCTGATCGTCGGCGTCGTCCGCATCGGTCTTGTGCGCGACCGGCTTGGGCGTGATCAGCGCCTTGGCCTCTTCCCTCGCCAGTCGCCGCACTTCGGCCTCGTCCATGGTGGCCGTCGGGGTCAGGATCGGCTTGGCCGAGGCCACCGGCGTGACGGAAGGCACGATGGCGCCCGCCCCTTCGGCGGCGGCGCCGGGCGCAGTCAGGCTGTGGCTGAGACCCATGTAGACGCCCACGAGGGCCGCCAGGATCATCACGCCGCCGGCGGCGAATATGGACTGTTTCGGCATGGACTGCATCAGCCGAGACTAGCCCGACTTGACCCACGAAGGAAAGCGCAGACCGGCGAGGCGGCCTAGCCCCAGGTGTCCACGGCGCCGCGGCGACGGGCGGCCGGCGGCGCGGCGGGAACGGGGATTTGCGCCAGGGGCTGGCTGAAGAGGTGGCCCTGCCCCATGTCCACGCCCAGTTCCTTGAGCTTTGCGACCGCGGCCTCAGTCTCCACCATCTCGGCGATGGTCTTGACGCCGAGCTCGCGGCAGAGGGCGGTGAGGTGGCGCACCACGGCGCCATCGCGGCCGCCGCTTTCCACCTGCCGCACGTACTGGCCGTCGATCTTCACCACGTCCACGGTGAGGTTGCGCAGATAGGCCAGCGACGCCGCACCCGCGCCGAAATCGTCGATGCAGACATGGAAGCCGTCCCGGCGAAGGCGCTGAATCCGCTCGTCGGCCAGATCCAGGTTGGCCAGGGCCGCGCTCTCGGTGATCTCGAACAGGAGCCGCGTCTTCAGCCGCACGTCGTTGGCGGTGAGCGCCAGCAGGCGATCCAGGAACTTGGGGCGCAGGAAGGAGCGGCCCGAGACGTTGACGGCGATCCGCACCTCCGGTCCGTGGGAGCGCAGGGTCTTGATCGCCATCTCGGCCACCGCCAGGTCGAAGCTCTCGATCAGGTCGAGCTCCTCGGCCATGAGGATCATCTCGGCGGGGCTTTCGCCGTCGGAGAAGCGGGAGAGGGCTTCGTAGTGCTGCACCTCGCGGGAGACCAGGTCCACCACGGGCTGGTAGACCAGCTTGAACCTGCGCGCCTTCACCATTTCGACGAAGGCCTGGGCCTGGCGAAGGGTGGTGTCGAGGCCCTCGCGGAAGGTGGCGGTCATGTCCCCGTCCTGCAGGGCGCCGTCCTGCAGGAAGTTGTCGAGGGTGAAGCGCAGGGCGCGCAGGGTCTGCGCCGTGCCGGCCGACGCGGCGAGGGCGACGACGGCGGTGACCGGCTTCACCGAGACGCCCGCGTCATTCGCCGCCGATTTCAGGCGGTCGGCGAGGGTGTCCTCCCCCTCCGGCTTCTCGCGCATCACCGCGAACCGATCGGACTCGAACTGGGCCGCCGCGCCGCCGAGGGCTTCGGCCCTGAGCACGTCGGTGAGGCTGGCCATCACAGCGCCGGCGGCGTCGGCGGACAGGCCCTTCGTGGCCTTGCCGAGGCCCGCCATCTCCACCAGCGCCACCTCGGTGTCGATGCCGGAATCCTTGGCCGTGGCCATCAGGCGGTTAATGGCCTGCTCGAAGGCCGGGCGATCCATCAGTCCGGTGGGCGCATCGTCCGACGCCGCGCCGACCCCGAGGCTGAGCGACAGGGCGCAGGAGACGTTGGGCGCCAGCTGCGGCAGCCGGCAGGCGAAGACGTTAGCGTAGCGCGGCGGCTGGCCCGGCACATCGCGCAGGCGCAGGCGCACCGGCCCCTTGCGGCCCGCGCCGCTGAGGCTATCGAGCAGGGCGGAGAATACGCCGTGGTCGGTCGGCTCGAACAGCACGCGCCAGGGGCTTTGCGGCAGGGTGACGTTGCCGACGCCAGTGACCTTCTTCGCCGCGCCGAGGGCCAGCGTGATGATCCCGCCGCCGTCGATCTCAAACAGCAGATCGGCGCTTGCGAAGGCGAAGCCTAGAAAGCGCAACGCCTCTTCATTTTTCGCCATCGTGAAAGCGACCCCCGTACTTTGCGCAATCTACGGGGGTGGTCTTAAAAGAAGGTGTTCACGCATAACACAAAGAGAAGATCGCAGAACTGATCGGCTCGAGTTCCTGGCCCGTAAAATCCGCTGGTCGGTCGATCCACGCGCCACCCTTGACTTCCCAATCCAAAGCGCCGATATGCACCTCAGTCTGGCGCCGTACGCGGCGTGCGATGGGATGCGTGAAGGGATGCGATTGAGCATCCAGCCAGCTCCTCGCCCTTCCAGGCCCCATATTGCGCCCGGCCCACGCAGGCGCTCCCAAACATCTTCCGCTGTAAGCGTGAGCTCCCCCGTCTTTAGGTCGTGGGACTTGCGCATGGCGGCGTGGCGGCCGCGTCCGCCTGAAAGACTGCACCTTGACCACTTTTGACGATTTCGGCCTTTCCGCGCCGATCCTTAAGGCCGTGAAAGCCCACGGCTACACGACCCCGACCCCGATCCAGCTGCAGGCCATCCCGCCGCTGATGACGGGCCGTGACCTCCTGGGCGTCGCCCAGACCGGCACCGGCAAGACCGCCGCCTTCGCCCTCCCCATCCTCAACGCGCTCGCCGCCAACAAGAAGCCCGCCGGGCCCAAGCGTTGCCGGGTTCTCGTTCTCGCCCCCACCCGCGAACTGGCCAGCCAGATCGCCGAGAGCTTCAAGACCTATGGCGCGGCGCAGGGCGTCTCCGTCCTCACCGTCTTCGGCGGCGTGAAGTACGGCGCCCAGATCAAGGGCCTTCTCGGCGGCGTCGACGTGCTGGTGGCCACCCCCGGCCGCCTGATCGACCACATGCAGGAGCGCCACGTGGACCTGTCCGCCGTAGAGCATTTCGTGCTCGACGAGGCGGACCAGATGCTGGACCTCGGCTTCTTCCAGCCGATCCGCAAGGTGGTCGCGCGCCTGCCGGCCAAGCGCCAGAACCTGTTCTTTTCGGCCACGATGCCCAAGGAGATCAAGTCCCTCGCCGCCGACCTGCTCACCAACCCGGTGGAAGTCTCCGTCACGCCGGAATCCACCACGGTGGACCGGGTCGACCAGCGCATCCTGTTCGTGGAGACGGCTCGCAAGCGCGTGCTCCTCGCCGAGCTCTACGCCGAAGCGGCGCTGTCGCGCACCATCGTCTTCACCCGCACCAAGCGCGGCGCGGACCGGGTGGCCAAGCACCTTGAGATGTGCGGCGTGAAGTGCGCCTCCATCCACGGCGACAAGAGCCAGGCCCAGCGGGAGAAGGCGCTCGCCGCCTTCAAGAGCGGCCAGCTGCGCGCCCTCGTGGCCACCGACATCGCGGCGCGCGGCATCGACGTCTCGGATGTGACCCACGTGATCAACTTCGAGCTGCCCAACGTGCCGGAAAGCTATGTCCACCGCATCGGCCGCACCGCGCGCGCCGGAGCCAACGGTCAGGCCATCAGCCTTGTGGGCGACGATGAGCGGAACCTCTTGCGCGACATCCAGAAGGTGACGCGCCAGACCATCCCGTCGTTCGACCGTCGCAACGACGCCTATCTGGCCCAAGCCCAGGCGGCCATCGCCCACCTCAACATCCCCGCGCCCGGTGAAGACCACGGCACGGGCGGTGGTCGCAACGCCCGGGGCGAGAAGCCCGCGGGTCGCGGCGGTCGCAACGGCGGCGGCGCCAACGCCGGCGGCGGCCACGGTCGGGGTCAGCCCCACCGCGACGCCAATGGCTCGCGCCCCGCGCCGATCAAGCCCGGCGGGTTCGATCCCATGAAGGCCGACGGCGCCGCCAACGCGGCCCCCAAGCCCAACCGCAACCGCAACCGTCGCCCCGCCGGCGGCGGCGGCTACGGCCAGGGCGGCGGCCAACGCTCCGGCGGCGCCGCGCGGTAAGCTTTCCTCGCACCTCACCTCCACTGTCATTCCGGAAAGACGCGCAGCGGCTTGTCCGGGACCCAGAACGCTTGACGATCTGGGTCCCGGCGTTCGCTTCACTCCGGCCGGGATGACAAGGAGGGTGCAGGAAACTTATCCACGCCGTTCAAAACGGCCGTAAAATCAGTCTCGACGAGACGTTTCACACGCGAGATTGCACCGATTGCACTGCCGGTGATGGTGCAAAGTCCGACCGATTGCACGGATTGCACCCCTATCGCGCGTGCGAGGAGCCCCATTGCACGAATCGCACCCCGACGACGCCCCTGACGCCGACGCATTCGACGCGGAGTTCACCGACGCCGAGCTTATTGGCGGCGAGGTGCTGACCGTCGTCCTGCCGGACAAGGCGGCGGGGGTGAGGCTGGACAAGGCGCTAGCGGACCATGCGCCGCTGGTCGCGGGCGGACGGCTGTCCCGCGCCCGCATCCAGGCGCTGATGGGCAGCGGCGGCGTGCGGCTGGAAGGCGCGCCCGGCGCGGCGCTGGGCGCAAAGGCGCAAGCCGGCGCCGTCTACCTGATCGACGTCCCGCCCCCCGAGGCCGCCGAGCCCGAGGCGCAGGATATTCCCCTCACCGTCCTCTACGAGGACGCCTACCTGATCGTCATCGACAAGGCGCCCGGCATGGCGGCCCACCCCGCGCCCGGCACGCCCGACGGCACGCTGGTGAACGCCCTCCTGCATCACTGCGGCGCGTCGCTATCGGGCGTCGGCGGCGTGGCGCGGCCGGGCATCGTGCACCGGCTGGACAAGGACACCTCGGGCGTCATGGTCGCCGCCAAGACCGACGCGGCGCACCAGGGCCTCTCCAGGCTGTTCGCCGCCCACGATATCGAGCGCACCTACATCGCCCTCGTCCGCGGCGCGCCCGAGCCTGCGAACGGCACCATCACCACCCAGATCGGCCGTGCCCGCTTTGATCGCCAGCGCATGGCGGTGCTGAAGGCCGGGGGCCGCGAAGCCGTCACCCACTACAAGGTGCAGACGGTGTGGGGGGACGACACCTCCAAGGGCTTTCGCCCCCTGGCCGCCCGCGTCGCCTGCACGTTGGAGACCGGCCGCACCCACCAGATCCGCGTCCACATGGCCCACAGGGGCGCGCCGGTGCTCGGCGATCCGCTCTATGGGTCGAGCCCGCCCACCACCCATGTGCGCGCCGCCATCGCCGACGCCGGACTGCAGCGCCAAGCGCTCCACGCCGCCATCCTCGGCTTCGTCCATCCTGTGACGAACCAGCCCATGCGCTTCGAGACCGGGCTGCCCGCAGACATGGCGAATCTGGAAATGAACCTCGGCGAAAGATTTCACTACCGCTGAGTACGAAAGTGCCTTAAAGAGGCCGCATCGGCGTCCTATATGACGCCTCAACGGATGGTGCGCCGCGCTCCCTCCGACCCTCGATTCCAGCGCTTCCGTGAAGGCTGGGACCCCCGGCCGGGCGACGAATCTTCTTGTTGTTGAGAGGGGATTACCTATGGCTATCAATGCTTTGGCGACCATTTCGCCGGACGGCGGTCTGTCCCGTTACCTGACCGAAATTCGCAAGTTTCCCATGCTGACCAAGGACGAGGAACATATGCTCGCCAAGAGCTGGCGCGAGCATGAAGACTCGGAGGCTGCTCACCGCTTGGTGACCTCCCACCTTCGCCTCGTGGCCAAGATCGCCATGGGCTATCGCGGCTACGGCCTTCCGATCGGGGAGGTCATCTCCGAAGGCAACGTCGGCCTGATGCAGGCGGTGAAGAAGTTCGAGCCCGAGCGGGGCTTCCGCTTGGCGACCTACGCCATGTGGTGGATTCGCGCCTCGATCCAGGAATACATCCTGCGCACCTGGTCGCTGGTGAAGATGGGCACGACCGCCAACCAGAAGAAGCTGTTCTTCAACCTGCGCAAGGCGAAGGCGGAGATCTCGGCCTTCGAGGACGGCGACCTGCACCCGGAATCTGTTGATTACATCGCCACCAAGCTCGGCGTGACCAACGACGACGTCATCTCCATGAACCGTCGCCTGTCGGGCCCGGACAGCTCCCTGAACTCGCCCTTGCGCTCCGACAGCGAGAGCGAGTGGCAAGACTGGCTGGCCGACGACAACGCCGTCAGCGCCGAGACCCACGTGGCCGAGACCGAAGAGTATTCCCAGCGCATGGGCCTCCTCGGCGACGCCATGAGCGGCCTCACCGACCGGGAGAAGCACATCATCACCGAGCGGCGCCTGAAGGATAACCCCACCACCCTGGAAGACCTCGCCGGCGAATACGGCGTGTCGCGCGAGCGGGTCCGCCAGATCGAGGTGCGAGCGTTCGAAAAGCTGCAGAAGGCGATGAAGTCCGCCGCCGTCGAACGCCACATGGTGGAGGCTTAAGCCCGACCTTTCCTCCCTTGCGCAGCGGGGGAGGGGGACCACGAAGTGGTGGAGGGGGCGCGGTTGGCGCAGCGCTTGGACACGCCCCTCCCACCGCCTTCGGCGGTCCCCCCTCCCCGTTTCACAGGGCGGGAGAAGGGAGGCAAGTCTCGACCTTGCCGCCGCGATCCTCTAAACGCCGCCCATGACAACCCCCTCAGCCCTCCTCACGGTGATGATCGCCGCCGCGCGCAAGGCCGGCAAGAAGCTGGTGCGCGACTTCGGCGAGGTCTCCGAACTCCAGGTCTCCAAGAAAGGCCCGGCCGACTTCGTCTCCGCCGCCGACCTGAAGGCCGAACAGACCCTCTACGAGGAACTGGCCAAGGTGCGCCCCGGCTACGGCTTCCTCGGCGAGGAGCGCGGCATGATCGAGGGCACCGACAAGACCCACCGCTGGATTTGCGATCCGCTCGACGGCACCACCAACTTCCTGCACGGCATCCCCCACTTCGCCGTCAACGTGGCGCTGGAGCGGGACGGGGTGATCGTGGCGGGCGTGACCCACAACCCTATCACCAACGACACCTATTGGGCCGAGAAGGGCAAGGGCGCCTTCCTGAACTCCGAGAAGCGTCTTCGCGTGGCCGCCCGTCGGAACCTCGACGAGACGATCCTCGCCACCGGCATCCCCTTCGCCGGGCGTCCCGGCCACGGCCAGTTCCTGAAGGAGCTGCACCAGATCAGCCAGCGGGTCGCGGGCGTCCGTCGCTTCGGCTCCGCGGCGCTGGATCTCGCCTGGGTCGCGGCGGGCCGCTACGACGGCTACTGGGAGCGCAACCTCGGCGCCTGGGACATCGCGGCGGGCTCGCTCTTGGTGCTGGAAGCCGGCGGAACGGTCGCCTCGGCCAGCGGCGGCGAGTTCAGCCTGGAGGAGGGCTCGATCTGCTGCGCCAACCTCGAACTTCAGCCGCTCATTCTCGAGAAACTGAAGGCTGCCGCGTAAAGGTCGGGGAACGCAGTAAACGCCGCCTTAAGACGATGCGCCGACAACCGGAACGGAACACCTCCGCCCCGGCTTGAATACCCGCCATGACCGTCGAACGCACCCTGCACCACTTCACCCTCGACCCCTTCTCCAGGCAGGTGCGCCTGGCGCTGGGCGAGAAGCGCCTGCCCTTCGCCGAGGTGATCGAGCGCTACTGGGAACGGCCCGAGGGTCTCGGCGCCCTGAACCCCTCCGGCGTGCCGCCCGTGCTGCTGGAAACGCGGGGCGAGTCCCGCCTCGTGATCTGCGAGAACCGCGCCATCCTCGAGCACCTGGAGGAGCAGTATCTCGAAAAGCCCCTCCTCGCGCGCGACCCGCAGGCCCGCGCCGAGGCCCGCCGCTGGCAGCAGTGGTTCGACCGCAAGTTCGACTACGAGGTCAACGGTCTGCTCCTGCACGAGAAGATGGAGAAGCGCCTGCTCGGCCTCGGCGCGCCGGACCTCGCCGCCCTTCGCAAGGGGCGGGAGATGCTGCGTACCCACTTCGAGGTGCTGGACGCCCATCTACAGGCCCACGACTGGCTGGCCGGCGACGGGTTCGGCCTCGGCGACATCGCCGCGTCGGCCCATCTTTCGGTCATCGACTACATGGGCGAGGCGCCCTGGGAGGACTATCGGGCGGTCCGCACCTGGTACGCCAAGGTCAAGAGCCGGCCCGCCTTCCGCCCCCTTCTGGCCGACCGCCAGCCGGGCCTCCCCCCCTCCGCCCACTACGACGACCTGGATTTCTAGGCCCGATTCCGAGCTTGACGGTCGATATGGGGCCGTTCGGGGCCCTGAACACCAGCAAATGCTCGGGTTTCGACTTGCGGCTGAACCCCTAATGAGCCTAGCGTCCGCGTTCCCATAGAGACTCACTCAGAGCAAGAAGGCGTACACATGGTCGAGAAAGCTGTCAGCGGACTTCAAAAGCCCCTCACCCCCTCCAAGGAACTGGCCGCCGTCATCGGCGCCGGCGAAGTGTCCCGCGGCGAGTCGGTCAAGAAGGTGTGGGACTACATCAAGAAGCACAACCTGCAGAACCCCGCCAACAAGCGCGAGATCATCGCCGACGACAAGCTGAAGCCCGTCTTCGGCGGCCTCGACAAGGTCACCATGTTCGAGATGAACAAGCACCTTTCCAAGCACCTGAAGTAGCCTGCGGCGCGGCGAGGCGCGTTGGGCTCCCTCAGGAGACCGGCCGCCTCGATCGCTGCTTGGCTGAAACCGACTTGATGACCAGACGGCCCGGCCCGGCCGGATCGATGGGCGGATCGGCGCGGTCGAGCGCCTGGGCGATCAGGGCCTCGACGCCCGGCGACGTCAACACGGCCGCGTCCTTCAGCACGATGTGGCGAACGGTGTTCCCCTCGCCCTTCAGGAGCCCCAGCGGATCGTCGAGGTAGGGGCCGCCCGAGAAGAACAGGCTGACCCAGCGCGGATAGAGGGCCACCGAGAAGACCACGCCGGACAGCTTCTCATTGGCGCCGAAGGCGATGGCGAGGGCGTTGTAGTTGTCGTAGACGAGCTGGACCGCGCCAGGGATGCGGGCGCGCATATGGGCCAGCGCCGCTCGCGCGTCCGCCTCCACCGCAGGCGTGAACCTGGCGAGGAAGCCGTCCAGTTGCTCTTCTGCGGACATGCGCGCCGGCCCGTGATGTTCGCCGCCATCATGCCGCCTCCCGGCCCGGCTCCGTCAAGGCCAAGCTTGAACCCCTGGCGTTGACTCCCGCCCCGCCCCGGCATACCGCCCCTTCCAACAAAACACAGGAAGGACACCCCATGAACCGTCTCGAAGGCCGCACGGCCCTGATCACCGGCGCCGCCAGCGGCATCGGCCGCGCCACCGCCAGGCTGTTCGCCAGCGAGGGCGCATCCGTCGTGGTGTTCGACCGCGCCGAGGCCATCCACGAGACGGCCAAGATGGTGACGGACGCGGGCGGCAAGGCCATCTCCATCACCGGCGACGCGGGCGAGGAGAGCGAGATCGAGGCGGCAGTGGCCAAAGCCGTGTCGGAATTCGGCGGCCTCGACATCGCCTTCGCCAATGCGGGCGTCTCCGGCGGCCTGACCGCCCTCGCCGACCAGACCGGCGAGTTCTGGCTCAATCTCCTGCGCATCAACCTCGTCGGCCCCTTCCTGATGATCAAGCATGCCTCCAAGGTGATGGCCGCCAAGGGCCAAGGCTCGATCATCTGCACCGCCTCGGTGGCGGGCCTGCGGTCCGGCGCCGGCGGCGCGCCCTACAGCGCCTCCAAGGCGGGGGTGATCAACCTCGTGCAGACCTCCGCCCAGCAGCTGGCCGGCACCGGCATTCGGGTGAACGCCATCTGCCCCGGCCTGATCGAGACCGGGATGACCATGCCCATGTTCGACCGCGCCCGCGAGAAGGGCTCCGAAGCCAAGCTCGGCCAGCTCAATCCCCTGCGTCGCGCCGGCCAGCCGGTGGAGATCGCCAAGGCGGCCCTGTTCCTGGCCTCGGACGACGCGTCCTATGTGAACGGCCAGGCCATCGTGGTGGACGGGGGCCTGTCGTCGAGCCACCCGGTCGCGCGCCAGGGGGCGATGTCCTAAAGCCCTCTTTCTCCCGCCCCGTTTACGGGGAGGGGGACCATCCGCAGGATGGTGGGAGGGGCGTGACTTGGCGTGGCCGCTTGCGGTGCGCCCCCTCCACCACTTCGTGGTCCCCCTCCCCCGCTTCGCAGGAGAGGAAAGATCGTCGTTTGACCTTGCGCGCAAAGCGCCGGAAGGTCGCGGCATGGTCGAACCCCAACGCAAGCTTGCCCTGATCACCGGCGCCTCCGCCGGGATCGGCGCGGCGTTCGCCCGGGCCTATGCCGCCAAGGGCTATGACCTCGCCCTCGTCGCCCGGCGTGGCGACCGGCTGGCGGAACTCGGCGCAGAGCTTTCCGCCCGCTACGGGATCGAAGCCTTCGCCATCGCCGCCGACCTCTCAATCCTCGACGCCGAAGCGCCTGTGATGGCCGCTCTGGCTGAACGCGGGCGGCACGTGGACATCCTCGTCAACAACGCAGGCTTCGGCATCCCCCGCATCTTCACCGACGCGCCCTGGAGCCAGCAGCAGGACTTCCTGATGACGCTGGCCGTCACCCCCTGCGCCCTCGCCTACGCCGTGATTCCCGGCATGGTTACGCGCGGCCATGGCGCGATCATCAACGTGGCGTCGGTGGCGGGCTTCTCGCCGGGCGTGGCGGGCAACACCCTCTATCCCGCCGTAAAAGGGCTGATGATCAAGTTCAGCCAGGCGCTCGACGCCGAATACCGCGCCAGGGGGCTGAGGATCACCGCCCTCTGCCCCGGCTCGACCCGCACCGAGTTCACCGCCGAGGCCGGCATCGACCACCTGATGGACAAGTCGAGCCCCTTCTCGCAGACGGCGGAGGCGGTGGTCGAGACCGCCATCCGCGGCAACGAGCGCGGTCGCGTGGTCGTCATCCCCGGCTGGCACAATCGCCTTGCCGTAGCGTTGATGCGCGCCCTGCCCGAGCCGCTCGTTCGCGCCGCCATCAACGCCGGCGCCGCCAAATACCGCCTGCCCAAAGCCACGAAGGAGACCTGATGCATGGCCCAGCACTATGACATCGTCATCGTCGGCTCGGGCGCGGGCGGCGCCACCCTGGCCCAACGCCTGGCCCCCACCGGCAAGTCGATCCTGATCCTGGAGCGGGGCGAGCACCTGCCCCGCGAGGCGGACAACTGGAACCCCAAGGCGGTCTTCATCGAGAACAAGTACCGCGCCAAGGAGCAGTGGTACGACAGCCGCTCCAAGCCCTTCCATCCCAACACCTACTACTGGGTCGGCGGCAACACGACCTTCTACGGCGCGGCCCTGCTGCGCCTGCGGGAAGGGGACTTCCACGAGACCATGCACAAGGGCGGCGTCTCCCCAGCGTGGCCGATCGATTACCAGGACCTGAAGCCCTACTACGACGAGGCCGAGGTGCTCTGGAAGGTCCATGGCACGCGGGGTATCGACCCCGCCGAGCCCGCGGGCTCCCCGCCCTACGCCTATCCCGCCATCCGCCATGATCCGGGGGTGGAGCAACTGCAGACCCACCTGCAGAGCCAGGGCTGGAATCCCTTCCCGCTGCCGCTCGGCGTCGACTGGGACGAGGGCCATCCGCTCACCACCGCCTGCATCAAGTGCCGGACCTGCGGCGGCTATCCGTGCCTCCTGAAAGCCAAGTGCGACGCCCGCACCCGCGCGGTGGAGCCGACCCTGGCCTACCCCAACGTGACGCTGCTCACCGGCAAGAAGGCCGTGCGGGTGGAGACCGACCCCTCAGGCAAGACCGTGACCGGCGTGGTTACCGAGAGCGAGCACGGCGAGGAGACCTGGACAGGCGACATCGTGGTGCTCGCCGCCGGGGCGGTAAACACCGCCGTGCTGCTGCTGGCCTCGGCCAACGCGGCGCACCCCAACGGTCTCGCCAACGGATCGGATCAGGTGGGGCGCAACTACGTCTTCCACACCCTCACCGCCATGGTGTCGCTGACGCTGGACAAGGGCGGGTTCCAGTTCCCCAAGACGCTGGCGGTGAACGACTTCTACTGGAAGGACCCGCGCGGCGGCTTCGACTATCCGATGGGGCATATCCAGCTGCTGGAATACATGTCCGGCCAGACGCTGGAGGGTCAGGTGTCGCAGTATCTGCCGCCCGCGCTCGCCCCCGGCATGGTGTTCGACGCGGTGGCCGAGCGGCTGCTGAGTTTCCTCGTCATCTCCGAAGACCTGCCCGATCCAAACAACCGGGTGCGCCGCGGCGCCGACGGTCGCATCTTCGTCGACTACCAGCATAACAACCTGGAAGGCCACGAGCGGCTGGTGAAGACCCTGCAACAGGCGCTGGACGGCTTCGTCAGTCACACCCACCCCATCGCCCAGCATCACCTGGAGTTCTCGTCCCTCCTGCCCCTCTATGGCACGGCGCACCAGGCGGGCACGGTGCGATTCGGCAAGGACCCGGCCTCGTCCGTGCTGGACCCCTGGTGCAAGGCGCACGAACTTGACAACCTCTATGTGGTCGACACCAGCTTCTTCGTCACCTCGTCCGCCGTAAACCCAACCCTCACCACCGTCGCCAACGCCATGCGGGTGGGCGACCACCTGAAGGCGCGATTAGGAGTCTAGGACATCGAACCTGTGGCGGAGGCGGATTTCTTCCCGCCCGGCTTGGGTCCCGTGCTGCGGACGTTGACCAGCTTCTGCAGCGTGTCGAACCAGAACGGCGCGCCGAGAGATACGGCGAATGCGGTGAAGAGCCAGCCGATCAGCGCCGACGGCGCCTGCTTCAGATAGGGGATCAAGTTCACGCAGTCGTTGTTTGTAAGGCACGAGGGCTGAAACGGCGGAAAGTTCTTCCAACCCAAAGGCAGCGGCAGTTTGGCGACCGATGTTCCTGCTTGCTGAATATCCTTGAAGGTGGCGGTCTGGTTTAGCGTCGGCGCGGTCTGCTTGGTCGCCACCGTAACCATGGCGTCGCGGACATGGGCGTCCGTCCAGAGCGTGTTGACGATGCTGAACGTGTTGGCGTTGAACAGGACGGCGGCGCAGAGCGCGATCGCAAGGCTGATCGCCTGGCTCCAGCGCTTGTAGTCGCCGCTGAGCCGATCCATGGCGTCGTTGAACCAGCCTTCGATGTGGGCCTGAAAAACCGCGAGCTCCTGGCCGGACTTTTTGGCGAACACAAGCAGGGCCTGTTTGACCGCCGGGTTGGAGATCAGGCCTATGCTGTCCTGGATGCTGGCCATCGTCGCCGTGGGACTGAAGCCGCCCAGGCCGTCCAGCACCGCCAGCGCAAAGTTGCGGGATGACACATAAGAGGGCAGCCGAACGCCGGGGGTGTTGTTCTGAATAAGGGCGTGATCGGCGATAGGGGCGGTGGTCGGCGCGCCGGGGGCCGATGCCGGCAGCGTGTAGACGATCCCCTCGGTCAGGTTGATCAGCGCCGCATAGAGATCCTTCCCGCGCTTGTTCAGAAAGGCCGAGATCGCCTCGCTGATCGTCGTCACCAGGATCGACAGCATGAGATAGACGAGGACGAGGCCGATAGCGTCGTCGAGGGCGGGACCTAGGGACATGGGCGCTCCAATTCAGGCGCGCCGCGCTGCACGCCGACCGAGTTGAAAAGCATTGGGAACTGGCCGCATCCAAGACGATGCAAGCTGAACCCTATCCATTACTCATCTTTTGGATGTATTCAAGTAAAATGCATTCTTGGAGAGGGCGCGTCGCATCCCGCCGTCATCAAACCGTCTGTCCAGACCGCTAAGGATGTCGGACAGTCAGCAAGGCGGAGGGACGGGCGATGCGAGCATGGATGGCGGCGGGGCTTTGGGCGGTCGGTGGTCTGGCGGGCTTGACGGCGCTCGCACCCGCCGCCGAGGCGGCGCCGGTGCTGATGATTTCCATCGACGGCCTGCGCCCGGCGGACGTGATCGAGGCGCAGCAGCGCGGCCTGAAGATCCCGACCCTCCGCGCTCTTGCCGCCCACGGCGCCTACGCCACAGACGTGGTGAACGTGATCCCGACCGTCACCTACCCCAACCACACCACCCTGATCACCGGTGTTCGTCCCGCCGTGCACGGCATCTCCAACAACGTGGCCTTCGATCCCCTGTTCAAGAACGCCGACGGCTGGGAGTGGTATTCGGCGGACATCAAGGTCCCGACCCTCTGGGACGCGGTCCACGCCAAGGGCGGCGTGGTGGCGAGCCTCGGCTGGCCGGTCAGCGTCGGCGCCGCGTCGATCGACGACAACGTGCCCGAATACTGGCGCGCCCGGACGGGGGACGACATCAAGCTGCTGCGCGCCCTCTCGACTCCCGGCCTGATTCCGGCGCTTGAGCGGGCCTCCGCCACCTCCATCGACCTGATCGGCAGCGATACCTCGCCTCCCGCCGACGAGGCCAAGGCGCGCTTCTCCGTCGCCATGTACCAGCTGAAGACGCCGCAATTCTTCACCATCCACCTCTCCAGCCTCGACCATGTGCAGCACCAGTTCGCCCCAGGATCGCCTGAGGCCCACGCCGCGCTGGAGCGGATCGACGCGGACGTCGGCCTGATCGTGGCGGCGGCGCGCAAGGCCGAGCCGGACGTGGTGGTGGCCATCGTCTCCGACCACGGCTTCGCGCCCGTGGCCCACGAGATCAACCTCTACAAGGCCTTCATCGACGCGGGCCTGATCACGCTCGGCCCCTCGACGCACAAGGTCACTGGCTGGGAGGCCGAACCGTGGGGCGGCGCGTCGGCGGCCGTGGTGCTGGCCCGGCCCGACGACGCAGCGTTGAAGGCCAGGGTGAAGGCTCTCCTCGACACGCTCGCCGCCGATCCGTCTTACGCCATCGACCGGGTGATCGACGCCGCCGAGATGCAGAGGCGCGGCGTCGCGCCGGGCCCCTCCTTCTACATCGACTTCAAGCTCGGCTACGAGATGGGCGGCAAGTTCGACACGCCCACCGACAGCGCCACCCTGGCGCGCGGCACCCACGGCTGGTTCAACGACCATCCGGAGATGCACTCCACCTTCATCATCGACGGTCCCGGCGTGCCGGTGAAGGGCTCTCTCGGCCAGATCGACATGCGAGACATCGCCACCACCTTGGCGGGCGTGCTGAAGGTCGATCTACCCACGGCGCAGGGCAAGAAGCTGTTCTAGGCGCTAAGCCAGAGCGCCTTTGATCAGGGCTGCATAGAGCCTGTCCTTCAAGCTTGTCGGCGCATCGAGGCCCATCCGCTTCAGCGCAGCCTGATCCTCGTAGCCCGGCTTCGTTCGCAGCCCCCTGGCCAGCAGTGCGATCATCTGGCGCGGATGGGGCTGCGCCGCCTGCAGCCTGCCGAGGGCGGGGAGCAGGCGCTGCTCCGTCCCGTCGAAATCCGTGCCCAGCGGGAAGGCCGGCAGCAGCCCGGCGTCCCGCGCCGGCTTCAACGCACGGGCGATCCGGTCCGGGCTGTTGTCGCGGAAAGCGGCGGGAATCTCGTAGGTCCCTTCGATCTTCCTGGCCGCCTTGGCCGCCTTCAGGAGCTCGGGCTGGAACCGACTGTCGGCGATGGCCAGCATGGCGGCGATGGTCTCCCGGTCGTCCTTGCCGCGCAGGTCCGCCGCGCCGTATTCGGTGACGATCACGTCCTTCATGTGCCGCGGCACGGTGGTGTGACCGTAGGACCAGAGGATGGCGGACCGGCATTTGCCGCCCGAGGTGCGGGTGGCGTTCAGCGTGATGATGGAGCGTGCATCCTGCAGCGCGAACGCCTGCTCGACGAAATTGAACTGGCCGCCGACGCCGGACACCACCCGCCCGTCCTCCAGCCCGTCGGAGATCACCGCGCCCATGAGCGTCGCCATCATGGCGGTGTTGATGAACCGTCCGCCGCAGCGGGTCGCGCGCTTCTTCTCCTCGTCGCCGTAGAGCTGGTTGGTGAAGGAGACGGCGACCATCTGCAGCCTGGCGAGGTCCTCTTCGGGCATCTCCCGCAGCGACCTGTAGAAGCTCCTGGGTCCAAGGAAGAAGCCGCCGTGCAGAACCACGCCGTCCACCTCCCGCTTCAGAACCCCCGCGCGAATAAGGTGCAGGAACCCATCCACGAACATCTCGGTCGAGGCGTAGAGGCCGGTGGTGAAGGCGTCGGTCTGGTGCGGCGTCGATGGGCTGGGCGACAGCCGCCCGAGGAGGTCGCCGAACGCCTTCGGGTCCGCCTGCCGGATCAGGAGCGCCTTCACCACGGCGTCGGACACCGAGCCGATGCCGAGCTGCAGCGTGCCGCCGTCGGGCACGAGAGCCGCAGCGTTCAGCCCCTGGGCGTAGCGGGCGTCGCCCACCGGCTCGTTCGGCGGGGCGAAGAGTGGAAACTCGGTTCCGGGGCCGTCCAGCAGCCACTCGAACGTGTCGGCGGGCACGTCGCCCTGCCCCGGCATGAAGGGCAGCTCGCTGTTCACCTGCCCCGCGATCAGGAAGTCGGCGTGGCCCTCGCGGCGAGCCTTCAGGAGGTCGAGGGTGATGTCGGTGTTGCTGGAGAGGCTGAATCGCGTCTCGCCGCCGGTCTCCCGCTTGGCCACCAGCTGCCCGATCAAGTTGGGCTTCATGGCGAGGATGTAGCGCAGCGCATGGGTGTAGTTGGCGGCGATGTAGCTCTGCTGCGACTGGGGCCGGTTCAACGCCGCGCCGGCCTGGAAGAAGAACTCCTCCACCTTGATGTTGGCCGGCAAAGCGCCCTTCCGCAGGGGCTCGATGTAGGCGAGGCCGGGATAACCGCCGAACAGGCGCTCGATCACCGGCTCCAGGAACCGGCGCTCCAGATCAGAGCCATAGCGCGGCTTCTCCAGCGACAGGGCCGTGAAGATGTGCAGGCTGATCGACGGGTCCGCCGCCGCCTTCGCATAGAGGGCGTTGACCACATGCACCGCCTTGCCGAGACCCAGCGGCATGGCCATGACGATCCGCCGGCCCAGCCGCGCGATGACGGCGTCGGCGATGGTGGCGGGATCGGTGAAGGTCGCGGGCATAGTGGAGCTTTTGCCCCCTTCGCGCTGTCCCCTCAACCACTGATCCTTTTCGCCTCCCCCGTTTCACAGGGGAGGAGAAAGGACGCTTGCCTTTCCCTGCGCCGAATGGAAAACACAATCCCAATAAAATAGAACAAAGGGTATGGGATGAGCATAAAGGGCAAAGCCTACATCGCCGGCGCCTATGAGCATCCGACCCGCCTCGCGCCCGACAAGTCAACGCCGCAGCTGCATGCCGAATGCGCCAGGGGCGCGCTGGAGGACGCGGGCCTGACCAAGGCCGACATCGACGGCTATTTCTGCGCCGGCGACGCGCCGGGGTTCGGGCCGATGTCCATGGCCGATTACATGGGGCTAAAGCTGCGCCACATGGATTCGACCGAGACCGGCGGCTCCTCCTACATCGTGCACGTGGGCCATGCGGCGGAGGCGATCGCGGCGGGCAAGTGCTCGGTGGCGCTGATCACGCTGGCGGGGCGCCCAAGGAGCGAACCGTTCCGGCGGGGCGGCGGGGTCGCGGCGCCCGAAGCCGACTTTGAGGGCCCCTATGGCGGCCAGACCTCCAACCTCTACGGCATGTGCGCCGCCCGCCACATGCACGAGTTCGGCACCACCTCCGAGCAGCTGGCCTGGATCAAGGTCGCCGCCTCCCACCATGCCCAATACAACCCCCACGCCATGCTGAGGGATGTGGTGACGGTGGAGGATGTGCTCGCCTCGCCGATCATCTCCACGCCCCTGCACCGGCTGGACTGCTGCGTAATCTCCGACGGCGGCGGCGCCCTGATCGTCACTTCGCCCGAGGTCGCCCGGAGCCTGAAGCGTCCGCTGGTGAAGGTGATCGGCGCAGGCGAGGCGCCCAAGGGCCCGAACGGCGGCGACCTCGACCTGACCTACTCCGCCGCCGCCTGGTCCGGCCCCGCCGCATTCGCCGAGGCGGGCGTGACGCCCGGCGACATCAAGTACGCCTCCATCTACGACAGCTTCACCATTACCGTCCTGATGCAGCTTGAGGACCTTGGCTTCTGCAAGAAGGGCGAGGGCGGCCGGTTCGTGGCGGACGGAAACCTGATCTCCGGCGTCGGCAGGCTGCCCTTCAACACCGACGGCGGCGGCCTCTGCAACAACCACCCCACCAACCGCGGCGGCATCACTAAGGTGATCGAGGCCGTTCGACAGCTTCGCGGCGAGGCGCATCCCAAGGTGCAGGTCCCCAGCTGCGACCTCGCCGTCGCCACCGGCATCGGCGGCGCCCTTGGAACCCGGCACGGGGCCGGAACCGTCATCCTGGAGCGGGAGTAGACTCATGGCCGAAGCTCAAGCGACACCCGCCGTCCGCAAGATCCCCGCGCCGCAGGGCAACCCCGAGACCAAGCCCTTTTGGGACGCGGCGCAGGCGGGCAAGTTCCTGATCGGGCGCTGCACCGCGTGCGGCGAGGCCCACTACTATCCGCGCACCCTCTGCCCCTTCTGCTTCGGCGCGGCGGAGATGGAGGAAGCGTCTGGCGACGGCGTGATCTACACCGTCAGCGTCACTTACAGAGGCGCGCCGGAGCCCTACGCCATCGGCTATGTGGCGCTGAAGGAAGGCCCGCGCATCCTGACCAACTTTGTTGATTGCGACTTCAAGGCGCTGGCCATTGGCCAGGCGGTGAAACTCAAGTGGACGGCGACCGAGGGCCTTCCGGTCCCGACCTTCACGCCCGCCTGATCAGGCCGCCGCGGCGGCGACGGGCTCAGCCTCGCCCTCGCCCGCCAGCCGCGCGATCTCGCGGATGATGGCGGCGGGAGACAAAGGCTTTGACACCACGCCCGTCATGCCGACGGACAGGTATTCGCGCACCTGATGCGCCATAGCGTTGGCGGTCATGGCGACGATGGGGACCTGACAGGCCGGTGCCGGCAGGGCGCGGATCGCCACGGTGGCCGCGATCCCGTCCATCACCGGCATCTGCACGTCCATGAAGACGAGGTCGAAGTCGCTGCGCTTCACCGCCTTGACGCCGAGGGCGCCGTTCTCGGCCGTCTTCACCGTGGCGCCCAGGTTCTCCAGCATCTTGGTGGCGATCAGGCGGTTGGTGGGGTTGTCCTCCACCACCAGCACCTTCAATCCGTCGAGCCAGGCGTCCTCGGTCTCCACGGCTTGGATCGCGGCGATCTCCGGCGCCAGGATCTCGATCCAGAAGGTCGAGCCTTCGCCCTCGACGCTGTCTACGCCCACGTCGCCGCCCATCAGTTCGGCGAGGCGCTTGGTGATGGCGAGGCCGAGGCCCGTGCCGCCGAACCGCCTGGTGGTCGATCCGTCCGCCTGATGGAAGCGGGCGAACAGGCTGGCCTGCGCTTCGGGCGAGATGCCGATGCCGGTGTCCTTGATCTCGAACCGAAGGCGGCGGGAGTCGCCCTCGCTGACGGTCTTCAGGTGGATGGAGACCCCGCCCTCGGCGGTGAACTTCACCGCATTGCCGATGAGATTGAACAGCACCTGGCGCAGGCGGACCGGATCGGTGCTGACCCAGCCGACGCCGGGCTCGATCTCGGTGGAGAAGGCGAGCCCCTTGCCCTCGATCTGGGGCCGCAGGATCGCGGCGACGCCGTCGATCACGGCGGTGACGTCCACGGGCTGGCTCTCCAACTCCAGCGCGCCCGCCTCGATCTTGGAGAAGTCCAGCACGTCGTTCAGCAGTTCCGCCAGCATCGAGCCGCAGTTGAGGGCCTCCGCCAGAAGCCCGCGCCCCTCGCTGGACAGGCCCTCGGCCTTCAGGAGGTGCAGCACGCCGAGCACGCCGTTCAGGGGCGTGCGGATTTCATGACTCATGTTGGCGAGGAACTGGGACTTGCTCTCCGCCGCGTCCTTGGCCGCCTGCTCGCCCTGGATGGCGGCGTCGCGGGCTTCGGCGAGCTCGGTGATGTCCTGGGTCAGGCCCCGGACCTCCCACTTGCCGCTGTCGCACTGACGCACGCCCCGCCACGCCGTGTGGTAGCGCACCCAGCCGTCGCCGTCGGGGCTGACGTAGCGGTAGGAGAAATGGCCCGCGTCGCCGGTGGCGACGGTGGGGAAGAAGGCCTTGCCGAAGGCTTCACGATCATCGGGGTGGATATTGCGGGTCATCTGACCGCCCGAGACGTTCTGCTGGGCGCCGAATGCTCCCGCGCCCGGCTCGACCGCCGCTTCGGTGAGATAGGCGCCGGTATCGGGATTGAAGGACCACATGTAGACCTTCGCCGCGGCGCGCAGCAGCTCGATTGACTTGGCGGCGTGCTCCGCCTCGACCTGACGGGCCCGTTCGCCCGTTACGTCGCGCAGCACCGACATCACCCGACCATCGGCGTTCATCTTCATGCGGGACGACAGCCAGAGCCACCGCCCATCCTTGGCGCGGACGCGGAAATCGGCTTGGGCGACACCCTCCACCCGCATCCGACGTGTCGCGGCGAGAATGACGGCCTCGTCGTCCGGGTGGCTGAAGAATCTGAGGGTCTGCGAGACGCTTTCTTCGATGGTCCAGCCCGTCATCTCGGTCCAGGCAGGGTTGATGCGCTCGACGCCCCAGTCCTTGAGCACCACGAAGATGTCGAGCCCGTTGGCGAAGAACCAGTTGGCGGTGTCGACGGACGCAT
>Ga0302314_10001234_pt1 | contig 48059 bp, 42 predicted proteins | sample III_Palsa_N2_3_FD_200533 | JGI IMG/M metagenome (GOLD analysis project Ga0302314, IMG submission 200533) | Peat permafrost microbial communities from Stordalen Mire near Abisko, Sweden - III_Palsa_N2_3 | ecosystem: Environmental > Terrestrial > Soil > Palsa > Peat permafrost | place: Sweden...
CGCCTGGGGCGAGTTGATCCTGGAGCGGATCCTGGAACTGTCGGGCCTGGAGAAGGGCCGCGAGTACGAAACGCAGTTCGCCACCCGCGACGAAGCCGGCCAGCGCTACCGGCCCGACGTGGTGGTACACCTGCCGGGCGAGCGCGACATCATCATCGACGCCAAGGCCTCGCTCAGCGCCTATGCGCGCTTCAGCGAAGCGGTGGACGAGTCCGCCCGCGAACTGGCGCTGGCGGCGCATGTGGCCTCGCTGCGCAGCCACATCCGCGAACTCGGCGGCAAGGGCTACGAGTCGCTGGAGGGCATCCGCTCGCTCGATTTCGTCCTGATGTTCGTACCCAACGAGGCCGCCTACATCGATGCGGTGCGTTCCGCGCCGGGGCTGTACGAGGAGGCGCTGACGCACAACATCGGCCTGGTCTGCCCCTCCACCCTGCTGCCGACCCTGCGCACCGTCAACAACCTGTGGAAAGTGGAGCGCCAGGGCCGCAATGCGCAGAAGATCGCCGAGGAGGCGGGGCGCCTCTACGACAAATTCGTCGGCTTCGAGCAGGATCTGAGCAGGCTGGGCAGCGCCCTCAACAGCGCCAGCAAGGCCTACGCCGATGCCCGTGGCAAGCTGCTGGAAGGCCCGGGTAACGTGGTGCGCAAGATCGAGCAGCTGAAGGCGATGGGCGCCAAAGCCTCCAAGCAGCTGCCGGATGCGCTGCGCAGCCAGGCGCTGCCCGATCCGGGCGAGGAAGAGGGCGACGAGGAACCGTAGCCCGGGGAGCGCGGAGCGCTGCCCGGGATGACCTCAGCGAAATGTGCCCCCGACTAGCGCTTCGCGCTTGCCGGGCTACTCCTCTACAAAGCCCTTGCGCAACTATTGGCGACGGGAACAGTCTCCTCCACTCCACTCAAGCGCGGAGGAGCACCATGTCCCTGAAAGTTCTGTATACCGCCCACGCCACCGCCGTCGGCGGCCGCAATGGCCATACTGCTTCGTCGGATGGCATCGTCTCGGTCGACCTGTCGGTGCCCAAGGCGATGGGCGGCCCCGGCAAGCCCGGCACCACCACACCGGAAGACCTGTTCGGCGCCGGCTATGCCGCCTGCTTCGGCGGCGCCACCGACTTTGTCGCCAAGCAGATGAAGCTGCCGGCAGGCGAGATCAAGGTGGAGGCGGCAGTCGGCATCGGCGCCCTGTCCGAGGGTGGCTTCGGCCTCAAGGTCGATCTCACCGTTACGGTCAAGGGCATCGCCCAGGCCGAGGCGGAAAAGCTGGTGGAGAAGGCGCATCAGGTCTGCCCTTACTCCAACGCCACGCGCGGCAATATCGAGGTCACGCTGAAGACCATCGCCGCCTGAGAAACTGACCGTGGCCGGCGTCGTGTCAAACGGCGCCGGCCACGGTCACAGGCAAAAAAAAGCCCGGTGCGTCTTGCGACGGACCGGGCCGTAAGGAGTATCGAAAGTCTAGGGCGTGCTGACGCAAGCCTGGTAGAGGTCAACCTCGCCGAGCACCGACACCAGGTTGCTGTCGGTCAGCTGAATGCCGTTGAAGGGCTTGGTGGTGCTGAAGCTGACGAAGGTGGCGGCCGGGTTGCCAAGCAGCGTCAGCAGATTCAGCCGCAGCGGCGTACTGACGGTGGTGCCGGCGGTTTCCTGCACCACACCATTCAGCAGCGTATTCACCGTCACCCCTTGCAGCAGGGCCAGCGTCAGTACCTCGCTCGGATTGGAGGCAATGAACCCGGCCGTATGCAGCCCGCTGAAGGTGCTGTTGTTGGTCACGGTCAGGAACTCGTTGGCCCCCAGCAGAGCCACCGGCGTATTGACCGACGCGTAGTTGAGCGGATCCTGATTGAGCACGTTCTGCGGCTGGGTCACCGAGCAGAACAGGCATAGGCCGCCGCTGCCGGTAGACACGCTGGCATTGGCATCGGTCAGGCTCTGCGTCGGCAGGCTCTTGACGCCGCAATCGGTGGCGATGGGCGCCGGGATGGCGTCATACAGGTTGGCCGAGGCGGAGCTGACGCCACCCGTCGGCGCGCTGCAGCTGATGCTGTAGCTGTAGACGTTGGGGGTGGTCGGAGCGGTCAGCGTCACGCTGCCGCCGGTGCCGGTCAGCGTCCCGGTCCACTTCGCATCGCCCGCCGTATTGGAGGCCGTGCAGGTCGAGGAACTGGTGCCCGGACCGGTGTAGGTCAGGGTGAAGGTTCCGCCCGCCGTCACCGGGTTCGGCGATACGCTGATCGACACCGGTGCTGCCGTGGCAGTGCTGCCGCTGCTCGAAGAGCTGCTGCCGCTGGACGAGGAACTGCTGGAGGAGCTGCCGCTGCTGCTCGACGAAGAGCTGCTGCCGCCCGAAGAGCTGGACGAGGAGCTGCTCGACGGATTCGTCGGCTGGGTGCTGACGCAGGCCTGGTAGACGTTGGCCTGGCCGATCACCGAGACCAGGCCGCTGCTGACGATCTGCACCGCGTTGAAGGACTTGGTGGCAGTGAAGCCGATGAACTTGTGCGTCGGGTTGGCCAGCAGGGTCAGCAGGTCCAGGCGCAGCGGGTTGCTGGCGCTGGCACCGCCGGCATCCTGCAGGACGCCGTCGAGGTAGGTGTTCACCGTGAAGCCCTGCAACAATTCCAGGGTCAGCAACTCGGCCGGATCGGAGGCGACGAAGCCGACCAGGTAGCCCGGCAGATAGGTGTTGGCGGTGCTGGTCACCGTCAGCGCCTCGCTGCCGGCAACGCCCACCGGCTTGTTCAGGGTGGCGTAGTCGGTCGGGTCCTGATCAACCACGTTTTCCGGCTGGGTCACGGAGCAGAGCAGGCACAGGCCGGCGGTATCGGTCGTGACCACCGCATCCGGCGCAAGCAGATCCAGGGTCGGGATCGGGGTGCCGAAGTTGTCGGTGACGCCGCAATCGGTGGGCACCGGGATCGGCACGCCATCGTACAGATAGGCCGATGCGCTGGAGGTGGTGGTGTTGGCGCTGGTAGTGGTGACGCAGCTGATGGCGTAGCTGTAAATGCTGGCGATGGCCGGGGCGGTCAGCGGCACCGTGCCGCCGGTGACGGGCACCGAGCCGCTCCAGGTGGCATCGCTCGCCGTGTTGGAGGCGGTGCAGGTGGTGTTGGCGCTGGTGGCTCCGACCGGGCCGGTGTAGATCAGGTCGAATGCGGCCTTGGGGCTCACCTGATTGGGAACCAGCTTGATCGAAACGCCGCCGGAAGAGCTGCCGCCGCTGCTGCTGCCCGAAGACGAGGCGCCGCTGCTGCTGGCACCACTCGAGGAGGCGCCGCTGCTGCTGGCACCGCTGGAGGAAGCGCCGCTGCTGCTGGCACCGCTGGAAGATGCGCCGCTGGAGGAAGAGACGCCGCTGCTGCTACTGCTGCTGGCGCCGCTCGAAGACGAGGCACCGCTGCTGCTGGCGCCACTCGACGAGGCACCGCTGCTGCTGGCACCACTGGAGGAAGCGCCGCTGGAGGACGCTCCGGAGGTGCCTCCGCTGCTGCCAACGCCGCCGGGGCCGCCGTTGGCCGAACAGCCGGCCAGCGCCAGTCCCACAACGAACAGCAGCCCGGTAGCGCTGCGCGGCAATTTTCCAAGCTTGATCATGTTATTCATTTGAATTTCCTGAGCTGCTGCTAACTTATTTTTCCAGTACGCGGAATTCGACGCGGCGGTTGCGCTCGCGATCGTCCGCAGTCTTTTCCGGCTTGATCAGCGGCTCGGTCTTGCCATAGCCGTGGGCTTGCAGCTGCTCCGGCTTGGCGCCTCTGCTGATCAGATAATTCCGCACCGCTTCCGCACGCTGTTGCGACAGTTTGAGGTTGGCGGCTGCGCTGCCGATGCTGTCGGTATGGCCGGCGATCTCGACTTTCAGGGAGGGCTGACCGGGGAAAGCTGGCGCGATGGTGTCCAGAATGGTCTGCGCATTGGCGCTCAGGCGGGCCTTGTTGAACTCGAAGGTGACGCCATTGAGCTCGATCTGCTGGCCGGGGATGACGCAACCATGCGCATCGACCTTGAGGCCCTTGGGCGTGTTCGGGCACAGGTCGTGCTCGTCGTCGACGCCATCGCCGTCGCTGTCGATCCAGGGACGCGGCACTTCCTTGATCACCGGTTCGACCACAGGCGCGACCGGCGCCGGCACTTCAATAATGCGCTCGATGACCCTGCCCAGCGGGATTTCGATACCCACGGTGAAGCGGTAGTCGTTGTAGCCGTCGTGGAGGAAGTCGTGGTTGTAGCGCGCTTCACCGCGCAGCTTGACGCCGTCGTAGAGCGACTTGGTGACGAAGCCGAGGCCGGCCTCGCCGAGAAAACCGGTGCCGTGATCGGACTGCGGGTAGACGTCGTCATAGACCGCGCCGACGCCGGCGAGCACGAACGGGGTGATCACGGCCTTGCGCCGATCGAACAGGCTGTAGGCCAGGTCAACCGAGCCGCCCCACTGGTAGAAATCGGTGCCGTGGTTGCGTCCGGTCTCGAAGATCGAGCCCTGGATCTGGCCTTCCAGAGAGAAGTGATCGCTGAATTGGTTGCCGTAGATGAAGGAGTTGGTAAACCCGTTGCGCTGCGTTCCGCGCTTGCTGTCCGGGACGGCATAGCCCGGCAGAATGGCGATGTAGTCGTTGGAGATCAGCCCTTCCTGCGTGCGGACGGTTGGTGCTGCGTCCTGGGCGGATGCGGCGGCGGAAAACATCGCGATCATGGCTGCCGCGATAGGAGTCAGACGAATGCGCATTGGCACTTCTTCCCTGCTTATTGAATCCCGATTTCCCAAGCCCCCGAGATCAACTTCAGGAACCTGGCCCTGAGTGCAACTACTGTCCACAATACCGCACTTCTTTGTGTGGTCTCAGCCGCGTCTACCGGCGGCTTTTTGGATTGTGCATATTGACAGGTACGTGCTGAGTGTAACTGAAATTGTTGGAAAAAGAGAAAGCATGTTTCACGCCAGTATCCGTTTCAGGCGGAGGCAACACCGGCAGGTCGTGATGACATCCCGTTCATCTCCCGGTGGGATGGCGTGGGCTTCCTGCCAGCCCGGGGCTTTCAGCCCGGACCGGCAAGGAGCAGGCCGTTGCGGTCGGGGGCAACCCGCGCTCGGCCGCGGCGGCGGCCTGGAGCGTCTTCGGGTGCGATAAAGGAATATGGAGCGGGTGATGGGAATCGAACCCACGCTAGCAGCTTGGGAAGCTGCAGTTCTACCATTGAACTACACCCGCATCTGCCGCCAATTCTACCTGACGATTTCGAACTGTTAAGGAAAATTCGGCAAAGGACGGAGCCGACTGGGGAGGCCTCTCCGATAAATGCCGCTGGGCTCCGCTGTTTCCGGCGCGGGCAATGCCGGGGCTGGAGTAAAATAAGACCGCAGCACCGCTCCAACCAACCATCTTTACACTTCCTGGCATCCTGATGCAGATCGTCGTCAACGGCGAAAGTACCGCTGTCTCCGAGGGAACCACCCTGACCGAGCTGGTCGGGGGCCTGCAACTGGCCGGGCAGCGGCTGGCCATCGAATTGAACGGCGATATCGTGCCGCGCAGCCGCTGGCCGGAGGTGCGCCTGAACAACGGCGACCGTGCCGAGATCGTCAGGGCCATTGGCGGAGGCTGAAAATCGGGGCAATCCCCGATTTTCCGCATACTCGGCGCACCAAGGGGCCTGAGCCGCATCTCCCGGGTATTGGCCGCCCCGGCTGCCTGCAACAAAGAGCTTGAGGACATGACATGAGCAAAGCAGAACCGACCCAGCCGCTGCAGGATGCCCTCAGGATCGCCGGGCGTTCCTATGCCTCGCGCCTGCTGGTAGGCACCGGCAAGTACAAGGACCTGGAGCAGAACCGCCGCGCGGTCGAGGCCAGCGGTGCCGAAATCGTCACCGTCGCCATCCGCCGCTTCAATCTGGGCCAGAACCCGGGCGAGCCGAACCTGCTGGAAGTGCTGTCGCCGGAGCGCTACACCATCCTGCCCAATACCGCCGGCTGCTATACCGCCGAGGACGCGGTACGCACCTGCCGCCTGGCACGCGAACTGCTGGATGATCACCGGCTGGTCAAGCTGGAAGTGCTGGGCGACGCCAAGACCCTGTTCCCGGACGTGACCGCCACCCTGATTGCGGCGGAGCAACTGGTGAAAGAGGGCTTCGAGGTGATGGTCTATACCAGCGACGATCCGATCATCGCCAAGCGCCTGGAGGAAATCGGCTGCGTCGCGGTGATGCCGCTGGCCGCGCCGATCGGCTCCGGTCTGGGGGTGCAGAACCGCTACAACATCCTCAGCATCATCGAGAACGCCCGCGTGCCGATCATCGTCGACGCCGGCGTTGGCACGGCCTCGGATGCGGCCATCGCCATGGAGCTGGGCTGCGACGGCGTATTGATGAACACCGCCATCGCCGAGGCCAAAGACCCGCTGCTGATGGCCAGCGCCATGAAGCACGCCGTCATCGCCGGCCGCGAGGCCTTCCGCGCCGGGCGCATGCCGCGGCGGCGCTATGCCTCGGCTTCCTCGCCGCTCGACGGCACCATCGTTTAGGGCCTCATGATCGACGCCGCCCGCCACGACCCTGCCGATGCCGGCGCCCCCGCCGAGGGTGCGCCGACTCCGCATATCCGCAGCTATGTGCGCCGCGAGGGCCGCATCACGGGCGCGCAGGAAGAAGCCCTGGAACGGCTGTGGCCGCGCTACGGCATCGAGTCAGGCGGCGCGCTGCTCGATCCGGCGGCGATCTTCGGGCGGCGGGCGCCGCTGGTGGTGGAGATCGGTTTCGGCAGCGGCGACCATCTGCTGTCCAGCGCGCAGGCGCGGCCCGATACCGATTTTCTCGGTATGGAGGTGCACCGCCCGGGCGTCGGCCGGGTGTTGCAGCAGGCAGACAAGCTGGGCCTGACCAACCTGCGCGTGCTCTGCGCCGACGCGGTGGAGATATTGCGCGAGCGCCTGCCCGACGGGGGCCTCGACGAGGTGGTGATCTTCTTCCCCGATCCCTGGCCGAAGACGCGCCATCAGAAGCGGCGCCTGATCCAGCCTGCCTTCGTCGCGGTGCTGGCGCGCGCCCTGCGCCCCGGCGGCCGCCTGCGTCTGGCCACCGACTGGGCCGATTACGCCCGCCACATGCTGGAGGTGATGAGCGCCTCGCCGCAGTTCGCCAATGCCTCCGCCGCGGGCGGTGTCATGCCGCGCCCGGCCGACCGCCCGCTGACCCGCTTCGAGTCGCGCGGCCTGCGCCTGGGCCACGAAGTCGCCGACTTCGAGTTCGTCCGGATCAAGCCCTGATGTCGGTCGAACATCCCATCATCGCGGTCACCGGCTCCTCCGGCGCCGGCACCAGTACCGCGCGGCTGGTGTTCAAGCGCATTTTCGACAGCCTCAACCTGGAAGCCGCTTACATCCAGGGCGACAGCTTCCATGCCTACGACCGCGAGCAGATGCGCGCCCTGGTGGAGAAGGCGCGCATCCGCGGCGAGAATTTCAGCCATTTCGGTCCCGGCGCCAACCTGCTGGACAAGCTGGAGCGCCTGTTCCGCGACTACGGCGCCCGCGGCACCGGCATGGTGCGCAGCTACCTGCACACCGAGGCCGAGGCGCAGGAAGTGGATCAGCCGGTGGGCACCTTTACCCCCTGGGCCAAGCTGCCGGCAGACACCGACGTGCTGTTCTACGAAGGCCTGCATGGCGGCATCGTCACCTCCGAGGTCAATGTGGCGCGCCATGTCGACCTGCTGATCGGCGTCACGCCGATCGTCAACCTGGAGTGGATCCAGAAGATCAAGCGCGACCGCGACGAGCGCGGTCAGACCGTGGACGATGTCACCGGCACCATCCTGCGCCGCCTGCCGGACTACGTGACCTACATCACGCCGCAGTTCTCGCGCACCGACGTCAACTTCCAGCGCGTGCCGCTGGTGGACACCAGCAATCCCTTCGTCGAACGCGATATCCCCACCGCCGAGGAAAGCCTGGTGGTGATCAGCTTCCGCCTCAATTCACGCGTCGAGGCCGACATCGGCAAGCTGGTCGACGGCATTCCCAATGCCTTCCTGTCGCGTTCCACCACCGTGGTCGTGCCCGGCACCGAGATGGAAGTGGCGATGGAGTCGACGCTGCGCCCGGCGGTGAAGCGCCTCGCCGCTGCGCGGCGCAAGGCGCTCAAAGAGAAGGACAAGGACTGACACACCGGCAGCCGTCATCCTGAGCGCAGCGAAGGATCTGGCCGGACGCTCCGCACAACCAGGCAATAAGAGGATTGAAACGCATGCGCACCCGCAAGCTCGGCCCCACTGATCTCGACGTCAGCCGCATCTGCCTCGGCAGCATGACCTGGGGCGAGCAGAACAGCGAGGCCGAGGCGCACCAGCAGCTCGACTACGCCGTGGCGCAGGGCATCAACTTCATCGACGCCGCCGAGATGTACCCGGTGCCGCCCAAGGCCGAGACCCAGGGCCGTACCGAGCAATACCTCGGCAGCTGGCTCAAGGCCCGCGGCGGCCGCGACAAGCTGGTGATCGCCACCAAGGTCATCGGCCCCGGCGAATTCCCCTGGATCCGCGGCGGCCCGCGGCTGGACCGGGCCAGCGTGCTCGCCGCCTGCGATACCAGCCTGAAGCGCCTGCAGACCGATTATGTCGACCTGTACCAGGTGCACTGGCCGGCGCGCAGCACCAATTATTTCGGCCAGCTCAACTACCGCGCCACCAATGACCGCGCCGCCACGCCCATCGAGGAAACCCTGGTCGCGCTGGCCGAGCTGGTAAGCCAGGGCAAGGTACGGCACATCGGCATCTCCAACGAAACGCCCTGGGGCGTGAGCGAGTATTTGCGCCTGTCGCGCGAGAACAAGCTGCCGCGGCCGGTGGCGATCCAGAATCCCTACAGCCTGCTCAACCGCAGCTTCGAGGTGGGCTTGTCCGAGTTCGCGCATCGCGACAAGCTGGGGCTGCTGGCGTATTCACCGCTGGGCTTCGGCGTGCTCGCCGGCAAATACCTCAACGGCGCCCGCCCGCCGCAGGGCCGCATCACCCTGTTCCCGCGCTTCGGCCGCTACAACGGCGAGCACGCCGATCGTGCGGCGGGCGAATATGTGGCGCTGGCGCGGCAGCACGGGCTGGACCCGGCGCAGATGGCGCTGGCCTTCGTCGGCTCGCGGCCGTTCACCGTTTCCACCATCATCGGCGCCACCAGCATGGAGCAACTGCGCTCGAATATCGCTTCCAGCGAGATCAAGCTGTCGGATGAGGTGTTGCAGGGCATCGAGGCGATCCACAAGCGCTATACGATTCCCTGTCCTTAGAGCTTGCTCGCTTGATTGTTCTTTCTCCTCACGAAGTGGGGAGAGGGTAGTGGTGATGGGCGCTTTTCTATTTGAACAAACACTGAAGCCCGTTCGTCCCGAGTGCCCGCGCCAGCGGGCGTGCTGTTCCGAATGTCCCGAGTAGCGTTGCGGAGCAACGCGTATCGAGGGAGGGACCGGCGCCAATCCCTCCCAATGTCATTCTGAGCGCAGCGAAGAATCCGGCCTCACCACCCGCTGTTGAAACTGAGCAGCGTGCGCTTGCGCGCGTGCCTGGATCCTCCTGACACCTGGACGAAGTAGGTCGTCTTCAAGGCGGAACCGCACTTTCAATTTGCGCGCAAATGGTCCGCGCGCAAGCGCGTGCGACAAACCCTTCAGGTCAAAACTATAAAACAGCGAAACAGCGGCAAATTCAGACGCATAGCCGCAATCCGCAGCCTCTCCGGAAAACTGAAATCCCCCATCAATGGCAAAATGCACTTATGGCTCTGAAGATCACCCACGAGTGCATCAACTGCGACGTCTGCGAGCCGGAATGCCCGAACGAGGCGATCTTTCAGGGTATTGAGATCTACCAGATCGATCCAAACCTGTGTACCGAGTGCGTCGGCCACTTCGACAAGCCGCAATGCGTCGCGGTTTGCCCAGTGGACTGCATCCCGCTTGATCCGGAGCACCCGGAGACGCAGGAGCAGTTGCTGCAGAAATATCGCCGTCTGACCACGCTGACGCGCTGAACCCCATATTGCCGTTTCACCTGCCTGGCACGTTCAACCAGGACAGGCGTTGCCACGGAGAAGGAATCGCATGGACTCACGGCTGAAATCCCGTATTGCTTTGAGCGTTCGTCCGGCTGCCGCTGCTTTCATCGTGGTCCTGGCGTTTTCGGCCCAGGCGGGCAGCAAGCCGCCCGGCTACGCCGTGGCCAGCGCCCATCCCCTGGCCACCGACGCCGGCATCGAGATCCTGCAGCAGGGCGGCAATGCCTTCGACGCGGCGGTTGCGGTGAGCGCGGCGCTGGGCGTGGTCGAGCCCTACAGCTCCGGTATCGGCGGCGGCGGCTTCTGGCTGCTGCACCGGCAGCGCGACCGCTTCGAGACCATGGTCGACGGCCGCGAGATGGCGCCGCAGGCGGCCTCGCGCGAGATGTACCAGGACGCGCAGGGGCATGCCATCGCCGACCTGTCGCAGAACGGCCCCATCGCCGGCGGCATTCCGGGCACGCCGGCGGCGCTGGATCACATCGCCTCGCGTTACGGCAAGCTGGGTCTGGCGCGCGACCTGGCGCCGGCGATCCGCCTGGCCCGCGAAGGCTTCCCGCTGGACGCCCGTTTCGCCAAATTCATCGGTATGGAGGCCAAGCGCATGTCGCCGGCGGCGCTGGCTCTGCTGCTGCCCGATGGCAAGCCGCTGGCCGAAGGCGCGATCCTGCGTCAGCCCGATCTGGCCGATACCCTGCAACGCCTCGCCGACCACGGCCGCGACGGCTTCTATGCTGGCGCCACGGCGCAACAGCTGGTGGACGGAGTCAGGGCCAGCGGCGGCATCTGGACCCTGCAGGACCTGGCCAATTACAAGGCGCTGGAACGCAAGCCCATCGTGCTCAACTTTGAGCACTACCGCATCGTCACCGTGCCGCCGCCCTCGGCGGGTGGGGTAGGCCTGGCCGAGATGCTCGACCAGCTTGCGGTGCTGCACTGGAACGGCGCCAACGGCGTGCATTCGCAGCAGCAGGTGATCGAGGCGATGCGCCGTGCTTACCGCGATCGCGCCGCTTATCTGGGCGATCCCGACTATATCGACGTGCCGCTGAAGCGCCTGCTCTCGCCTGAATACGCGCGCGAGCTGGCCGGCACCATCCAGCCGGACCACGCCACGCCCAGCGCCGATCTGCCGCCGCCGGGACAGCCGAAGCGCCCGGCTAAAGAGGGCGTCGATACCACGCATTATTCGATCATCGACGGCGACGGCAATCGCGTCGCCGCCACCGTCACCGTCAACCTGATTTTCGGCTCGGCCTATCTGGCGCCTGGCACCGGCGTGTTCGTCAACGACGAAATGGACGACTTCGCCGCCAGCACCACCGATTCCAACGCCTTCGGCCTGATCGGCTCCTCCGCCAACGCCATCGCCCCGGGCAAGCGGCCGCTGTCGACCATGACGCCGACTTTTGTCGAAGGGCCCAAGGGCGTGCTGGTGATCGGCACGCCGGGCGGCAGCCGCATCCTCACCATGGTGCTGCTGGGCATGCTCGACTTCTTCCGCGGCGCCGATGCGCCGGCCATCGTCGGCGCGCCGCGCTACCACATGCAGTACCTGCCGGATCAAGTGCAGTTCGAGAAGGGCGCGTTCGATGCGGACACGCAGACCGCGCTGACTGCCATGGGCTACAAGCTGGATGCGCTGAACAATCCTTACGGCAACATGCAGGTCGTGCTGTGGCGGCCGTCGCAGAACACTTTGCAGGCGGCAGCGGATCCGCGCGCAGTGGGCACGGCGCGGGTGGTGCTGCACACCAAACCCTGAAACCGGTGCGCAGGCGCTCGGCTAAGTGGGCTTACGCCGCTTTGGCGCGCGATGGCGTTTGACGCGGACCGCGTGCGGCGGCTTTGCCCGTCGCTCGTGCCGGGCGTTGGCCCCGGGTCAGGATGGCGCGCAGTTCGCTGGCGCCGACCACGTGCGGCCGCAGCCTTAGCCCGTCGAAGGAGCCGCCCTCGATCATCGCGCCAATCCGCGCCAGATTGGCGATGACGCTTTCACGATAGGGATTGCGCCCGTCGAAATGCGCTTCCAGGTAATGATGGGCGCCGCCGAAATAGCCGTCGAGGCGCTCTTCCCACAGCTTGTGGTTGTAGTCGGGAGTGCGGGTCAGCAGATCGCCCACCGAGCGATACACCGGTGTCGGGCCACCTTCCCTGTGTTCTCCGGCAAGGCCGCAGAATTCGAATTCGCGATACAGATAGTCGCGGCATTTCTCCAGATAACAGCGGTCTGCGGTCTGCGCCAGCACGTCGGCGGTGCCGAGCAGGAAGCCCATCATGCGATCGTGCGGATGGGATACCTCGATGCGCTCCAGCGCGATCTCGTAGCCGGTGAAATGCACCACCCGGCTGGCCAGACCGGCCTCGGCCGCGTAGCCGATCTGCGGCAGGTAGTGCTTGAGGAATTCGGCGCTGCGCTTGACGTGGGTCAGGGTGAATTCGGCGCCGTTGGCGGCGGCATCGCCGGCATGGCGGATATAGCCGGCGTCATGGAACAGGGCGATGACCACGCCCAGGATGGCGCGGCGCGGGCCCAGGCGCTGGTCTGCGGCAACGCTGCGGTCATGGCCGTCGAGCAGGCGCGCCATGGCCAATGCGCAATCCAGGCTGTGCTGGGCGTCGTGGTACCAGGTATCGCAGCCGAAATAGCCCGGCAGCCAGCCGGCGTAAAGCTCGCCGAAGGTAGTGAAGGCGTGATCCAGCGCCTCCAGCTCGATGCCGGGATAACGCGCCTGGAAAATCGCGCTCACCGCATCACACACCTTGGCCGGGTTGGAGATGCAGACGCGGTCGGTCACGTCGTAATGATTACGACGATGGGGGAGGGGCGAACCCGCTGTTGCTGCTGAACTGTGATGCATACCCCACATATTAGGGGGACGCGCGGCCGGTGCAAGCCGCGCCGTGTGAACCAAATCACACTTGCGGGGCGTACTCCGCCGTAACCGGCGTATGGTCCGATGGGCGGTCATTTCGCCGCGGTGCAACATCGATGGTGCAGCTCAGGCAATCCTGCGCCAGCGCCGCCGAGGCCAGCACATGATCGATGCGCAGGCCCAGGTTGCGGCGAAACCCCGCCTGACGGTAATCCCACCAGGAAAAACTCTGCGGCGGCTGCTCGAACAGGCGGAAACTGTCCTTCAGCCCCAGTTCCAGCAAGCCGCGGAAGGCGCTTCGCTCCGGCTCGCTGCACAGCACCTGGCCGGCCCAGGCGGCGGGATCGTGCACATCCTCGTCGGCGGGGGCGATGTTGTAGTCGCCGGTCACCGCCAGGCGCGGGTGGGCCGCCAGTTCGCTGCGCAGATAGCCATGCAGCGCCTCCAGCCAGCGCAGCTTGTAGGCGTATTTTTCCGAGCCCACCGCCTGGCCGTTGGGCACGTAAACATTGATCACCCGGACGCCGGCCACGGTGGCGGCGATGACCCGCTTCTGCTCGTCGGCGAAGCCGGGCAGGTCGCGGCTGACCTCGCTCAGCGGGTGGCGTGCCAGCAGGGCCACGCCGTTATAGGTCTTCTGCCCGTTGTGCGCGCAGTGCCAGCCCGCCGCCTCGATTTCCACCGCCGGAAAGGCCTCGTTGGTCTGCTTGGTTTCCTGGATGCCGATCACGTCCACCGGATTGTCGCGCAGCCACTCCAGCAACTGCGGCAGGCGAACCTTGAGGGAGTTGACGTTCCAGGTGGTGATTTTCATGGGAGCGGCTTTTGCATGCGGTAGGCAGGGCGAGGGGAGGGGCAACCCGCGCGACTTAGTGTGAATGAGTACACATTATTGATTGCCGGGCATCGACGATACTGGGATGATGCCAGACAGGGATGCTTCATATTACTGATCGGGGCTTGGGGGGCAATTATGCGTTTCGTGGGCTTTTCCGTATTTATTTCCGTTTTCACCCTGGCGGCGCTTGCGCCGAGCGGGGCTTTCGCGCAAAACGCCGCCGCAGGCAGCGTGGGCTTGCTCAACGGGCGGGCGCAGGCCACCGGCCTGAATGCCCCGACGCATGCCCTGGCCAAGGGCGATCCGGTTTACGGCGGTGACATCGTCGAGACCGGTTCCTCCAGCTACGCCATGATCCGCTTTACCGACCAGGGCACCGTGCTGCTGCGGCCGAACAGCAAGTTCCAGGTGGAGAAGTATCAGTACGGCGCCGGCGCGCCGGTCCCCGCAGCCGCGCCTGCGCAGCCTGAAGCACTGGCGCCACTGCAGGCCGCCACTGCCGCCACTGCGCCGGATTCGACCTTCTTCCGCCTGCTCAAGGGCGGCCTGCGCGCGGTCAGCGGCCTGGTGGCTCATGCCGACTACAGCCACTACCTGATGAGCACGCCGGTGGCGACCATGGGTATCCGCGGCACCGACTACGAAATTGCCATGTGCGAAGGCAGCTGCCTGACCGATCCGACGGTGACGCAGGCGGTGCCGGCGGGCAAGAGCCTGGACGGCGCCGTGGTCAGCGGCGTCAACCAGGGCCAGATCATCGTCACCTCCTTCACCGGCAACTCGGTAACGCTGAACGCCGGCCAGGCTGTCATCACCCTGGCCGATGGCAGCCAGTACCTGCTGGGTGCATTGCCGGCCTTCCTTGAGACCGGTACCGACGCGGTGGTCGAAGGCGGCGTGGCCGCCGGCGGCGCCACCGCCGCATCGGCTGCGGCTGGCGGCAGCTTGCTGGTCGGGGTTGGTATGAGCGCCGCCATCGCCGCATTGATCGGCGTGGTCGTCAGCACTTCCAGCGATAGCGGCACCACCGCCACCACTTCGACCACTTCCACCGCCGCCGCTGTCGCGCACTGATCGCGATTGCGATTTTTACCTGAACGCCCGCCCTGCGCGGGCGTTTTTTATGGGCTCTTCGCTGCCGCTGCCGTATCGCCTTGGCCGCTGCCGGGCTTGACGATCACCGTACAGGTCATGCCCGAAGCCAGTACTACGCCGTCGGGAATCTGGTCGAAGGCGATGCGCACCGGCACGCGCTGCGCCAGCCGCACCCAGTTGAAGGTCGGGTTGACGTCCGCCAGCAGGCGCGGGCCGCTGGGGTTGTCGCGGTCGGTGATGCCCCGCGCCAGACTTTCGATGTGGCCGTGCAGGGTCGGGCCGCCGCTCATCATGTGGATGCTCACCGCATCGCCCTGATGCAGGTAGGGCAGCTTGGTTTCCTCGAAATAGCCGTTGACCCGGAACGAGTGGCTGTCGATCACCGCCAGCAGGGCGCGGCCGGCGCTGGCGTAGTCGCCGGGATGCACGTCGAGATTGGTGACATAGCCGTCCACCGGCGCCTTCACCTCGGTACGCTGCAGGTTCAGCGCCGCGGTATCGCGCGCCGCCTGCGCTTCCTGGTATTGCGCCGCCGCGGCGCTGGCGGAGGAGGCGGACGAGTCCTGGCTTTCGCTCGACACCACCACGCCGGAGAGGGAAGCGCGCCGCTTCGCTTCGCGGGTCTTCAGTTCGTAGTCGATCTTGCGCGCGGCTACCGCGGCGTCGGCCTGGGCCAGGGCGATGCGGTAGCGCTCGGCATCGATGTGGAACAGCACGTCGCCGCGATGCACCAGCTGGTTTTCCTGCACCGGCACTTCCACCACGATGCCGGACACATCGGGCGCCACGCTGATCACATCGGCGCGGACGCGGCCGTCGCGGGTCCAGGGCGAATACATGTAGTGCCGCCACAGCGCGATCGCCACCACGATGGCGACAGTGAAGATGACGGCGGTCATGAGAAAGCGCAGCAGGGATTTCGGATTCATCGGCACACCTTTAAAAGGCGTTTCGCGCAAAGACGCAAAGACGCCAAGGAGAAAAGCATGGACCTCTGCGGCTCGCATATCGAACGAGGCCCGGCTTTGGTCCATGCTGCTTGATCATGAAACTTCTTCTTCATAAATTTCTTTGCGTCTTTGCGTCTTTGCGTCTTTGCGTCTTTGCGCGAGCCGGCTTTTTGTTAACGGTACAGCAGCAGCCCCATCGCGCCGAACAGGCAGACGAACAGGCTGAAGCGGAACAGGGAGGGGTGCCATACATGGGCATAAAGGCCGAGCCGCGCCAGCACCGAGTCGAGGCCCCATTGCATGGCGAAGGCAAGGACGAACACCGGCAACAGGGTCGGCATGTAGAAGCCGAGCAGTTCGATTTCACGCGGCATGGGAAGCTCCGGGCGCGGCAATAACGGGGTTCTCGACCGAGGACAGCGTGGCGAAGGTTTCATCGTCGAGCAGCAGGGTGCGCAGCAGGTGCAGACCGACGCGGCCGCGCTTGAGGGCGGCGCGCTCGGCGGCGTCGATATCGTCAGCCTCCAGCGCCGTCTCGATCCTGCTGGTGGCGCGCGCCACGCCTTCGAGCGCCTGTTCGCGCCGCTGCTGCGTCGGCTTCTCGAACAGGCGCGCCAGCGAGCGCACGCAGGCGTGCAGGGCGGCGCGGCTGCCGACGCCCAGCGTGCCGATGACGGACGCCTCGCGCAGATCGATGATGGCATGACCGCTTTCCAGCACCGACAGGGCGCGGCCGAGCAGACGCCGGTCCTCACCGCCGGCGCGGTCGGCGCCGATTAGCAACTGGCCGAGCAGGTCGCGCGTGCTGTTCTCGAAACGGTGGCGCAGACCATTGAGGGAGCCGAAGCAGGCCAGCAGCGCGCGGCGCCGCAGGCTGCGCACCAGGTGCAGGCGCAGGCGGCGTGTTTCTGCCGGAACCAGCAGGGCGAACACCAGGGCGGCGACGCCGGCGCCCAGCAGCGCGGCGCAGCCGTCGTTGAGCACCGGCAGCGGATCGAAGCGCGTGATGTTTTCCACCCCGACGATGTTGCCGAACATGATGTTGTAGCCGGCGCCGATGCCGGCGGTGCGCGGATTGGTGATCAGCTTCACGCCGATCATGATGAATGGCGTCATGCCCGCCGCCAGCAGCGGGAAGCCGTCCAGCGGCGGCAGCACCACGAAGGCGCAGACGAAGGCGGCGATCAGGCCCCAGATGAAGCCAATGCTGAGTCCGCGCACCGCCAGTACCGGCGACGGCGCGGCGGCGAACAGGCAGCAGAAGACGCAGGCGATGGTGGCGGCGCCGGCGCCGCTGGGCCAGGCCGAGGCGATCCAGAAGGCGCTGACCGAGAGCAGGGCCACGGTGGCGCGTACGCCGCTGAGCAGGGCGGTGATCCAGTCGGCGTGCGCGACATAGTGCGGCGCGGGCCGGTGCGCCCGGGTGCCGGGCCGCGCCAGCGCGACGTAGCTGGCGGTGTAGTCGTGCATCTCCTCGGTGAAGCGCTGCAGCAGATCGGCGGCGCTGTCGAAATCCAGCAGCTCCGCCCGGTCGGCGTCGTGCTCGATCGCCGTGCGCGCCGCGGCGATGCGCTGCGGCAATTTTGCGCGGAATGCCGCCAGGCGCTGCGCCAGCGGCGCGGCTTCGGCGGCGGTCGCCGGCATCACGCCTTCCTCCGGCATCAGTTCGGTGGCGAGCGCCTGGTACAGCGGCGCCAGCTGATCCAGCGCGCGGTGGCAGCCGCGCCGGCGCAGGCGCTGCATCATCTGGTGCAGCATGTGGATGCTGGTGGTGGACGACATGTAGCCGGCGTTGAGCAGGCGCAGGCGCTCGCTGCGCACGCGCGCGTCCGGGCTTTCGAAGTAGGCGGCGTCGCGCTGCGCTTCGAAGGCGATGACGTTGGCGACGAAGTGATCGTGCGAGCGTTCCATGCTGGCGTGATCGAGGCGGCCGCGCAGGGCGCCGGTGACGAAGCCCAGAAACTCGCGGTAGCTGCCGCGCACCATCGTCACCAGGCGGGCGCCAAGTGCCTGCGGCAGCACCAGGTCGGCGACCAGGCCGGCGCAGAGGATGCCGAGCATCACCTCCGACACGCGGAATACGGCGATGCTGAATACCGCCTGCGGCTGCTGCGCCGAGGGAAAGCCGATCAGGCAGGCGGTGTAGCCGGCGAGGACGAAGGCGTAGGCGCGGAAGTTGCGGTACAGCGCAGCGCCGGCCGTGCATAGGCCGACCCACACCGCCATGGCGACGAGGAACAGCTCGCGCTGCTGCGCGAACAGGCCGACCAGCACGAAGGTCGCCAGGCAGCCCGCCATGGTGCCGAGGACGCGGTAGAAGCTCTTGGCCAGCACCAGGCCGGTCTGCGGCTGGGCCACGATGAACACGGTCAGCATCGAGCTGCGCGGCGAATCGAAGCCCAGGCGGAAGGCGATCCACAAGGCCAGCAGCGCGGCGAAGACGGTCTTGGCGACGAAGATCCAGGCCGGACCCTCGCTGCCGGCCCAGTCGCGCCATGCCTCGCGCCAGGTCGGTGGCGCGATGCTTGCCGCCGGGAGCGGGGTGGCGGACATGTCCTATTGATCCAGCTTGGACAGCGGCCGCCGCAGCAGTGCGGTCGCCTGTTGCAGCTCGTTCTTGCTCAAGCCGCCGTAAAGCTGGTCCAGTGCCTGCCACACTTTCGGCTGGAACTGCTCCACCACGCGCTCGCCTTCGGCAGTCAGCCGCAGCACCACGCGCCGCCGGTCGGAGGTCGAGGGATAGCGCTCGATCAGGCCCTTGTGCAGCAGTTCGTCGCAGATGCGGGTGACGTTGGTGGGCTTTTCGCCGGTGGCGTTGCTCAGCTCCGACGGGGTCGAGGTCTGGTCATCCGAGCCGTACATCATCATCAGCGCGGTGTAGGTGACGTAGTTCAGTTCGAACGGCTTCAGCACCGCGTTGCACAGCTCGGTCTGAAGTTTCTGTATATGGGTGATCAGGCGCGCCAGCCGGGCGTGATCGAGCGGGTAGCCGGGCAGGCGCCGCTTGGTGACTTCGATGCGGTGCTCGACCTCGCTGAAGCTGTCGCCGTGCGCATCCGGCCGTACGCTGTGGTCGTCACTGATCATGGCTGCACCTGTCCTGCTTTCGCGGTCTGCGCCGGCGGGGCTTCGCTGAAGCCGCCGCCGAGGGCCTTCATCAGGGCCGCATAGGTTTCCAGCTGGCGCGCCACCAGTTGCGCGCGGTTGCGCTGCTGCACCAGCAGCTCGGCCTGGGTGCTGAGCACGCTCAGGTAATCGGTGAGGCCCGCACGGAAACCCTGCTCGGCCTGGCTGTCGGCGGTCCTGGCCGAGCCCAGGGCGGCATCGGTACGTTCCAGTTGTCTGGCCAGCGAACGCAGGCTGACGACCTGATCCGCGACTTCGTGCAGCGCACCGATCACCGCGTTGTTGTAGGACTCCACCGCGATGTCATAGCCGGCGCTGCGCGCGCGCAGGTTGCCGCGCAGCTTGCCGCCCTCGAAGATCGGCAGGCTGATCGCCGGACCGAAGCCGCCGGTGAGGGCGCTGTCGGTGAATAGCTGGCTGAAGCTGAGGGTTTGCAGTCCGCCGAAAGCGACCAGGTTGATGTCGGGATAGAAGCGGGCCTTGGCCACTTCGACATCCTTCGCCGCCGCTTCCACGCGCCAGCGCTGCGCCACGATGTCCGGGCGGTGGCCGACCAGGCCGGCGGGCAGGGCCGCCGGGATCTGTGCCGCATGCTCCAGGCTCAGGGTCGGGTGCGCGATCTTCTCGCCGTCGCCCGGACCCTTGCCGGCCAGCGCGGCGAGCTGATTGCGCTGCAGGGCGATTTTCTCGTCGATGCCCTCGATCTGGGCCTCGGATTCGGGCAGCACGGTCGTCGCCTGGTTCACTTCGAGCTGCGTGCCCAGGCCGGCCTTGTAGCGGCGATGGGCGATGTCGAGAATCTTCTGCTGCCGCTCCAGGTTGGCCTGCGCCACGTCGCGCAGCGCGTACTGCGCCGACAACTGCACATAGCCCTGCACCACCGCTGTTGCCAATGCCAGTTGCGCCGCGCGCACTTCCACCTCGCCGGCATGCACCGAGTCGAGCGCCGATTCGAGGCCGTTGCGGTCCTTGCCCCACAGGTCGAGATCGTAGGAGGCCTTGAGCAGGACTTCGTTGTTCCAGAAGGTATTGGCCTGGGTAAACGAGGGGGTGAGTTCCTCGTGGGTGTAGTAGGTGCGGCTGAGGCCGGCTTCGCCCTCCACCTGCGGCAGGGTGCTGCCGCGCGCCACCGCCGCCAGCCCCTGCGCCTGGTCGACGCGGGCCCCGGCGATGCGCAGGTTCGGGTTGCCGGCCAGGGCTTCGACTACCAGCCGATCCAGTTGCGGATCGCCATAGGTCTGCCACCAGGCGGCGTCCGGCCAGGCGGCGTTCGCCGTCGCCGCGCGCAGCGCGGAACCGGCGTCGAGCGACTGCGCATCCATCCGCTGCGCGTGCGAGCCGATGCCCGACAGGTCGGCGCAGGCGGCCAGCGCGAAGCTCAGTGCGGCGGTGATGGCGTGGTGCAGTCTCATACGCTTGTTAATATCTCATATAAGAATAATCCATTAATGAAATATTAATAGTGGGATGGAAAAAAAGCAAGTCCGTAGATACAAACCCGGCCGCGATGATCGCCACAGTTCAGATCGGAGATCACTATTCATTGATTTCAATAGCTTATCCGATAGTTTGTAACAAATATTGAAATTTGTCAGTCCATATGCAAAGGTTTGTTCCTTCCCAAACCTCGGTGCTTCCATGAATATGCGTCAACTCGGTGCTACCGGTCCGCAAACCGCCGCTCTCGGCCTCGGCTGCATGGGCATGTCCGGCATGTACGGCCCCGCCGATGAAGCCGAAAGCATCGCCACCATCCACGCCGCGCTGGAGGCCGGGATCACTCTGCTCGATACCGGCGATTTTTACGGCATGGGGCACAACGAATTGCTGATCCGCGATGCGCTGCGCGGCCGTGCGCGCGAGCGGGCGCTGATCAGCGTCAAGTTCGGCGCGCTGCGCGATCCGGCCGGCGGCTGGGGCGGCTACGACGCGCGGCCTGCGGCGGTGAAGAATTTCCTCACCTATTCGCTGCGCCGCCTCGGCACCGACTACATCGACATCTACCGCCCGGCGCGGCTCGATCCGAAAGTGCCGATCGAGGAAACCATCGGTGCCATCGCCGACCTGGTCAAGGCCGGTTATGTGCGGCAGATCGGCCTGTCCGAAGTGGGGGCGGCGACCATCCGGCGTGCGCATCAGGTGCATCCCGTCTGCGATCTGCAAATCGAGTATTCGCTAGTGTCGCGCGGCATCGAAGCGGAAATCCTGCCGACGCTGCGCGAACTGGGTATCGGCGTCACCGCCTACGGCGTGCTGTCGCGTGGCCTGATCAGCGGCCACTGGTCGAAGGAGCGCGGCGCCGCCAAGGGCGATTTCCGCGGCAGCAGCCCGCGCTTCTCCGGCGAAAACCTGGAGCACAATCTGAAGCTGGTCGAAGCGCTGCGCAGCGTGGCCGCAGGCAAGGGCGTAAGCGTGGCGCAGGTGGCCATCGGCTGGGTGCTGGCGCGGGGTACGGATATCGTGCCTCTGGTCGGCGCGCGCCGGCGCGATCGCCTGCGCGAGGCGCTGGGCGCGCTGGAACTGAAATTGAGCGGCGACGATCTGGCGCTGATCGAGCAGGCGGTGCCGGCGGATGCGGTGAAAGGCACGCGCTATGCGGCGGCGCAAATGGCGCATCTCGACAGCGAGCATGCGCAGGCGCAGCAGCAGTGAACGATGGCGTCCTCACCGCGCAGCGCATCCTCGAAGCGGCGGAAGAAGTGCTGCGCCGCTATGGCCCGGCCAAGGCCACGGTGGTGGACGTGGCGCGCGCGCTGGACGTCAGCCATGGCAGTGTCTACCGGCATTTTCCGAGCAAGGCGGCGCTGCGTGACGCGGTAGTGGAGCGCTGGCTGCACGCGGTGTCGGCGCCGCTGGAACAGTACGCCGCCGCTGACGGCCCGGCGCCGCAGCGCATGCGGCTATGGTTCGACGCCCTGCGCCTGGCCAAGCGCAGGAAGGTGCTCGACGATCCGGAAGTGTTCGCCGCCTATTCCGAACTGGGCGCGGAGTCGCGCGCGGTGATCGCGCGGCACATCGATGTCCTGCTGGAACAGCTCGGCCGCATCATCGCCGACGGCGTGGCCCGCGGTGAATTCGAGGCCGCCGATCCGGCTGTGGCGGCGCGCGCGGTGCTGGATGCGACCATGCGCTTCCACAAGCCTGCCTATGCGGCGGAATGGGTCAAGCCGGACGATGCCGCCGCCTTCGATGGCGTGTGGAGCCTGATCCTGCGCGGGCTCAGCGCCAGGACCTAGTCACACTCCCTGTTTCGTCCGACAGGACGACGCCGTTTTCCGTCGGCGCTGTCATCGTAAACGCCTCGCACCATATGCAGAGGAATACGATGATGAGCACCGACGCCCTACATGGCGCCGAATGGGGCCTGCAGATCGAGCCGCCGCTGCGCTTGGCCGATGCGGACAAGCACCCCTGGGACGAAAGCGCCGACCTGGTGGTGGTGGGACTCGGCGGCGCCGGCGTGGCCGCCGCGCTGGAAGGCGTGGAGCGCGGCCTCAAGGTGATCGCGCTGGACCGTTACGACGGCGGCGGCTCCAGCGCCGCCAATGGCGGCATCTACTATGCCGGCGGCGGCACCGCGATCCAGCGCGAAGCGGGCGAGCAGGACTCGGTGGAGGAGATGTACAAGTACCTGCACATCGAAGTCGGCGGCGTGGTGTCGGATCAAACCCTGCGGCGCTTTTGCGAGGAGAGCGTGGAGACGGTGGACTGGATGATCGGCCACGGCGTCAAGCTCAACAGCAAGGTGTGGAAAGAAAAGACTTCGTATCCGCCGCTGGATTACTTTCTCTATCACCCGGACAGCTCGCTCGCCGCGCCCTATGCGCGGCAGGCCAAACCGGCGGCGCGCGGCCACCGCGTCTACGCCCGCAACGGCAAGAAGGCCTGGGGCCTCGGCGTCGGCATCTGGGCGCCGCTGCGCGACGCCGCGCTCAAGCTGGGCCTGCGCTTCCATAAATACGCGGAAGTGCGGCAGCTGGCGCTCGATGCCTCGGGCCAGGTGGTGGGCGTGAAGGCCTTGCAGATTCCGGCGGACAGTCCCGAAGCCGAGCGCTTCGGCCGCTACAGCGCGCAGGCGGCGAAGTGGATCGCGGCCTTGCCGCCGAGTTTTCCGCTGGCCTGGCTGACCTATGCCATCGGCCGCTGGTATCTGGGACGGGCGCAGCGCATCGAAGCGCAGCATCGGCAACCACGCTGGTTCCGCGCGCGGCGCGGTGTGGTGCTGTCGGCCGGCGGCTTCATCATGAATCCGGCGATGGTGCACCACTATGCCCCGAACTACGCTTCCGGCCTGCCCAATGGCACGCTCGGCGACACCGGCAGCGGCCTGCTGCTGGGCGCCTCCGCCGGCGGCGCGCTGGATCTGATGAACCGCATCAGCGCCTGGCGCTTCATCAGCCCGCCCAAGGCCTGGGCCCAGGGCATCCTGCTCAACCAGCGCGGCGAGCGCTTCGTCAACGAGACGCTGTACGGCGCCTCGCTTGGCGATGCCATCGTCGAGAGGCAGAACGGCAAGGCCTGGATCGTGCTCGACTCGCGCCTGCGCAAACAGGCTTTCCAGCAGGCGCGGGATCCCAAGATCGTGCCGTTCCAGCGCGACGTGGCGATGCTGAATTTATTGTTCAACTGCCACAAGGCGCCGAGCCTGGATGCGCTGGCCGGCAAGATCGGTTTCGACCGTGACACCCTGCGCCGCACCGTGGAGGGCTACAACCGCTGTGCGCGCGGCGAGCAGGCCGATCCGCTGGAGAAGCGCATCGATGAGATGGCGCAGATCGCCGCAGCGCCGTTCTATGCCATCGATGCCTCGGTCGACAGCCGCCTGCTGCCGATGGCGACGATGTCGGTTGGCGGGCTGAAGGTGGATGAGACCAGTGGACTGGTGCTGGATGCGGCGGGCAAGGCCATTCCCGGGCTTTATGCGGCGGGGCGCAACGCGGTGGGCGTGTGCTCTAACATTTACGTCAGCGGCCTGTCGTATTCCGACTGCGTGTTTTCAGGGCGGCGGGCGGCGCGGCATATGGTGGCGATGGTGTCGGCCGGATTCTGAGGGCCAGCACCGGCCTCATCCCCTGTCATTCTGAGCGCAGCGAAGAATCTGGCCCCACCCTCTCTGAAACAGGGCAGCGTGCGCTTGCGCGCGTGCCGGATCCTCCTGACGCCTCGGCGAAGTTTTTCGCCTCCGGCGAGTTACTTCTTTCCTACAGCGGAAAGAAGTAACCAAGAAACGCCGCCCCGGAGTCTGCGCCGTCCAATCGCAAAGCGATTGGACGGTCCCCTGCGCTTCTCGGCCGAGGTGGGGTTTTTAGACAGGCCATCCCTGGCCTGTCTAAAAACGCTTCGGCACCCATGCCTCGCCCGCGTCTGCGCGGGGCTATTCCACCTCGTCCTGTGATGCTCGGCGCAGCCAGACGGGGAGGTACGTCCAAAGCAGAATCAAAAACACCTCGTCATTGCCGCGAAAGCGAATCCAGGAGCCCAAGCCGCGCACTCCGCTACCCGCCCCTCACCCTGGCCCTCTCCCCACAAGTGGGGAGAGGGGACGGGCAGAGAGTCGCGAGGTTTTTGATTTTGATGTTGCCGTGCCGTGGACGTCCCCCCGTCTGGCTGCGCCGAGCATCACAGCCCACGGCGACCAGGCCCGCGCGTAGACGCGGGTCAAGGCAGGAGCCGAAGATTTCACCCACAGGCCATGGATGGCCTGTGGGTGAAACCCGCCGGGGGCGAGAAGCGCAGGGGACCGATCAATCGCTTCGTGATTGATCGGCGCAGACATCGGGGAATGTTTCTTTGGTTACTTTCTGTGCGTCACAGAAAGTAACCCGCCTTCAAGGCGGAACCGCATTTTCAATCTCCGGTTCCAATAGCCCGCGCGCAAGCGTGCACACCCAATCAGGCCGTCAACCCCGAATGCTTGAGCAAAGGCTCAATACTCGGCTTGCGCCCCCGAAACGCAACGAACAAGTCCATCGCATCCTCCGAGCCGCCTTTCGACAGCACCGTATCGCGGAAGCGATGCCCGGTCTCCGGCGAGAAGTGGCTTTCCTCGAACGCGGCGAAGGCGTCGGCAGACAGCACTTCGGCCCACTTGTAGCTGTAGTAGCCCGCGGCGTAGCCGCCGGCGAAGACGTGGGAGAAGCTGTTCGGCATGCGGTTCCAGGCCGGCGGCGGGAATACGCTGACTTCGCTGCGCGCCTGGTTCAGCGTTTCGAGCACGCGGGCGCCGGCCTCCGGTTTGTAGTCGCGGTGCAGGCGCAGGTCGAACAGCGAGAACTCGATCTGGCGCACGGTGGCGAGTCCGGACTGGAAGCTGCGGCCGGCCTGGAGCTTCTTCAGCAGCGCATCCGGAATCGCCGCACCGGTCTGCCAGTGATGGGCGAAGCCGTTGAGCGTATCGCGGTCGTAGGCCCAGTTCTCCATGAACTGGCTGGGCAGCTCCACCGCGTCCCAGGCCACGCCGCGGATGCCGGATACCGCCGCTTCGTCGACCCGCGTCAGCAGGTGATGCAGGCCATGGCCGAATTCATGGAACAGGGTCAGCACTTCGTCGTGGGTCAGCAGGGCCGGGTCGCTGCCCAGCGGCGGGGCGAAGTTGCAGGTCAGGTAGGCGACCGGCAGTTGCAGGCCGCTGTGGGTGCGGCGACGGCCGAGGCACTCGTCCATCCAGGCGCCGCCGCGCTTGTCCTGGCGCGCATAGGGATCGAGATAGAACAGGCCGATGTCGCTGCCGTCGGCCTCGCGCAGGGCATAGGTGGTGACGTCCTTGTGCCAGGTGGCGACGTTGCTGACCCGTTCGATCTTCACGCCGTATAGGCGCTCGACCAGGGTGAACATGCCCTTGATCGCCTGCGGCGCGGGGAAGTAGGGGCGCAGCTCTTCCTCGGAGAAGCCGAGCTTTTCCTCTTTCAGCTTCTCCGAGTAGTAGGCCGCGTCCCAGGGCTGGAAGTCCTCCAGGCCATCGCGTTTCTTTGCGTAGGCTTTCAATTCGTCCAGATCGGCCTGGGCGAACTTGCGCGCCTTGCCGGACAGGTCGAGCAGGAAGCGCTCGACGGCGTCGGGCGATTCGGCCATCTTGGTTTCCAGCGACAGCTCGGCGAAGTTCTTGAAGCCGAGCAGCAGCGCTTCCTCGTGGCGCAGCGCCAGGATCTCGCTCATCAGCGCGGTGTTGTCGTGCTGGCCGGCCAGCGGGCCCTGGTCGGAGGCGCGGGTGGCGTAGGCGGTGTACAGCTCCTGGCGCAGCTCGCGGTTATCGGCGTAGCTGATCACGGCGTCGTAGCTGGGGAAATCCAGGCTCAGCAGGAAACCTTCGAGTTGTTTCGCCTTGGCCCGTTCCGCCGCCTGGGCCTTGCCCTGCGGCGTCATGCCGGCGAGCAGGCTTTCGTCACTGACCTGCTTGCTGAAGGACTGCACCGAGTCCATCAGGTTCTCTTCGAACTTGCTCTGCAGCTCCGACAGCCGCATGGCGATTTCCTTGTAGCGCGCTTTCTCTTTGGGCGGCAGGGCGATGCCGGACAGGCGGAAATCGCGCAACGCATCCTCCACCACTTTCTTGCGCGTCGCCGAGAAGCCGGCGAAGCCCGGCTGCGCCTTGAGCCGCTCGTAGGCGTGGAACAGGGCTTCGTTCTGCGAAACCTCCAGGCCGTATTCGGTGATTTTCGGCAGGCAGGCGTTGAAGGCCTTGCGCCAGTCGGCGGTGGCGGTGACGCCGAACAGGTGCGACACCGGCCCCCAGGTCCGCGAGACGCGGTCGCCCATGTCTTCCAGCGGCTCGATCAAGGCCTCCCAGCTCGGCTCGCCCGGCGCGGCCAGCAACTGCTCCAGCGCCTTGCGGTTGTCGGCGAGGACGCTGTCCAGCGCCGGCTCGGCATGCTCCGGCCGGATCTGGTCGAAAGCCGGCAGGGCGCCGGGCGCGGCGGGGGCGAGCAGGGGGTTTTCCATGGAGAGCGCTTTCGGTAGTGAGAGTTAAACCTAGTGTCCGCGGCGCTTCAATTCAAGTGCGCGGCGGGGAACATCATGGCCAGTGGCGGCCGTGCAGGGTCAGCAGCAGGCTCAGGGCGGCCATCGCGGCGGCGCCGATCAGCACGCGGCCGCGCAGGCGGTAGCGTTCCAGCAGGGTCTGCCGCGGCACCGCGGCGAGCAGGAATTCGCGCTGGTCCGGCGGCCTGCCCAGCACATCGAGGTCGGGCAGGGCCTGCTGTTCGGCCCGCAGCGCGCGGATTTCCTCGAGGGCGGCGGTGCGAGCCGTTTCCCATTCTTCGGGGTCGATGCGGCCGTTGTGGTTGGCATCGAAGCGGCGCAGCAGTTCGCCGCGATCGCGCTTCCAGTCGCCCAGCAGGGCGGCGAGATCGCGGCTTTCGTCCGAGGCCTGCACCGCCGCCTGGGTGCGGAACCAGCCCTTCGCGGTGAGCAGGGCGTCCTCGGTGACCAGCTGTTCCGAATAACGGTATTTGCCGCTGCTGAAGAACGCATCCCAGCGGCTGCGCGGCAGATGCAGCGGCTTGCGCGCATGGCCGCGCCAGCTGCGCGAGATGTTGGGCTCCACATTGGCGCCGACCGGATCGACGATGCAGTCGCCGGTGGTGTCGCTGAGGTAGAACAGATCTTCGCTGGCGGCGTCGATGAGCACGTCGTTGTGCTTGTCGGAGGTATCGACGACGCGGCAGTGCCACCAGACGCAGGGTGTGCCGCTGAGCGGCGACAGGATGGGCGGGCCGGGCATCAGCCGGGCGCGGCCGAGCAGTTGCACATAACCCTGCGCGGCGGAGCGGATACGCGACTGCGGCGCATCTTCCAGCTCGCGCGCGCGGCTCAGATAGTGCCAGCCGAGCCAGCCCGCCACGCTGCCGCCGCAGGCTGCGGCCAGGGTCCATCCCAGCCCGAAGATGCCGCCGGTGTCCAACTCCGCGACGAGGGCTTCAGGCGCGGAACAGCGCGCGCAGGTCGACGTCCTGCTTGTCCTCGGCGCTGAATTGCAGCGACACCTTTTCGCGGAAGCCGCACAGGCGGGCTACGATCAGGTCGGGAAACTGTTCGATGCGGCTGTTGTTGTTGGCCACGTACTCGTTGTAGAACTCGCGGCGGTCGCTGATCTCGTTTTCCAGCGTGGTGATGCGCGACAGCAGATTGGTCATCTGCTGGTTGGCCTTGAGCTGCGGGTAGGCTTCCACGGTGGCGGCGATGCGGCCGACGCCGGCGCGCAGCGCGCTCTCCGCCGCGGAGACGCCGCCGACATCGCCTTTTTCGCGCGCCGCCTGGCTGCCGTCGCGGGCGCGCATGACGCGCTCCAGCGTGTCGCGCTCGAACTCCATGTAGGCCTTGCACACCTCCACCAGCTTGGGAATCTCGTCGTGGCGCTGCTTCAGCAGCACGTCGATATTGCTCCAGGCCTTGGCCACGCCGTTCTTGATCAGCACCAGGCTGTTGTAGATCAGCACGGCATAGAGCAACAGCGCCGCCAGGATGGCGAAGGGGAGGTAGTGAAGAATCATCGGGTTACCCAGTTTTTCCGGATTTTTAGGCAATCGGTTGCAGCCAGTATTGCATGTGCTGCCACGGTGCGGTGCGGTACTATTCCATCTTGTTCCCCAGATTCAACCCAAAGGAAGCCCCGGTGCGCGCCCTGTTACTCGTCATGGCCAGCTTGCTGGCTCTAAGCGCTTGTTCCAGCAATCAATTTCTCAATGCGACGGCCTCGGATTCGGGCTATACGCTGAGCCAGAACGTGGCCTTCGACGACGCCACCGCCCTCAAGCTGGACGTCTACGCGCCGCCGAATGCGGCCAACGCGCCGGTGGTGATATTTTTCTTCGGCGGCCGCTGGAGCGAGGGCGTCAAGGAGCAGTACAAGTTTGTCGGCCAGGCGCTGGCCGCGCGCGGCTTCGTCGCGGTGATCCCCAATTACCGGCTCTACCCGCAGGTGCACTATCAGGACATTCTCGGCGACAACGCCAAAGCGGTGGCGTGGGCCCATGGGCACATCGCCGGCTACGGCGGCAGCCCAGCCCGCATCGTGCTGATGGGTCATTCCACCGGCGCCTACGACGCGGCGATGCTGACCCTGGACCCGGAATTCCTGGTGCGTGCCGGCGGCAACCGCTCCTGGGTGCGCGGCATGATCGGCCTGGCCGGTCCCTACGACTTCCTGCCGATCACCGATCCGGACTTGCGCGACCTGTTCGCCCCGCCGGAAAACTACGAGAAGACCCAGCCGATCTTCTATGTCGACGGCAATAATCCGCCGCTGCTGCTGATGCATGGCGGCAAGGACCAGACCGTCGACATCAAGAACACCAACAACCTGTTCGACCGGGTCAAGCGCGCCGGCGGCGCCGCCGACAAGGTGATCTATCCGGAGCTCGATCACGGCCGCATCCTCGATGTCACCGCCACGCGGCTGCAGGGCTATGCCGATGTGATGGACAAGATCGACGCTTTCGTCCGGCGCGTCACCGTGGGCAATGCGCCCAACTCGGTGCAGCCGTCCTCGATCCAGACCTACGTGCCTCCTAAATGATCCGGCCCTACCGCGGCGTGCTGCCGCGCCTGGGGCAGCGCGTTTATGTCGATGCCGCGGCGCAGCTGATCGGCGATGTCGAACTGGGCGACGATGTTTCGCTGTGGCCAATGGCGGTGGTGCGCGGCGACGTCAACCGCATCCGCATCGGCGCGCGCAGCAATGTGCAGGATGGCTCGGTGCTGCACGTCACCCATGACGGGCCCTACTCTCCGGGCGGCGCCGACTTGCAGATCGGCGAGGATGTCACCATCGGCCACGGCGTGATCCTGCACGCCTGCCACATCGGCAACCGCTGCCTCATCGGCATGGGCGCGCGGGTGCTGGACGAGGCGGTGCTGGAAGACGATGTCTTCATCGCCGCCGGCAGCCTGGTGGCGCCGGGCAAGCGCCTGGTCTCCGGCTACCTCTACCGCGGCTCGCCGGCACAGCAGGCCCGGCCCCTGAGCGAGCGCGAGATTGCGCAGCTGCGGTATTCGGCGGAGCATTACGTCCGGGTCAAGAACCACTACCTGGAGTCCGGTGAATAGCAGTGCTTATTTGAGCAGTCGGGGCCATGGATGGCCCCGACTTGTCCAGGACGGACATTGCCGCATGTCGGCCCCGCCTGCGGCTTGAGCCGACCACCATGGACCGTGTGCGAATAGTCGAGGTAGGCGCGCGTGACGGCCTGCAGAACGAAGCCGCCCGCGTTCCCGCGCCGATCAAGATCGAGCTGATCGAGCGTCTCGCCAATGCCGGCCTGCCGGTGATCGAAGCGACCAGCTTTGTCAGCCCGAAATGGGTGCCGCAGATGGCCGACGCCACCGAGGTGCTGGCCGGATTGAAGCGCAAGCCCGGCGTGGCCTATCCGGTGCTGGTGCCGAACCTGCAAGGGCTGGAGCGCGCGCATCGCGCCGGCGCCGATCACGTCGCGGTGTTCACCGCCGCCTCGGATGCCTTCAACCGCAAGAACATCAACTGCGATATCGCCGCCTCGCTGCTGCGCATCCAGCCGGTGGTCGAGCGGGCCCTGGCCGCCGGCTTGCCGCTGCGCGGCTATGTCTCCTGCGTGCTGGGCTGCCCTTACCAGGGCGAAGTGGCGCTGGCCGACGTGGTGCGCGTCTCCGCCGCGCTGGCCGAAATGGGCTGCGAGGAGATTTCCCTGGGCGACACCATTGGCATCGGCACCCCGGCCAAGGCCCGCGCCATGCTGCGCGCGGTGGCGCAAGCGGTGCCGATGCGGCGCATCGCGGTGCATTTCCACGACACGCGCGGTCAGGCCCTGGCCAATATCTACGCCTGTCTGGAGGAGGGGGTGCGCTCGGTCGATGCCAGCGTCGCCGGTCTCGGCGGCTGTCCTTATGCACGCGGCGCCACCGGCAATGTCGCCACCGAGGATCTGGTCTACATGCTGCAGGGCCTGGGCATGGAAACCGGCGTCGATCTCGATGCCCTGGTCGAAACCGGCCGCTGGATGTCGGGCAAGCTCGGCCGCGAGCCAGCCAGTAAACTAGGGCGAGTCAAAAAAACCTGAGCGGGGGACTTGTGAACAAACTTTACCCCAGCGCTACTGCGGCGCTGGCTGGCATCATCACTGACGGCCTCACCCTGGCGGTGGGCGGCTTCGGCCTGTGCGGCATCCCCGAAGCCCTGATCGAAGCCCTGCGCGACAGCGGCAAGAAAGGCTTTACGGTGATCAGCAACAACGCCGGCGTCGACGGCTTCGGCCTGGGCCAGCTCCTGACCACCCGCCAGATCAAAAAGATGATCTCCTCCTACGTCGGTGAAAACCGCGAATTCGAACGCCAGTTCCTGGCCAACGAACTCGAACTGGAATTCACCCCCCAGGGCACCCTGGCCGAGAAACTGCGCGCCGGCGGCGCCGGCATCCCCGCCTTCTACACCAAGACCGGCTACGGCACCGTCGTCGCTGAAGGCAAGGAAACCCGCCAGTTCCCCGCAGCCGACGGCACCCTTGAGTGGTACGTCATGGAAAAAGCCCTCAAAGCCGACGTCTCCCTGGTCAAGGCCTGGAAAGCCGACAAGGCCGGCAACCTCATCTACCGCAAGACCGCCCGCAACTTCAACCCCATGATCGCCGCCGCCGGCGCCATCTGCGTCGCCGAAGCCGAAATCGTGGTCGAAGTGGGTGAACTCGACCCCGACCAGATCCACACCCCCGGCATCTACATCAAGCGCCTGGTGCACAACCCAAGTCCGGAAAAGCGCATCGAGCAGCGGACATTAAGGAAATGATTTCTCGCGCAAAGACGCCAAGACGCCAGGAAAAAACAACAGATGCTGTTGTTGTATTTGCGTTCTTTGCGTCTTTGCGCGAGCCAAAGAGGATTTGATACATGGCTTGGACAAGAGAACAGATGGCGCAACGCGCCGCCCAGGAACTGCAGGACGGCTACTACGTCAACCTCGGTATCGGCCTGCCCACCCTGGTGGCCAACTACATCCCCGACAGCATGGACGTGTGGCTGCAATCAGAGAACGGCCTGCTTGGCATCGGCCCGTTTCCGACCGAAGCGGAAGTCGACGCCGATCTGATCAACGCCGGCAAGCAGACCATCACCACCGTCCCCGGCAGCGCCTTCTTCAGCAGCGCCGACTCCTTCGGCATGATCCGCGGCGGCCACATCAACCTGTCCATCCTCGGCGCCATGCAAGTGTCCGAGACCGGCGACCTGGCCAACTGGATGGTGCCGGGCAAGATGGTCAAGGGCATGGGCGGGGCGATGGACCTGGTGGCCGGCGTCAAGCGCGTGGTGGTGCTGATGGAACACACCGCCAAGGGTAATGAATTCAAGATCCTGCCCAAGTGCAGCCTGCCGCTGACCGGGGTGGCCGTGGTCGACCGCATCATCACCGAGCTGGGGGTGCTGGATGTGACGCCGCAGGGGCTCAAGCTGGTCGAGCTGGCGCCGGAGGTCAGCTTCGATGAGATGCGCCGCAAGACCGGCTGCACCGTGCACAACTAGCATCTGGCATTCGAGTGCAGTGAAGCTCCGCAGATGTATTGCGGCCAGATCCTTCGCTACGCTCAGGATGACAAGCACAATTTTCAATCAGTTTTTTGACGGAAAGATATCGACATGACTCACAAACTCGTCCTGCTGCGCCACGGCCAGAGCCAGTGGAATCTCGAAAATCGTTTCACCGGTTGGGTCGACGTCGATCTCACCGAGCTCGGCCGCGCCGAGGCCAAGGCCGGCGGCGAGCTGATGAAGGCGGAAGGCCTGCGCTTCGATGCGGCCCACACCTCGGTGCTGAAGCGCGCCATCCGCACCCTGTGGACGGCGCTGGATGCGATGGACCAGCTGTGGCTGCCGGTGAACAAGACCTGGCGCCTCAACGAGCGGCATTACGGTTCGTTGCAAGGACTGGACAAGGCCGAGACCACAGCGAAATACGGCGAGGCGCAGGTCAAGGTGTGGCGCCGCAGCTACGATATTCCGCCGCCGCCGATGGCGCAGTCCGACGCGGGACATCCGGTCAACGATCCGCGTTACGGCGGGCTTGATCCGCGCGCGCTGCCTGCCACCGAGTCGCTGGCCACCACGCTGGAGCGCGTGCTGCCCTACTGGCACGACGCCATCGCGCCGCAGCTGAAGAGCGGCCAGACCGTGCTGGTGACGGCGCACGGCAATTCCCTGCGCGCGCTGTACAAGTACCTCACCGGCACCTCGGAAGCGGACATCGTGGAGATGAACATTCCCACCGGCATTCCGCTGCTGTTCGAGCTGGATGATGCCTTGCAGGTAAAGCAACATCGCTATCTCGGCGATGCCGAGGCGGCAAAACGCGCGGCGGAAGCCGTGGCCAACCAGGCCAAGGCGAAGAAGTAAGCGCCCAATAAAAAGCCGCCCGACTGGGGATAGCCGGGCGGCTGCTTGCCGCGCCAGGGGTGACGCGGCACGGGGCGGTTCGCGCCAGGGATGGAGAACGCGAACCATGGGCCTGCTACAAATGGCCCGGATCAACCGTACCTGACGCGCCTTACAGGCAGGTTTCCATCGGCGCGCCGCCGGCCGGGTTCGAGCTGACAAAAAAAGCGCAACCGCGTATTGCCCGCGGCTGCGCCGTTTGCCGCGGCCTTACTTGACGGCTTTGCGGATTACCCCAACCAGCACCAGCAGCACGATGGCGCCGATCACCGCGCCGATGAAGCCGGCGGACTGCCCCGGCTCGTAGAGATGCAGCGCCTGGCCGGCAAAGGTGGCGAAGAAAGCGCCCGCGATACCCAGCACCGTGGTGAGAATGATGCCCATTTTGTCGTCGCCGGGATGCAGCCAACGCCCGAGCAGACCGACGATAAACCCGATGATCAGCGTGCCGATGAGACTAAACATTGATCGTCCTCCTTGTCGTTATGGGAATTGCGGCGATGCCGATCCCGGGCATCGCCGCAGCCATATTACGACAAGTGCCGTAGCGGTTTGTCGTGCCGGTCGATCAGGCCGGCTTGCCTGAGCCAGGCTTGTGCGTCATCGGCATCGCCCTCGAACCAGGCCTGCGCCGATCCCAGGATGAAGTGGTAGCCCCAGGCGTCCATGTCGGCGAACAGCCGCGCGCGCGAGTAGCCCGGCAGGCGCGGCGCCAGCAGTGCCTGGAGATAGCACACCGCGTTTTCCTCGGTGTCGCTGCCGCCGGCGTCGGTGTGCAGTCCGGCGCGCCGCGCTTCGTCCATGCAGACGTAGTGACAGCCCTCGTGCAGGGCGGAGTGCACCGGGGTATCGGCCCGCACATGCAGTACATTGCCCACCAGCCCGGCTTCGGGCTCGCCCCAGTAACTGCCGGGAATGGCGGCGCCCGGTTCGACCAGCTCGATGCGCAGGCCATAGTTGTGCAGCAGTTCGCGCAGCGGATCGATGCCGATTTCGGACAGGGGAGTCACCATCGGTTCGGCGGGATGTTCGGCCATGAGCTCAGCCGACATCGACAGGGACGCCGTCGAATAGCGCGTCGATCCCAGCCAGCTTGGGCGACTGCGGATCGGCATAACCGCTGCGCAGCAGCCAGTCCAGCGTTACCAGGCTGGCGTCGACCGTCATCTCCCCGTCGGCGATCAGCGCCAGCGCCTCGGCGATGCTGACGAGGCGGTGTTCGCTGACTTCGCCGTCCTGTCCGGCCGGCTTGAAGTCGACGGGCAGGGGCAGGTCGTGCACGAAGATCTGTTCGCGCTGCACGCCTTCCGGGATTTCGGCGAGCAGGTGGATGGTGCGGCCGGGCGTGGCGCGGTTGGCGAGTTGCGCCGGAATGCCGGATTCCTCCCAGCATTCCTTCACCAGTGTTTCGGTAATGCCATAGCCCCAGCCGATGCCGCCGCCGACCACGTTGTCGAATTTGCCCGGATCGATGAACTTGCTCAGGCTGCGGCGCGCGATCCACAGGCGCGGCATGCCGTCGGCGCCGGCGACGATGCCGTTGGCGTGTACGCCGAAAGTCAGGGTGCCGAAAAAGCGCGCGGCGGCCCGTTCGATCAGGGCCAGCGGCTGTTCGGCGAAGCTGTTGCGGATGGTGTAGCGCTCGTTGCGCCAGCCGCGCACGTTTCCGGATTCGGCCAAAGCCCTGCACACCGGATCGAGTGCGGCGGTGCGGCTTTCCACAGAATCCAGCGCCGGCGCCAGCCTGACCGCCGCGCCGGGCAGCTCGAACACTTGCGGCCACTGCGCCAGCAAGCCGGCGTCCCCGGCGCGAATCCAGCCGAAGCGCCGCTGGCCGATGAGGAAGGGAAGATGGCGGTCAGGGCGAAAATTCCGACCTGCCTCGATGCATGGAAAGCTCATGTACAGGCGCGCGCAATGGGGTTGCGCGCAAATTTTAGGGTATTCGCCCGCGCCAGGTTGGGAAAGCGGTCTAGTCCAGGTCACTTTCATGTCACGCCCGTGACATAACTTGGCGGCCTCATAAGAGGCATCGCAATGGCATACCGTCTCGCAGTATTCGACATGGCCGGCACCACGGTCAGCAACACCGATCTGGTGGCCGTGGTCCTGGTCCAGACCCTGGCCGCGCATGGCTTCCACGCCGGGCTGGAGCAGGCGCGCGCGCTGATGGGTTATCCCAAGCCGGAAGCGATCCGCCGCCTGCTCGGCAGCGCCGCGGAAGAGGTTCTGGTGCGGCGGCTGCACAACGACTTCGTGCCGCGCATGATCGCCAGCTATCGCGACAGCGATGAAGTGGCGCCGATGCCGGACGCGGAGGGCTGCTTTGCGGTGCTGCGCGCGCGCGGTATCCGGGTGGCGTTGAACACCGCGTTCACCCGCGACATCGCGCAAGTCATCGTCGATCGCTTCCACTGGCTCAGGGACGGCCTGATCGACGACCTGATCGCCACCGACGAGGTCGCGGCGGGCCGTCCGCAGCCGGACATGATCCGCGCGCTGATGGCGCGCCAGGGCCTGAGCGATCCGGCCCAGGTGATCAAGATCGGCGATACCGAGGTGGACATCCGCGAGGGGCGCAATGCCGGCGCCGGGCTGGTGATCGGCGTCACCACCGGCGCCTACAGCCGCGCCGCGCTGCAGGCGTATGCGCCGGACCACATTGTCGACAGCCTGAGCGAGCTGATGCCGCTGCTGTAAGGCCGCGCGCTCCCGTCTGAAACCCCATCATGGCCATCCTCGAATCCGCCGAACTGCCGTCCGCACCGCCGCAGTTCACGCGGCACATGCCTTCCTTGCGCAACAGCCCCTACCTGTCCAGCGTTGTGGCGGGTTGCGCGGCGATGCTCACCTATCTGTGCATGTACGCCTTCCGCAAGCCGTTCTCCGCCGCCACCTTTCCCGGCGAGCAGCTGGCGGGGATGGACTACAAGGCCTGGCTGGTGATGGCGCAGGTGCTGGGCTATGCCTGCAGCAAGTTCATCGGCATCCGCGTCATCGCCGAGATGCGGCGGGTACAGCGCTGGCAGCCGCTGCTGCTGCTGATCGGCATTTCCTGGTTGGCCCTGCTTGGCTTCGCCCTGGTGCCGCGGCCCTGGAACATTGTCTGCCTGTTCTTCAACGGCCTGCCGCTGGGCATGGTCTGGGGCGTGGTGTTCAGCTACCTGGAAGGGCGCCGCGCCACCGAGCTGATGGGTACCATTCTGGCCTCCAGCCTGATTTTCGCTTCGGGCCTGGTGAAGACGGTGGGGCGTTATCTGCTGATCAGCGGCGTCGATCAGTTCTGGATGCCGTTTCTTACCGGCCTGATTTTCGTGCCGCCGCTGCTGGCCTGCGTGGCGCTGCTGGAGCGTCTGCCGCCTCCCGATGCGGCTGACCTGGACGCACGCGGCGTGCGTCTGCCGATGTCGGCGAGCGAGCGCGGCCGTTTCCTGCGCCGCTTCCTGCCGGGACTGGCCCTGGTGATCGTGTGCTATGTCGGCCTTACCGTGGTGCGCGATTTCCGCGACAGCTTCGAGGCGGAGCTGTTGACCGAGTTCGGCTTCGGCAAGCGCGTCGGCCTGTTCGTGCAGATCGAAACCCCGATCGCGATTCTGGTGCTGCTGGCCACCGCCAGCCTGGTTCTGGTGCGCGACAATCTGCGCAGCCTGATGATCATTCACGCTCTGATGATCGCCGGCGTAGTCTGCGCCGGCCTGTCGACGCTGGCCTTCCGCGCCGGCCTGCTGCCGCCGCTGTGGTGGCTGGGGCTGGTCGGCCTGGGCTTGTACCTGGCTTACGTGCCGTTCAACTGCGCCTTCCATGAGCGGCTCATCGCCACCTTCAAGGGCTCCGCCAATGTCGGTTTCCTGATCTATCTGTGCGATGCCTGCGGTTATCTCGGCAGCATCGTGGTGATCCTGCTGAAGGAGGCCGGCGGCCTGCACCTGTCGTGGAGCCGCTTCTTCGGCGACTGCGTGCTGCTGCTGGCGCTGTTCGGCGGCATCAGCCTGCTGGCTTCGGCCCTGTATTTTCGCAACAAGGCGCGCCTCGAACGGCGCCCTGTTGCACCCGCAACAATCCTGGAACCCACATGAAAAAGGAATCCGCAATCGTCATCGGCGCCGGCATCGTCGGCCTGGCCATGGCGCGCGCGCTGGCTGTGCGCGGCTATCAGGTGACGGTGCTGGAGCGTCACGAGCGCGCCGTCGGGGCATCGGTGCGCAACTTCGGCAGCCTGTGGCCGATGGGTGTTCCCAATGGCCCGCTGTACGAGCGCGCGCAGCAGTCGCGCAGCATCTGGCTGAGTTTGCTGCGCGGCATGAAGGTCTGGCACGACCCCTGCGGCTCCCTGCACGTGGCGCGCGGTCGCGACGAGATGCTGGTGCTGGAGCGTTTCGCCGAGATCAACAAGGACGTCCGTCCCTGCCGTGTGGTCGACGCCGATGCCGCACGCGAGATGATGCCGGCGCTGCGGCCCGAGTCCCTGCAAGGCGGCTTGTTCAGCAGCGACGAGTTGCTGTTCGATCCGCGTGAGGCGATCCGTGCCATTCCCGCCTATTTGGAGGAAATGCATGGCGTGCGCTTCCATTGGCAGACCGCCGTCAACCTGGTGGAAAGCGGTGTGGCGCATGCCGGCCAGCGGCGCTTCCAGGCGGACCGCATTTACATTTGCGGCGGTCCCGATTTTGAATGGCTCTATCCGGAGCTGTTCGCCGCCGCGCCGATCACCCGCTGCAAGCTGCAGATGATGCGGCTGGCGCCGCCCTCGTCACGCTTCCGCCTCGGCCCGGCGCTGGCCAGCGGCCTGTCGATGGTGCATTACGCCGGATTCTCGATGGTGCCGGAAGTGGCGGAGGTGCGCCGCCGTTATGAGCGCGAGCATGCCGATCTGCTGGCCCTGGGGATACACCTGCTGGTGATGCAGAACGGCCGCGGCGAGATTTCGGTGGGTGATTCGCATGCCTACGCCCATACGCATGAGCCGTTCGACGAGCAGGCCATCAACACGAAGATTCTCGACTACATGCGCAACGTGCTGGATCTGCCGGAGTTGCGCACCTTGCAGACCTGGCACGGCGTCTACGCCAAGCTCACCGATGGCGGCACCGAGCTGGTGCGCAACCCGGCGCCGGGCGTGACCATCGTCAACGGCATCGGCGGCCTGGGCATGACGCTGTCGTTCGGCCTGGCCGAAGAGCTGGTGGATGATCGCTACCGGCTGGCGGCGTGAACGCCGCGGCTCAGCGATTGTTGCGCACCACCAGTTGCACCCGATCGCCGGAAAAATAGGTTTCGCCGTACTGCACCGGCACGCCCTCGAGGTCGACATTGATCGAGCAGGAATACAGCACCGGCCGGCCGGCCGACAATTCCAGGTGCCTGGCAATGGCGGCAGTCGGCAGCTTCGCCATCACCGCGGTGTATTCGCGCAGATAGTCGCGCACGCCGAATTCCGCCAGGGTGCGCGTCACCGAGCGCTGACGCGCGAACACGTCGGGCAGCCCGGGAAAACGCTGCGCCGGGAAGTACGCCTCGCTGTAGTCGAACGGCCGGTCCTCGATGTAAGACATGTAAACCAGCCGGTAAACCCGCCGCACCTGCGGCCCAAGGGCCTCGGCCACCTGCGGCGAAGGGGCTTCCGCGCGCTGCTCCAGCACCTCGTAGCGCGTGGCGATGCTGAAGTTGCCCATGGTCTGGGTGCAGCGCGTGCGCTCGGTGATCGGGTAGTAATACGGGCGCTCGCGCACGAAAGTGCCGCTGCCGGTTTCGGTGCGCACCAGCCCGCGCTGTTCCAGTTCGCCGATGGCGCGCCGCACCGTATGCCGGTTGACGGCGAAGCGCTCCGCCAGATCCTGCGCCGATGGAATTCTGCGGCCCGGCTCGAAGGTGCCCGCGGCGATTTCGCGGGCCAGCGCCTGTTCGATTTGCCGCCATACGGGCATGGTACTGTCGCCGCCAGGGATAGCGGCCGGCGATGATGCCTGAACTGGTCTTTCATCCATGATCTACCGCCACTGTTCGCTTGATTCACACACCGCCATGGTACTGCGAAGCAGTCGTCATTGCGGCTGTCATTTTTTTGCCTTGTCGCCATGATAGAGACGATATTCACCAATGCCCGGCTGGTGCTGCGCGACGCAGTCGTCGACGGTTCCCTGCGCATTGGCGACGGGCGGATTCTGGCTGTCGATACGGGGCGCTCGGCGCTGCCGCAGGCCATCGACTGCGGCGGCGATCTGCTGCTGCCGGGCCTGGTGGAACTGCACACCGACAATCTGGAGAAGCACGCGGTGCCGCGTCCCGGCGTGGCCTGGCCGATGCGCACGGCGGTGCTGAGCCACGATGCGCAGTTGCTGTGCAGCGGCATCACCACCGCGTTCAACGCCGTTTCCATCGGCGATTACGAGAATCCCACTTCGCCGGCGGCATTCGTGGCCGCGCTCGCGGCGGCGCGCGGAGCGGGGCGACTGCGCATCGATCATCACCTGCACCTGCGTTGCGAGCTGCCGTGCCCTTCGTTGCTGGAGCAGCTGGCGCCGCTGCTCGGCGATGCCGCCGTCGGCCTGATCTCGCTGATGGACCATACGCCGGGACAGCGACAGTTCGGCGACCTGGCGACCTATCGCCGTTATTACGGTAGGCATGGCGCGCAATGGGACGATGCGGCCTTTGCCGCCCTGGTCGAACAGCGCCGCGCGCTGCAGCAGCGCTACGCCAACACGCACGCCGGCACCATCGCCGCGTTGGCGCGCGAGCGCGGTCTGGCGCTGGCCAGTCATGACGATGCGCAGCCGCAGCATGTCCTCGATGCGCGCGCCCTGGGTGTGACCATCGCCGAATTTCCCATCAATCTGCACACGGCAAAGGCCGCGCGCGAAGCCGGCCTGGTGATTCTCGGCGGCGCTCCCAACCTGGTCTGCGGCGGTTCGCACAGCGGCAACATCGCAGTGAGCGAGCTGGCGCTGCATGGCGTGCTGGATATCCTCTCCTCGGACTACACGCCGTCGAGCCTGCTGCTCGCGGTGTTCCTGCTGCAACAGCTGGGCGGGCGTGCGCTGGCGCAATGCGTCGCCAGCGTTAGCGCCGTTCCGGCGCGGGCAGTCGGGTTGCATGACCGCGGCGAGATTTCTCCTGGAAAGCGCGCCGACTTGTTGCGGGTGCGGCTGGTCGAGGCGCAGCCCTGCGTCGAAGCGGTATGGATCGCCGGCGAACGGCGTTACTGAACGTCGCGCCGAGCCGGCCGGACCCACGGTTACAAGCCCACTCGCGGTATAGACAGCTTTGCGGGGTTGGCTACTCCCTGACGGCGGAACTTCACTTTTGTACCACAGTGATGACACGTCGTTGTCGCTTAATGGTGCGGAAGTTCCGGACCTGGGCGAAATCGAGAAAAGCCTGGCAAGCCGGGACATTTTCTGTCCAGAAGACCAGGGGAATCCGCGATGAACCGCCGCACCAGCCTGCCGTTGGCCTTGTTGTTTTTGAGTGGTCTGCCGCTAGTCGGCCGGGCCGATCCGGCTGCCGCCGATGCCATCGCGGCCGCGGCGCCCAGCGCCGACAGCATTGCACCTGTCGTCCCGGCCACTGCCGCCACGACCAGCACCGACAGCACCTCGCTGCAAGCGGTTTCCGTCATCGGCCAGCGCGAAACCCGCCAGGTGCAGCGCATCGACAAGGCCCAGATCGAGGCGGAGCCGGCCGGCACCAGCCCCTTGAAGATGCTGGAGAACCTGCCCGGCGTGCACTTCGCTTCCGACGATCCCCTCGGCACCGATGAATGGTCCTCGCGCATCACCGTGCGCGGCTTCGACCATACCCAGATGGGCTACACCCTCGACGGCGTGCCGATGGGCAACAACGACTTCCACACCGGCGACGGCCTCAGCCCGAGCCGCGTCTGGATCGGCGAAAACCTCAAACAGCTGGAACTGGCGCAGGGCGCCGGCGCGCTCAGCACCGCCTCCACCAGCAACGAGGGCGGCACGGTCGAGCTGATCACCGACGATCCCAATGCCAAGGCCGGCGTGCGTGCCAATCAGACCTTCGGTTCGTACCGCTTCGAGCGCAGCTACCTGCGCGGCGACACCGGCAACATCGACGGCTTCCGCGCCTATCTGTCCGCGGTCTACGTCGATGCCCCCAAGTGGAAGGGCAACGACAGCCAGCAGCAGCGGCAGATCAACGGCAAGTTCGTCTATTCCTGGGACTGGGGCCGCATCAGCGGTCTGGTCGACACGGCGTATCGCATCGAGCAGCCCTATCTGGACCTGTCCCTGCAGACGCTGAGCCGCTGCGGCTACGGCTTCGACTACCTCGAGCCGAACTGGTCGGAAGCGGTCGCCATCGCAACGGTGTCCAACGATCCGAACGCGCAATACCCGGGCTGCATCAAGAGCCCGGACGACACCTACTTCGCCGGCAACGAAATCCGCCACGATCAGCTGGAGTCGCTGAAAGGCGAGTTCTTCCTGGCCGACAACCTGACGCTCAACACCCAGGCCTATTACCACCACGACAAATCCCAGGGGCACTGGTATGCGCCCCTCGACGATCTGCCCTACACCCCCGCGCCCGGCGACGCCCCCATCGCCCTGCGCCTGTCGCACTACCTGATGGAGCGCGAGGGCCTGATCTCCTCGCTCGCTTACGACACCGGCCCCAATCACCTCGAAGGCGGCTGGTGGTTCGAGCACAGCGACTACACCGTCGCCCGCACGTTCCAGCCGATTCCCGGCGGCAATTCCGGCCCGATCGGCCAGAACCTGTTCTACGACACCTACTACAACACCCTGTTCGCCCAACGCTTCGTCACCCTGACCAGCCAGTGGTACCTGCGCGACACCCTGACCCTGCTCGACCAGCGCCTGAAGATCGATGCCGGTTTCAAGAGCCACGACATCACTACCGACGCGGCCACCCAGACCACCGGGCTGTCCAGTTCCACCACGGTGCCCCGCGCCGGCGGCTCGCTCACCGCGCAGAGTTATTTCCTGCCGCAGATCGGCCTCAACTACCTTATCGGCGGCGGCTTCGAGACTTTCGCCTCGTACTCGATGAACCAGAACGCCTTCGAGCCGGGCACCACCGGTCCCTGGTCGGCCAGCCAGGCCGGCTTCGACGCCCTGGCGCCCACGCTGCGGCCGGAGCGTTCGGCCACCGCCGAGCTGGGTGCGCGCTACGCCAGTCCGCAACTGCAATCCTCGCTGGCCATCTACGACGTCAACTTCAGCAATCGCCTGCTGGTGATCGTGCCCTGCAACGGCGCCACCAGCTGCCCCAACCAGACCGCCAACGTCGGCCGCGTCAACGCCCGCGGCGCCGAGGGCACCCTGATCTGGCAGCCGGTGAAGTCCTTCCAGTGGTTCAACTCGCTCACCTACAACGACTCCACCTATCGCAACAACTACGTCGACAACAGCTCCGGCTACCCCGGCGGCGTGGTGCCGGTGAAGGGCAACACCGTGGTCGATTCGCCCAAGGAACTGTTCGCCACCAACGTCTCGTACAAATTCGGCCTGTACAAGTTCGGAGCCGGCGGCGACAACATCAACGCCGGGGAATTCCGCGTCAACCTCGGCACCAAGTACACCGGTGGACGCTACTACACCTATGTCAACGACCAGCGCATCAGCGGCTTCTGGCTCACCGACGCCGGCCTGTCCTGGGAGCACCGCAACGTCGGTCCGCTGAAGGATCTGAAGATCGGCGTGACGGTGAGCAATCTGCTCGACGTGAAGTATCTCGCCACCATCAACAGCAACGGCTACACCACCAGCGATCCGGAAGGGCAGTTCGCCACGCTGCTGGCGGGCTCGCCGCGGCAGGTGTTCGCCACCATCGACGGCCGCTTCTAAAAGCCGCGAACGGATGCAGGCCGGCGCGTCGCGGACGGGGCGTGCCGGTACAGGTTTCTCGGGCGGCACCGCGGCAGGACGCAGGCGGCTTCCGGCGGCGGTGCCTGGTTCATCGACTGGAAAGGAGGCTGGCAATGAGCAAGTTGACGCGTCGCAGTTTTCTGGGAAGCACCGCGGCATTGATGGCGGCCGGGATGATGCCGCCGGGGATCAGGGCGGCGCTGGCCGCCAAACCGAGGGGCACGTCGCTGTCGTCGGTGCAGCATGTGGTGATCTTCATGCAGGAGAACCGCTCCTTCGATCACTACTACGGCAGCCTGCAGGGCGTGCGCGGATTTTCCGATCGCACCGCGTTCCTGCAACACAACGGCAACAGCGTGTTCACGCAGAACAATGGCGAGAGCACCGAACTGCCGTTCCATCTGAATACCGCCACCACCAGCGCACAGTGCGTCAGCGACCTGGACCATTCCTGGAGCGGCACCCACGGCGCCTGGGACAGTGGCAAGTGGGACAACTGGGTTGCCGAAAAAGGCGATCTGACCATGGGCTATTTCACCCGCGCCGACCTGCCGTTCCAATACGCGCTGGCCGATGCCTTCACCATCTGCGACAACTATTTCTGCTCGGTGATGGGGCCGACCAATCCCAACCGCCTGTACCAGTGGACCGGCATGATCGATCCCAATGGCACCGGCGGCGGCCCGGTGACGGACAACAGCGAGCCGGGCTTCTCCTGGACCACCTATCCGGAAATGCTGCAGAAGGCCGGCGTCAGCTGGAAGGTGTATCAGAACGCCTCCGACAATTACGACGACAACCCGCTGGCCTGGTTCGACCAGTTCCGCAACGCCGAGCCGGGCAGCCCCCTGTACAACCAGGGCATAGCCTCGGTGCCGGCGACCAGCGGCGTCACCGTCACCGATATCTGCGCGGCCATCAAGAACGATGTGCTCAACGGCAGCCTGCCGCAGGTGTCCTGGGTGGTGGCGCCGGCCTCGGCCAGCGAGCACCCGAGCTATGCCCCGGCCGCCGGCGCCGACATGGTCAACCAGGTGCTCGAAGCACTGACCGCCGATCCCGACGTCTGGGCCGGCACCGTGCTGTTTCTCAACTACGACGAGAACGACGGCTTCTTCGATCACATGATCCCGCCGACGCCACCGTCCGGCACCGCCAACGAGTTCGTCAGCGGCGTGCCGATCGGCATGGGGCCGCGCGTGCCGATGACCGTGGTTTCGCCGTGGAGCACCGGCGGCCTGGTTTGCTCGCAGGTGTTCGATCACACCTCGCCGCTGCGCTTCGTCGAGAACTGGACCGGCGTGGCCTGCACCAACATCTCGGCTTGGCGCCGCCAGGTTTGCGGCGACATGACTTCGGCGCTGAACTTCAGCAGCTCCAGCGTCACCGTGCCGGCCCTGCCCAACACCGCCCAGCTTGCCAGCGAGGCGGCGACGCAGTGCTCGACGCTGCCGGCGCCGACGCCGCCGAAGACGCAGGCCATGCCGTCGCAGGAGAGCGGCACCCGCAGCGCCTGCGCGCTGCCGTACCAGCCGAATGCCACCAGCAGCCAGGTCAAGTCCACCGGCCGCTTGTGGATCACCATGAGCAACAGCGGCACCGCTTCGGTGCATCACGCGATCTATGCCAACAACTATCGCAGCGACGGGCCCTGGCAGTACGACGTCGGCGCCGGGGACAGTGTCGAGGATTACTTCAGCGTGCAGACCTATGGCGCCGGCAAGTACGACCTGTCGTGCTACGGACCCAACGGCTTCCTGCGCCGCTTCATCGGTGACATCGACACCGCGGGCGGGGAGGTCGAGGTGCTGTCCTCTTACGACTTCAGCACCGCCGGCGAGGCCCGCCTGATTCTGAGCATGAGCAACAGCAGCAGCGCCAGCGTCAGCTTCACCGTGAAGTCCAACGCCTATCGCAGCGACGGCCCCTGGACCTATACGGTTGCCGCCGGCGCCACTGTCACCGACTACTGGAACGTGCAGCTCTACACCAACGGCTGGTACGACTTCACCGCCACCGTCAGCAGCGACAGCCTGTTCTCGCGCCGCTTCGCCGGACATGTGGAACTGGGAGCGCCCAGCACAACGGGATAAGCCCGGCCGCATCGGCACCGGCGCATGCGCCGGTGCCGATGTCACCGCGGCGCAACGGTCGATCGATAAGCTCAACACAAAACGCGGCGGCTCTTCATGCCGCGTCCATGCAGGACCAGGGGGCGACATGAAACACAATCCATCGCCGCGATCGCGGCGGCCTTGGTGGCGCTGGCTGTTGCCGGCGCTACTCGTTCAAGCGGCGCTCTGCGCCTGCGGCTCTTCCACCGTTCCGGCAGCGTCGTCGGGCAACACAGGCGCGACCGCGCTGCATTGCGCGCCGGCTACGGCCAAGCCGGATGCTGCGGCCACACAGACCGTCGCGCTCTGCGCGCCGCCGCCGCAGGGCCACTCATGAGTTCGCTGCGGCGTCGCGATTTCCTCAAGCTGGCCGGCGGTTCGGTCGCCGGTTCGATTTTGCCGCTGGGCATCCGCCGGGCGCTGGCGGCAAGTCCGGCGATCAGGAGCGGCACCATCCAGGACGTGCGGCATGTGGTGATCTTCATGCAGGAGAACCGCTCCTTCGATCACTACTACGGCACGCTCAGGGGCGTGCGTGGCTACGGCGACCGCATCACCGTGCCGGTCGGCGGCGGCCTCGCCGGCAAGCGCACGGTATGGGACCAGGCTTATCAGCTGGGGCCGAGCTACCGGCCGTTCTGGTTCGACAGCAGCAGCACCAGCGCGCAGTGCTCCGAGGATCTGGATCATTCCTGGAAGGGCACGCACGGCGCCGTCAACCTGGGGCGTAACGACGCCTGGCTGCCGAACAAGCCCAGCTTTCCTCCGGGCCTGACCATGGGCTATTTCAAGCGCGCCGATATCCCGTTCCACTACGCCCTGGCCGACGCCTTCACCATCTGCGACAACTACCATTGCTCGATCATGGCGCCGACCGATCCCAACCGCCTCTACCTGTGGAGCGGCATGATCGATCCCAACGGCAGCGGCGGCGGACCGGCGATCACCAACGACGAGCCGGGCTATAGCTGGACCACCTATCCGGAGCGGCTGCAGGCGGCGGGCGTGAGCTGGAAGGTGTACCAGGTCGCTTCCGACAACTTCGACGACAACGCCCTGGCCTGGTTCACCCAGTACCGCAACGCCAAGGCGGGCAACCCCCTGTACGATCGCGGCATGGCCTCGGTGCCGACGGCGAGCGGCAACACCGTCGACGACATCGCCGCCGCGATCCAGAACGATGTGCTCGGCGGCACCCTGCCGCAGGTGTCGTGGGTCGTGGCGCCGGCCAGCGCCTCGGAGCATCCGAGCTATGCCCCGGCCGCCGGCGCCGATATGGTCAACAAGGTGCTGATGGCCCTCACTGCCAACCCGGACGTGTGGGCTTCGACGGTGATGTTCCTGAATTACGACGAGAACGACGGCTTCTTCGACCACGTCGTGCCGCCGCTGCCGTCCGCCGGCACCGCCGACGAATTCGTCGACGGCCTGCCCATCGGCCTGGGGCCGCGCGTGCCGATGACGGTGGTGTCGCCCTGGAGCAGCGGCGGCAATGTCTGCTCGCAGGTGTTCGACCACACTTCGGTGATCCGCTTTCTCGAAACCTGGACCGGGGTGATGGAGCCGAACATCTCGGCCTGGCGCCGCCAGGTTTGCGGCGATCTGACTTCGGCGCTGGATTTCGGCAGCTCCAGCACCATGGTGCCGGTGATGCCCGACACCGCCACCCTGGCCAGCGAAGCGGCGACACAGTGCAAGAACCTGCCCGCACCGGCGCCGCCGCTGCTGCCGGAAGCATTGACGCAGGAGGCCGGGGTGCGGCCTTCGCGCGCCCTGCCTTACGAGCTGCATGCCAGCGGCGAGGAAGACGCCGCGGCCGGCAAGTTCTGGATCGCCTTCAGCAACAGCGGCCAGGCCGGTGCCGTATTCCAGGTCTACGACAACAACGATCTCACCGCGGCGCCGCTGATGTACACCGTCGCTCCGGGCCAGCAGACCGCCGCGTCCTGGGCGCTCGATAATGGCGCCTACGACCTGATGGTGTTCGCGCCGAACGGCTGGCTGCGTCATTTCCAGGGCGAGGTCGCGGCATCGCAGGCCGCGCCGGAAGTGCAGGTCTGCTACGACCCGGTCAACGGTGCCGTGGTGCTGAAGACGCGCAATCCCGGCACCGCGCCGGTGGATGCCTCGGTGCAGGACAACGCCTACAACAGCGGCGGCCCCTGGACCGCCAGCATCGCGCCCGGCGCGGTGTGGGAGCAGAGCTGGCCGCTGACGCAGAGCAGCCGCTGGTACGACTTCACGCTGAGCCTGAGCGGGTTGAAGACCTATGCCCGGCGTTTTGCCGGGCGCGTGGAAACCGGCCAGCCCGGCAGTTCCGATCCCGCGTTCGGCAGCTAGTCTCTATGCCGGCTGCGGCCGCAGCGCCACGCGTTTGCGGCCGATGGTCATCACCATCAGCGCCGCCACCACGCACATGCCGCCGGCGCTGAGATAGGCCATGGTGTAGTTGCCGAAGGTTTCGCGCAGCACGCCGGCGCCGTAGGCGGCCACCGCGGCGCCGAGCTGGTGGCCGGCGACCACCCAGCCGAATACCACCGGCGCATCCTCGGTGCCGAACACCTGGTTGGTGAGGCGCACCGTCGGCGGCACGGTGGCGATCCAGTCCAGGCCGTAGAACACCGCGAACACGAACAGCCCGGCGGGGGCGAAGCCGGAGTAGGGCAGGTAGAGCAGGGCCAGGCCGCGCAGGCCGTAGTAGAAGAACAGCAGCATGCGGTTGTCGTAGCGGTCCGACAGCCAGCCGGAGGCGGTGGTGCCGATCAG
>Ga0302314_10001235_pt1 | contig 48033 bp, 41 predicted proteins | sample III_Palsa_N2_3_FD_200533 | JGI IMG/M metagenome (GOLD analysis project Ga0302314, IMG submission 200533) | Peat permafrost microbial communities from Stordalen Mire near Abisko, Sweden - III_Palsa_N2_3 | ecosystem: Environmental > Terrestrial > Soil > Palsa > Peat permafrost | place: Sweden...
CGAAAATCACACAGCGGTATGTGCGCGTACCATATGCTTTGGCGCACAACCAAAGGTGAGGGATCCAGTGAGCTACGAACACCTCGACGTTCTAATTGTCGGAGCCGGTCTTTCCGGCGTCGGCGCCGCGGCTCGGCTGCAGCGCGAGCTGCCGCACAAGCGCTACGCGATCCTTGAAACGCGTGACGCGGTCGGCGGCACTTGGGATCTGTTCCGCTACCCCGGCGTGCGCTCGGACTCCGACATGTACACGCTCGGCTACGACTCCAAGCCCTGGCAGCACGAGAAGGCGATTGCCGACGGCTGGACGATCCGCGAGTACATCCGCGAGGCCGCGGCCGAGAACGGCATCGACAAGCAGATCCGCTTCGGCCACAAGCTGATCCGCGCCGACTGGGATACCCCCACCGCACGTTGGCTGGTCGAGGTCGAGCTGGTCAACACGGGCGATCGCCTGAAGATGACCGCAGGCTTTATCCATTTCTGCAGTGGCTACTACAACTACGACGAGGGCTACACCCCTGAGTTCCCCGGAATCGAGGACTTCACGGGGACGGTTGTGCACCCGCAGTTCTGGCCTGAGGACCTTGACTACGAGGGCAAACGCGTTGTCATCATCGGCTCCGGCGCGACGGCGATGACGCTTGTCCCGGCGATGGCGGAAAAGGCTGCCCACGTGACGATGCTGCAGCGCTCGCCGTCGTACGTCCTGTCGCTGCCGGCAATCGACGCGCTGGCGCAGGCGATGGATCGGGTGATGCCGGATTCGCTCGCCTACGGGCTGACCCGCCTCAAGCAGCTGTTGATGACCGAGCTCTCTTACGGCTTCTTCCGTCGCTATCCGAAGCAGTCACGGGCGCTGATCCGCAAGCTGGCGGTGCGCCAGCTCGGCGACAACTTCGACGTCGACACCCACTTCAAGCCTCGCTACAACCCGTGGGACGAGCGGCTCTGCCTGGTGCCTGACGGTGACCTGTTCAAGTCGTTGCGCGCAGGCACTTCCTCGATCGTCACCGACCACATCAAGACGTTCACCGAGGATGGGATCGAACTCGAGTCCGGTGCGACGCTTGAGGCGGACATCATCGTCACCGCGACCGGACTTGTGTTGCAAGGGCTCGGCGGCGCCGTCGGCTCAATCGACGGGCAGGAGCTGAACTTCGCCGACGCGGTCTCGTATCGGGGGTTGATGTACGCCGGCGTGCCGAACTTGGCCACCACCTTCGGCTACACAAACGCGTCTTGGACGCTGAAGGCCGATTTGATCTCGGCTTACGTTTGTCGCTTGCTCAAGCACATGGACCGCAACGGCTACGACTACGCGGTGCCCGAGCATCCGCCGGCCGACGAGCCGCTGCGGCCGTTCATCGGTCTTCAGTCCGGCTACGTCAAACGCGGCATCGGGCTGCTTCCCAAGCAAGCGGTCAGCGAGCCTTGGGTCGTGCACCAGAACTACTGGGTCGACATGAAGAACATGCGCCTGGGACCGGTCGACGTCGGGATGAAGTTCGGTTCAGCTACCGCGCAGGTCACCGAGCCGACTGAGCTGACGGCCGTCTGAGTCGAAGTTCGCCGGGTCAAGCCACCGCTCAAAGGCCGGCTTCAGCACCGGCCAGCGCTGGTCGGTGATCGAGAACCAGGCGGTGTCGCGGTTGCGGCCCTTGACGACCTGGTGCTGGAGGAACGTCCCTTCGTACTCGAAGCCGAACCGCTCGGCGGCATTCCGGGAGGGCGCGTTCAGCGCGTTGCACTTCCACTCGACACGGCGGTGGCCGAGGCTGTCGAACGCGTTCGCGATCAGTAGGTAGATGGCTTCAGTCGCGGCGGCGCTGCGTTGCAGCTTTGGCCCGAGCCAGATGTGCCCGAGCTCGATCCTTCCATGCTCAGGAACGACCGCCAGGTAGCTGGCGATGCCCTGCGGGCCGCGATCGTGGTCGAGCACGGTGAAGAACAGCGGATCCTCGGTAGCGGCTTGCTCCCGTAGGTGTGCGGCAAACGCCTCAAACGTCGGAAACGGCCCATACGGCAGGTAGGTCCAGATCGCCTCCTCACCGCTCGGCGCGTGCGAGAGTTCGAACAGCACGCCGGCGTCTCGATCCGGATCAAGCGGGCGCAGCGACACCCGGTCACCTGTTAGTGGCGCGCGGGCGGGTTGCCGCGCGGGTGTGAAGTCGACGGGTTCGCCGAGTGGACGCTCTGTCACAGGGGTTGGACGACGATCAGCGAATGCCCGTCAGGGTCACGCACCCAGAACATCGGCGGCACCGGGCCGCCCATTCGGGTGATCTCCTCGTCGACGTCAAGACCTCGGGAGCGCAGCTCAGCGTGAGTCGCGTCGATGTCGGCGGTGGAGAACGTTATCCCGGTCGACTGCGGCTCGATCGGGCGGCCTGCCGGCGGTGGCGCGACTGCGATCCCGGTGCTGCCGATCGGTGCGTACACCTCGACCCAGCGGTAGCTGTCGCCGAATGGGTCGTCACGGCGCTTCTCCAGGCCGAGCTTCTCGTAGAAATCGATCGATCGGTCCTGGTCGGTGACGGGCAGGATCACGAGGCTGATCTCGCGGATCCCGGTGGCGGTGACGTCGCTCATCTCTCTCCTTCTGCAGTGGTGGATGCAGTCGCGTGGGATCCTAGGAGGTGATGAAGCTCGACGGTCTCCACCACTTGACGATGATCACCGGCGACGCACAGCGCAATGTCGACTTCTACACCGGGCTGCTCGGTCTGCGATTCGTGAAGAAGACGGTCAACTTCGATGCCCCCGAGGCATACCACCTGTACTTCGGCGATGAGCTTGGTTCACCCGGGACGATCTTGACGTGGTTCGAGTTCGCAGGGGCCCGGCCCGGTCAGGCCGGGCCCGGCATGATCCACACAATCGAACTGGGAGTGGAGTCCGAGCGCGCACTCGATTTCTGGGAGGGTCGTCTCGGCGATGCCGGATATGGCGCTGAGCGGGGTGAGGGGTCGTTGCGGTTCGTCGATTACGACGGCCTGGCGTTTGAGTTGGCGATCGCAGATCAGGGCAATGCGCCGCTGCGCGCCGTTGATCCGGAGATCCCTGAGGACTGCGCGATCGGCGGGGTTGAAGGAGTCCGCGCCTACCACCACGGCGAGCCCCAATCCGACCGGGAGCTACTGATGGAAACGCTCGGCTTCACCGAACGGGGTGAGGGCGCGTATCTGGTCGATGGGCCGACCCGCAAGTTCCGCTACAGCTACGACGCGCCCATCGGTGCGGGCGTGCCGGGTGCCGGCAGCGTGCACCACATCGCATGGCATTCGGCCGACGAGGATCACGATCGCTGGCGCTTACGCGTCGGCGAGGCCGGTCAACACGTGACGCCGGTGATCGATCGTGACTACTTTCACTCGATCTACTTCCGCGAGCCGCAAGGCGTGCTGTTCGAGATCGCGACCACTTCGCCAGGCTTTGCAGTCGACGAGGAGCCCGAGCACCTCGGCGAGGAGCTACGACTGCCGGCCCAACATGAACACCTGCGTGCGCAACTTGAGCAGATGTTGCTCCCGCTCGGCAACCCGCGGGTGCACTAGCTCAGGCACCCGCGGGTGAACTGGCTCAGTCTCGGCTGAGAAGTTCCTTCGCCTTATCGGCGGCCTTGTCGATCCCATGCTTGAGCTTCTCGCTCGCCTGGTCGACCTTGCCTTCGTGCTTCAGCGACTCGTTACCCGTCAGCGTGCCGGTCGCTTCCTTCACGCGACCCTTCAGGTCCTCGGCGCTGGTGGGGCGTTTCACGTCCTGCGTATTGCTGGTCATACCGGTGCTCCTTCCCACGGATTGCTCCGTGTTGTAGGGAATCGGTCCTGACCTGGAACTTCCCGGTAAATGGCAGATCGAAACCTAAAGATGACTGAAATGTTCGTTTGCCGACAGAAAAGGTGGGGTATGGTCGAAGGCATGACCTCTGTTCATGAGATCGATACCGCCAGCCTTTTCAACCGCTGGCAAGAAGATCGTGACCAGTCAGCTCGCGAGCAGCTCGTCGAGCACTTTCTGCCGGTTGCGCGCAAGCTCGCGCGCCGTTATCAGGGTGCGCACGAGCCGATGGACGACCTGATTCAGGTGGCAAGCCTCGGCCTGGTCAAGGCGATCGATCGCTTTGATGCCGAGCGCGGCGTCGCCTTCTCAACCTTCGCTGTACCGACGATCCTCGGTGAGCTGAAGCGTTACTTCCGGGACCTTGGCTGGTCTGTGCATGTGCCGCGTGGCGCCCAAGATCGGGCGTTGAAGGTCGCTGACGCGCAGCGCCGGCTGACCGTCGACATTGGTCGCTCACCGACCGTGCAGGAACTCGCTCAGTACCTCGAGCTGAGCATCGAAGATGTGCTCGCTGGGATCGAGGCGGGCGCGGCACACCACGCCACCTCCTTGGACGCGCCCCGTGACGAAGACGACGGGGAGCTTTCGACGCTGGCCGACTCGTTCGGGGTCGAAGAGTCCGGTTACGAGCGGGTCGAGCTTGGTGCGACGATCGGCTTGGCCGCTGAGCGGCTAACTGAACGTGAGCGGCGGGTGCTGGCCCTGCGGTACGTCGAGGATTTGACGCAGGCAGAGATCGCTGCGGAGATTGGCGTTTCGCAGATGCAGGTCTCGCGCATTCTTCGCGGCTCGATCAACGAGCTCAGCGACGCGCTTGTGCCCACGGTTTCGTAGACCGCGCCTGCTCTAAGGGTGCGCCTGTTCGGTTCCCCGGCCGAGGTGCGTCGATCTGCGCTGGTTTGGCGCGAGAGGCAGCGGGGAAGCAGGGTTCTGAGGAGCCCAATGTGCGCAAGTACTCTGCTGTAGTTCGTCTTGATCTAGAAAGCCGGCCGGAAGCTGTGACCCTGGCACGCTCAACGCTGGCCGCGGTCGCTGACGCGTTGGCGCTCGAGCCCGAGCTACGCGACGATCTGCAGACCGCGGTGAGCGAGGCGTGTAACAACGTGGTTCTGCACGCATACGGGGGCGAGCCCGGACCGCTGACCTTGTTGATCTCGAATCAGCCTGACGGGATCGAGGTCCTAGTCCAGGACCGCGGCTCTGGAATCCAGCACGTCTCCTCGCGCGCTGGTCGCATGGGGCTAGGGCTGGCTGTGATCAGCGCCCTGACCGAGCGCGTGGAGTTCAGCACGCGACCGTTCGGCGGCACCGAGGTACGGATGTGCTTCTCCAAGCATGGCGCCGATAACCCGGCGATCACCCCGGACGTGCTCGATCCGCCCCCTGACCGGCAGGCCGAGCTGGACGGACGGGTCGTCGCCTCGGCGGTCCCCAGCTGGTTGCTCGGGTCAGTGCTCGGGCGGCTCGGCCGGGCGGCAGCTGCGCAAGCACGGTTCACCGCAGACGGAGTGGCCCTGTTGCCGGCGGCTACCGATGCGATCGCAGCCTATGCCGAGCACATGTCACCTGACGGCCATGTCAGCTTCTCGATCGACTCGACGACCAGGCGGCTGGAGGTGATCGCCGGCCCGTTGCGCAGCGACGCCGGCGGAAGTGCCGACGATCAGGGCGTTTCGTTGTGGACGGCACTGGCGCCGCTCGTCGAGACGCCCGAACTGGAGGAGCGCAGCGGCCTGTCGTTCGCCCGTCTGACGATCGTCGACGACCGGGTCTCAGCGTCTTAGCGCGAGTGCGGCGACATCATCGGCAGCTGGGCCCGAGGCGAACCCTGTAAGTGCCGCTTCAAGCTGCTGGAGCACGGTCTGGGGGTCAGCCCCTGCCTGACTTCTGAGCAGCGTGCGGAGCCGTTCGACACCGAATCGCTCGTGCTCGCCGACCGTCTCGATCACTCCGTCGGTGTACATCACGAGTAGCTCGCCCGGCTGGATCGTGACCGTCTCCTCGGGCCAGCTCGCATCGTCGAAGGCGCCCAACACCGGGCCGGGCTGGGGGACTTCACGCAGCCTGCCGTCCTGCCCGACGATGATCGCCGGGGGATGTCCGGCTGAGCTGATGACGACATGGTCCTCAGCAAGGCGTAGGCAGAGCGCGGTGCACAGCGCCTGGCCGGCCTCTTCGGCCAGGGCCTCGTCAAGTCTGCCGAGAATCGATGCCGGAGCCGGCTCGCTCTGCGAGGCCACCCGCGCGCCATGCCGCATTAGCGAGGTGACCGAGGCAGCGGCTACCCCCTTGCCAGTGACGTCGCCGATCAGCGCAAGCCAGGTTCCCTCGTTCTCGAAGAATTCGTAGAAATCACCACCGACGTCGATCCGCAGATCGGTCTCGGTCGGCCGGTACAGCGACGCGACTTCCCAACCGGGGATCGCCGGCAGCGCTCGTGGCAAGAGCGCTCTTTGCAGCGTCTCGGCGACCTCCGAGAGCTTCGTGTGCAGCCGCGCGTTCTCGACAGCCACCGCGGCGCGCCGGCCGAGTTGCTCAGCCAATGCGACGTCATCGTGATCGAGGCGGCGCTCGGAGCGGTCGGTCGCAAGCGTCATCACGCCAATCGTGCGTCCCGGCACCAGCAATGGGACCAAGACGATCGACCGGGGAGCGAGTTCACGAAGCCGCGACAGGTGTGCCTGATCCCGGGCGATCTCGGTGAGCGTCGCATCGGTGACGCTCGGGAACAGCTGTGAGGTTCCGGATTCGATCACCCGTCCGGTCGGCTGCCGGCGGTCGAGCTTGACAGTCGGTAGCGAGCGCAACTGGTCGGCGAGTGCGGACGCGGCCTGATCACGGTGGCAGGCCGCCACGCGCTCAAGGCTGTCGGAGTCAACGAGCAGATCGACTGCGCAGTAGTCGACCAGCGACGGGACCGCGAGCTCCGCGACGTTACGGAGTGTTTCCCGGTAGTCCAGCGATGACGCGAGGATCCTGCCTGACTCAGCGAGGACGCGGGTGCGCATCTCGGCGGTCTTGACGTCGGTCACGTCGTCGATCACCGTGAGTACCCCTTGGATCCGCCCGCGCCGACCCCGCAGCGCCGTGGTCTTCAGCAGGTCCCAGCGGACTTCGCCGGTCGTTCGGTTGACCGTGCGCATCAGCGTCGGTTCGACTTGCTCGCCGCGGAGCAATCGGACGGATGGGATGTCGGCGTGCACAAGCGGCTGGCCGTGCTCATCCTCGACGAGATAGTCGTCCATGATCGCCTGGCTGGAGCTTCGCCGAAACTCGTCAAGCGATTCGAAGCCGAGGTGCTTCAGCGCGGCACGATTGGCGTAGACGAGCGCGCCGCCGGGGTCGCGCACCGTCACGGCCTCGGCAAGCAACTGAAACAATTCGATGAAGATCGATGCGTCGCCCCGCGCCAGGCGTGCGCCGAGCGAGGACCTACGGAGTTGCTCAGGCACCGTCCAGCAGCTGTTCCAGCGTGTCAGCCACCTGCAGGCGCTCGGTCAAACCGGTCAGCGTCAGCAAACGTTGAACCTGAGTGCCGCCGTTGACGATTCCGAGTCGCTGGCCGGAGTCGAGCGCACGCTGATTGGCGGCCACCAACACGCTGAGGCCGGTGGAGTCGATGAAGTCGAGCTGACGCAGGTCGATGATCAGGTGCTGGTGATCGGAAACCTCCGACAGCGCCTGTTCAAGTGATCCTGCCGAGGCCACGTCAAGCTCTCCGCTGAGCGTCACCACGCTCGCGCTGCCATCGGTACGTCTATCCACCTGAAAATGGCTTTGCACCGTGCGCGCGAGCGTACCGTTTCCTGCGAAACACGTTGTCGGTGCATGGCAAGCGGGGATAGCGGGTAGTCAGAGAGATGACCATCCGTGTCTCAAAAGGAAGCCGTAGTGATTCCATTGCTTGTGCTGTTACTGATTGTGGCCGTGCTCGGCGGGTTGACGCTCGCCGCGCACGTGTTGTGGTTCGTGCTGGTGATTGCGGTCGCTTTGTGGCTGCTCGGGTTCTTCATCGGCGGGATCGAGCATGCCGTCGGTAGTGGCCGCAGGCGCTGGTACGGACGCTGGTAAGAGGGATGGGGCTAGATCGGCAGCGGTTCCGTCGGCGGGGGCGCCGGCTCCGGCGCCGGCGCAGGGTCCGGCGTTGGGATCGGGTCGGGCATCGGCTCGGGAACGATTGGAGTTGGCGGCTCGTTCGGCTGCGGCACCACGAGCGTTGGGCTGATCGGTTGCGAGGGCATGGCTAGGGCCTACCCGCTCAGGTCTCCGGGAAACCGCCGGGCTGCCGCAGCGCCAGGACCGCCGAGATCGCCAGTAGCGCGCCGCCGGCCACAGCGATCGCGCCCGGATGCCGAGCTGCCAGCGCCACGCCACGGCGGACGCGCTTGATCGTCTCGGTTGCCCGCTGGATGTCATACGCGGCGTTGCCGACGGTGTTGGTCAGCTCGATCACTTCGCCTGTCACATCGGTGGGCATCCTCGACCTTCTACCCACTGATCCGAGCGGGAAACGCAAGCTAGCTTTATGCGGCTCTTCGCCGTATCTGTCACGATCGCCAAGTCTTGCCATTTTTCGGTAAACGTCCGCCACAGTTGACCGAGCAGGAGGCTGCCTCGGCGGCGGTCGATCTTGAACGGATCGGTCGCGGTGGCATCCCGCTCGGCGCCGAGGAGCGGTTGAAGGCCTTTGCTCAATCGAGCGCCCCGGTGTTCAGCAGCGACCTGACGGCTAAGGAGTATCTGCTGACGGAGGCGTCCGGTATGACTCCGCTGGCGCTGGTGATGGGTTCCTCAGTGATCCAGCACGGCTGGTCGAACTATGGCTGGGGTGGCTTCGGCGGCGGGATCAGTGAGTTGCCGTCGTTTGCGCAGCCCTGGAACCTCAGCCGCGAGCGTTCGTTCGGGCGCCTACGCCAGGAGGCGCAGTTCGCCGGCGCCGATGCGGTAATCGGGATTGAGCTGACCGCCAAGGCGTTCCTCGGTGAACCGGGCAACGTCGAGTACGTAGTGTTCGGCACGGCGGTTCGTGACACCGCGGAGGCCCTCTCGAGCCGTCCGCGCTCAGGCGGTCCTCGGCTCTGCACGCTGAGCGGCCAGGACGTCGACAAGCTACGGCGGATCGGCGCCGACACCGTCGATGTGATCGGGCACACCTCGGTTGTCTGCGTCGCACTGAGCCCGCGAGCCAACCAGATGATGGGCATGTGGTGGGGCAACCAGGAGATGCGCGAGGTCACCCAGGCTGTCTACACCGCGCGACATCTGGCGATGGACGAGGTCAAGCACCAGGCGCAGGCCGCGGGCGCCAACGAGATGGTGATCTCGACGCTTCAGCACACCATCAACCACCATGAGTATGAGGGCATGGGGATGGGCTACAAGCAGCACTTCTTCATCGTCTCGATGCACGTGCTCGGGACCGCTATCGCACTTGGCGCGCATGACCCCCACCCGGCGCCGCTGGGTGTGCCGATGATGTCGATCAACCTTGGCGCCGCTTAGCGCCCCCACTTGAGGAGACCACCTGATGGCGACATACGATCCGAACAGCACTGAGGGACTAGCCGAGCACGCCAGCGAGCGGCTGCGGATGAACGCGGCCGGGCTGTTCACCTCCGATCTCAGCGTTAACGAATACCTATGCGTCGAGAAGGCAGGTTTTGAACCGGTCGGCCTGGTGGTAGGCTCGAGCATCTACCACATCGGTTTTCAGCAGGCCAACTGGAAGCAAAGCCAGGAGATGGGGGTGCTGACGCAGGCGATGTACAACGCCCGTGAACTGGCGATGACGCGGATGGAGGAGGAGGCAGATCAGCTCGGAGCCGACGGGATTGTTGGCGTCCGCCTGCAAGTCGGACGCTACGAGTGGGGCGCCGACATGGCCGAGTTCATTGCGATCGGCACCGCGATCAAGCACAAAGGCGGCAAGGTTCACCGCGCTCCCAACGGTCGCCCGTTCACCTCCGATTTGAGCGGCCAGGCGTTCTGGACGCTGATGCAGACCGGCAAGCGCCCGGTCGGGATGGTGATGGGCACCTGCGTCTACCACGTCGCCCACCGCGGGATGATGCAGTCGATGAAGCAGACCGGCCAGAACGTCGAGCTCGAGCAGTACACCCAGGCGCTGTATGACGCGCGCGAGCTGGCAATGGAACGGATGCAGAAGGAGGCCGAGGCGATCGGTGACGGAGTGCTCGGGATCGTCGAGGTCAAGCTGTCGGAGCAGAGTCACGGCTGGGGCAGCCACGTGATCGAGTTCTTCGCGCTCGGCACCGCCGTCGTTCCCAACGAGCATCTCGGCGACGATTTCCAGCTGCCGGAGATCACGCCGGTCTTCGACATCAACGACTAAGGCCGCCGCCGTAGGCGGGCGCTTGGCTCATTCTTGGCGGCTGTATACGTGTATAGGCGTATACAGCCGCCAAGTTGTCATCCGCGCGCCACTTAACTGAAACTGAATTCAACTTCAGTCACACTGCCGCTGTGGGGTACACGCGGAGAGCGGGGAGGTGGACGGCGGCGGTCACGAGCGCGGCGGCGGTTGCCGTGCTACTCGTGTGCGCTCCGGCCGCCAGCGCCCAGGTACAGCCGTACGGGACCGATAACTACGGGACCTTCTGGGACATCATGCCGCCCGGCGAGAACGGCACCGACAACGCCATTCAGTTCGCCGAGTACGAGGCGCTGAAGGTCGAGCCGCAGTACAACGACGACCAGACCGCGAAGTACGAAAACCTCCTGTGGGGTGCGGGCACGCTGACCAATCAGACGATCGGCAACTACTTCACCAACGCGATCTTCGGCGTCCCGTCAGGCGACGTCGGTAGCGAGGAATCGCCCGAACCGGGCCTGACGATCATCTGGGACAAGGACTACGGCATCCCGCATATCTACGGCGACACGCGCGCCGAGCTGATGTTCGGCGCCGGCTACGCGTGTGCGCAGGACCGGCTGTTTGAGATGGACGCGCTGCGCCACATCGGACGCGCCGACGTGGCCCAGTTCGCCGGCGGCGCCAACGCCAACCAGGACGCCTACCAGTGGGCGATCGCCCCATATACCGAACAGGAACTCAACGACCAGATCACCACGCTGGCCGACTCGGGACCGCTCCGCCATCAGGTCTACGAGGACGGGCTCAACTACATCGCGGGGATCAACGCGTACATCGCGAAGGTGAATGCCAACCCGACGCTGCTACCGGCGGAGTACCCACTATTGAGCCTCAAGCTGCAGCCGTTCGTCCCGGCCGACCTGATTGCGATCGCTTCGGCGATCGCCGGCGTTGAGGGTGACGGCGGTGGCACCGAACTGCAGTGGACGCTGCTGATGCAGTCGATCCAAGCGCGGCTCGGTAAGCAGGCCGGCTACAAGTCGATGCTTGATTTCCACTCGATCTCGGACCCAGCGGCGCCGACCACGGTCCACGCCGCGCGCTTCCCCTACGACACGATCCCCTCGCGGATCATTCCTGGCAGCGAGGCGATTCCCGACCCAGGGTCCGTGATCTCCTCGCCGGAGCAGGTGAAGATCGAGGGGTCGTCATCGCCAAAAGGAACCGATACGCGCACGGTGATGAGCGGCCTGAACGTGATGAGCCAAGGTGAGCGCTACGCGAAGTTTCTGCCGACCGGTGATTCAAACGCGCTGCTGATCGGCGCCAAGGACTCCGCCTCCGGCCATCCGCTGGCCGTGATGGGGCCGCAGCTCGGCTACTTCTCGCCCGAGCTGGTGTTTGAGGAGGACCTTCACGGACCGGGGATCGACGCCGAGGGGGCGGCGATCCCGGGCGTCAGCCAGTACGTCGAGCTCGGTCACGGCCCGGACTACGCGTGGAGCGCAACCTCGGGCTATGAGGGCGTCACCTCGACCTTTGCGGTGCCGTTGTGCAACCCGTCAGGCGGCGTGGCCACGATCACCTCCAACTATTACGAGTACGGCGGCAAGTGCCTGGCGATGGACATCCTCACGCGGACCGAGAGCTGGAAGCCAAACGCTGCCGACACCACCGCCGCCGGTTCGCAGATCCTGACCGCGTACCGGACAGCGGTCGGACTGGTCGAAGCGCGGGCGACGATTCACGGTAAACCAGTCGCATATGTGCTCGATCGCTCGACGTACATGCACGAGCTCGATTCAGCGATCGGCTTCATGCTGTTCGACGAGCCGGCCGCGATGAACGGACCGATCGACTTTGAGCACGCCGCCGCCCACATCGGCTACACGTTCAACTGGCTCTACATCGACTCGCAGAACATCGCCTATTTCAACTCGGGCCTGCTGCCCGAGCACGCGCCCCACACAAACCCGCTGTTCCCGACCTCGTCGAAGTACCCGTGGGTCGACTTCGATGCCACCAATAACACCGCAAAGTACGCGCCGGCCTATGTGCATCCGCAGGTGATCGACCAGCCGTGGATCGACAGCTGGAACAACCTTGAGGCACAGGGCTACTCAACGACCGACAGCCTCACCAATTTCACCGCCGTCTGGCGCGTGCAACTGCTGACCGACGGGATCGAGGCCGATCTCGCCCACGGGCACAAGATGACGCTCGCCAACCTGATCCAGGTGATGGAGAACGCCGGCACGATCGACCTGCGCGGCGAGGCGGTGCTGCCCTACCTGCTGAAGGTGATCGGCAATCCGTCCAACCCGACGCTCGCCGCCGCCGTGTCCGAGCTCCGCGCTTGGATGGACGGGGGCGCACACCGTTACTCACTGACGGCCGGTGCTCCTTATGTTGATTCGGCCGCGATCCAGGTCATGGACGCGTGGTGGCCGCTGCTGGTCAAAGCGATCTTTGAGCCGGTGATCGGTTCCGCTGCCTACGCGACCCTGCAGCAGATCGATCCAATCGATCAACCGCCGAACACACAGGCCACATCGCCGGGCGGCGGCGGCGAGGAACACATGGGCTCGGCCTGGGACATCGGTTTCTACGGCACTGTGCAGACCGACCTGAAGGACGTGCTGGGGTTGCACCCGCAGGGTGCGCTGAGTCGCGGCTACTGCGGCGGCGGGTCGCTTGAGAAGTGCCGCCAAGTCCTCGAAGCATCACTGGCTCAGGCGGTCGGCGAACCGGCAACCGAGGTCTATCCCGGCTACAGCGGCTGCGCGGCTGGCGATCAGTGGTGCTGGGACGCGATCACGTTCGAGGCGCTCGGCGCGATCGCCCAGCCGATGATGCAATGGGTCAACCGCCCGACCTTTCAGCAGGCCGTGACGATTGGCAGCCACCGCCCCTACGCGCCGCTGCCGGCCTGCGACCTGCGTGAGTATCCGACGATCTCAATCTCCTCGCTTCACGCCACGGCCGGGCGGCTGGTTGTGCGCGGAAACGCTCTACCGCGTGACTGCGACGTACCGACCGCCCACTTGTCGCAGGTGCAGATCAGGGTCGCTGGTCGCTGGTATCGCGCGGACGGGACGCGCATTTGGCAGCTTCACTTGCTGGTGAAGCTGCCCGCCGGAAGCTACCGGCTGTTCGCCCGCGTGATCGACGTCAGCGGCAACACGGCACGGACTTCGCCGCGCACCGTCAAGCTGTCCTAGCCGGCTTTCAGTACTTCCACCACAGCCAGCTGCCCCCGCGCGCGATTGCCTCGGCGGCTGCCGGCCCGCGGCTGGCGTCCTTGGTGGTATCGATCTTTAGGTAGTCGTAGACGCCCCAGCCGTCATCGGCCGTCGGCACCATCCCCAGGCAGCCGTCGCGGAGGTCCTCGCAGTCCCAGCGCCTGCCGTCCGCGAGGTGGAAGTCAAGACGTGAGGAGTAGTAGAAGGAGAAGGCGTTGCCGTCATGCAGCGGGTCGATCGCCGCCTCCGCAGCGAAGTTCAGCCACCGCTTACTCAGCAGCATCCGGTCGGCGGCCGCCTGGTCGTGCGGCTTCAAAAACCGGTCAAACCAGGCGGTCGTGTACCAGTCGATGATGTCGGGGCCGTAGTAGGAGGCGCCGAACGCCTGATTCGGGATGAAGCTGAAATCGACGTGGCTGCCGCCGCGGATGATGATCTCGCCACTGTCGACGCCGGCCTTGGAGTACTTCAGCGACTCGGTTGATTTAGCCAACGGGTTCGGCAGTGAGCTGTTGGGAGTGGCAGGGAAGCCGTAGTCGGCCGAGATCCCGAGACCCGGCTTGGTGATCGGCACCGTCTTGCGGAAGCCCGGGTCAGACGGGCACGCGGACGGCGGTGTGTCGCCGGAGGTCGATCCGTCAGGGGACGGGCCGCCGAGGTTGTCCCAGGCGACGACCGCCTTGACCCGCGGGTCCCACTGCGCGAGGTACGAGTCACCAGCGGCCCCAAACGAGTGGCCGGCGAGACCGAGCTCCTTCGGATCGAGCAGCTGCCAATACGGGTTGTAAGCGGAATCCAAGCCCTCCTCGACCCGCTCGTTCTGTTTGGCGGCGTGGCTGGTGCCGGTGCTGCAGCTCTTGACCGGCTCGTAGGGATGCTTCGCTGTTGACAGGAAGAAGTTGATCGCGTCCTCGGTGCCGTCGTACCAGGGCGACCCTTTGACCTGAGCAGGGAAGCCCTCGTAGGTGTCCGGCTTCTGGCCGAAGGTGTCGGACATACCCTGGCCCTGGACGTCGAACGTCATCACGATGAAGCCCTCCTTCGCCAGTGTCTGCGCCGCATACCAGTACATCTGCTCATCCGACTGGTAGGAGCCGGTGGTGATTACCACGCCCGGGCGCTTGGCCGGGCCGTTGACGGTCGCCCAGATGTGGCCGGAGATCGTCGCGCCATCACGCGCCGTGAACAGCACCGGGCGGACCAGCCCGTAGCCGTTTGAGGCCCAGTCATACAGGCGGACGTCACCGGCGCAGGCGTTCTCGCCCTGCCAGCAGGCGTCGCCTTCAAACAGCCGTCCCCGGTCGGCGGCCTGCGCCGCCAGCGCGTGCTCGAGGTTGGCGGTGCCGGACAACGTCAGCAGCCGCTGGTAGGCGAGCGTGTCGTAGATCTTCGCGCGCTCAAGCGTGATCGCGAAGTTGTCGGCCTCGCGCGTCGGGCTGAAGCCGGCCGACTGCGTGCCCGCGGCCGCGCCGGCAAGAACCATCATTGTGGCCGCCGTCAGCATCACGGCGATCAATCCAAGTGCCCGGCGCATCCAACTCCCCCTGAGGTGTTCCGGTCCAGGCCGGGTGGACGCCAACTGTGCCACAACGGGCCATCACTAATCCCCGGGGCCCTGCCGGCCGATATTCCCGGCATGGGCAGGATATTCCAGCACAGCGCAGCCAGCGGCAGCGCCCTGCAATCGATGATGGTGACGCTCGCCGACGGTCGCCGGATCCACTGCCGCTGCAGCCTCGGCGTCGGTGAACCGCTCGTGCTGCTGCACGGACTGCTCGACTCCTCAGAGGGCTGGACGGAATTCGCCGCAGCCCAGAGCCGCCCGTGCATCGCGTTCGACCTGCCCGGTTTCGGACACTCTGATCTGCCGACGCGTCCGCGCATCGGTGCCTATGCCGAGGACGTTCACGAGGCGCTCGAGCTGCTCGACGTGCCGACGCCGGTTGGCCTGATCGGTCACTCGCTCGGTGGCGCGATCGCCGCGGCGCTGGCCGAGCGGATGGCTGAGCAGGTCAGCGCGCTGTTGATGCTGGCGCCGGTGGGGTTCGGACGGATTCCGCTGGCCGAGGCCGTCTCGATCCCGGGGGCGCGCCAGCTGACCAGGCTGTGGATGCCGCTGGCGCTCGGTCACCGCCTGCCGTTGACGCTTGCCTACCGCGGGTTTGTCAACGCCGAGCACGCCGGTGGCGGCGAGATGCTCGAGCGAATCGTCAAGAGCGAGGTAGACCTTGCCGCTGCCGCCGCTGCCGCGACGCAGGCGATCGCCGCGGCCGGCACCTCCAAGTACGGGTTCCATCGCCGCCGGGTTGGCTACGGCGGTCCGGTCACCGCGATGTGGGGGACGCGGGACCGCATCGTTTCGCCGAAGCACAGCCTTGGCGTCAAGATCGCCTTCCCGCAGGCGCAGATCGTCCACTGGCATGGGATTGGCCATCACCCACAGTGCGAGCGTCCGGGAGAGCTACTGGCGCTGGCGGCGCGCGCCTGCGCACTCCGCCCCGCCGCCCTCGCACCGCTGCCGGCAGCCGCTGGCCGCCGTCGCCGCATCGCGCCCGCGTTTGCGCCGGCGCTAGCCGCCTGAAGGCGCAGTTAGCCGCGCGGCACGCAGCTGGCTGCGACGGACCTTGCCGGCGTCGTCACGCAGCGGCTGATCGACCCGCTCGATGCTCTTCGGCACCTTGTAGGGGGCGATTCGCTGACGCACCCAAGCCAGCAGCTCATCGTCGGATGCCTCGCCCAGCAGATCGACGAGCGCGTGTGGGACGTTCCCGAGGTCCTCGTTCGGCAGCCCGATCACGCAGGAGGAGCGGACCGCCGGGTGCTCATCAAGCGCCGCCTCGATCTCCGCCGGATAGACGTTGGAGCCGCCGACGATGATCATGTCGGCTGAGCGGTCGGCGAGGAACAGGTAGCCGTCGGCGTCGAAATGGCCGTTGTCGCCGAGCGACTCCCAGTTCTCACCGGCGCTCCGCGCGGTCGCGCCGAGATAGCGGTAGGGAATCGGCTCATCGGCGCCCCGGCGCATCCAGATCTCGCCGATCTCCCCGGGCGGCAATGGCTTGCCGTCCTCGTCGCGGATCTCCATCTCGCCGAGCTGGACTTGGCCGACGGTGCCAGGGTGCGTGAGCCAATCGTCACCGCGCACCACAGTCATCCCCTGCATTTCGGTGCCGGCATACAACTCCATCAGCGTCTCCGCCCCGAGCCAGCCGATCCATTCCTGCTTCAGCCAGGGTGGGCAAGGCGCCGCCATGTGGAAGACGGTCTCGACGCTCGAGAGGTCGCGCCCGGTGCGCTCGGCCTCACCCAGGCGCCAGATCCGCAGCATCATCGTCGGCACCTGGTACATCCACCGCACGCGATGCAGCTCCGCCAGCGCCAGGCACTCGGAGGCGTCGAAGCGCGGCATCAGCACCACGTGGTTGCCGCGCAACAGCCCGAAGGTGGTGGCGATGAACGGCGCGTTGTGCGACAGCGGACCTGGCACCAGCAGCGTCGAGTCGACCGGCACGCGCAGCAACTCGGCGATCGGCGTGATCGCCTCGGCGGCGGCGTCCTGCACACCGACGATCAACTTCGGGCGGCCGGTGCTGCCGCCGCTGCCTACCGCTTTCCAGGCGGGCGATGGCACTGGGTCGGGGGCCGGAGCCGGCTGGCGGGCTCGGCTCCGGCCAGAATCGCTGCGCAGGTCGGTCAGGCTGAGGACGGCCGCGCCGCCGCCTGCCGCGTCTTCAAGATCGGTGACGAGCACGGCCGACTCGGCGAGCGCGATGATCGCGGTGCGCTCAGCCGCCGGCAGCTTGCTCGAGATCGGCACTGGCGTGGCGCCGATCCACCAGGCGGCGAGCGCCGCCTGAACGAACGCGACCGAGTTGGGTAGCGCGATCGTCACGTAGTCGCCGTGCACCGCTCCCGCCTCCAGAAAATGGGCCGCCATCTGGGCGGCGCCTGCGCTCAGTTCAGCCCAGGAGGCGGTCTCGCCCGCGCAGGTCACGGCGGGTTGATTCGGCTTCGTTTCTGCGTATGAGGCGATCTGCTCAGCGATCGTTCGCGAGCTTGTTGGCACTTGGCTACTCATCGCAGCGTCTCTCCCTCGATGCGTTTGGTCAACACTAGCCGGCGCCCCTCACTGCGCGGCTGTGGGAATCTTACGGTGAATGCGGCTGGCAAAGTCAAGCTTCACGCTGGCACTTGCGATATGCCGCTATGGGAAGTAGGCTGCGGCCCCAAGAGGGGAGCGCTGAGGATTTGACGGTGGAGAGAGATGTCCTGATGCCGCAGGCGGGAGCCGCGGCAGCCGACGCGGCGGTGCCGTCGGTCACCGAGCGCGCCCGGCGCCGACGTGGCCAGCGCACGCAGGCCGAGCGCAGCGCCGTGATGCGCGGGCGGATCCAAGAGGCGACGCTGGCGTGTTTGGCCGAACTCGGCTACGCCGGGACGACGTTCACTTCGGTCGCTCAACGTGCCGGCGTCTCACGCGGGGCGGTGCAACACCACTACACCAGTCGCTCGTATCTGATTACCGGCGCGATCGAGGTACTGATGAGCAGGATCACGCTCAACGTCTCGTCGCACTTCGGTGATCGTGAACTGGGGATCGACTGCGCGGTGCAGGCGATCGACGACATCTGGCGAGCGGGTATCACGCCACCGATGCCGGTCGTCGCCGAGCTGCGGGTCGCGGCGCGGACTGATCCGGAGTTCCGCCAGATCTTCCTGCCGATCGACCAGGCGGCGCGCCTGACCTGGTACGCGCTGGTGTCGGCGGCGCTCGGGCCTGACGCGGAGAAGATCGCTGATCTGAACCTGCGGATCGATGCGATGCTCGGCATGGTTCGCGGCCTCAGCGTCCAGCTCTTCTACCAGGACTGGAGCCGCGAGGACACCGAGGCGGCCTGGACGGTCGCGCGCGATGACATCCGTGAAGGACTGCGACGCTCGCTCGAGCGCGGTAATACCGTCACGCAGGATTCATATGAGCGCTAACACCGTGTTTGAACCCGTGGGGCAGGGTGCCCGCGGCTTGCGCGGCGCGTTCGGCCGCCGCGGGGCACGCCGCGCACCGCGAACAGGGCCCAGCGGGCTGACGCAGCTGTCCGACATGGTGCTGCTGACCGGCGCCGTGTTCTGGCGGGTGGTGACTCCGCCGTTCAGCTGGTGGCGTGACGGCATTGACCAGGGGTCGCTGGTCGTCACGCGCTGCGCGATCCCCGCGGCGATCTCGATCTTCGCCTTCGCCTATGGCTGCCCGGGAATCGAGGGCGGCGTGATCAGCTCGGCGCTCGGTGCGCCCGATCGCATCGGTGCCTTCTTCTCCGTTGGCGCGATCAGGGAGTTCGTCCCGTGGGTGACCGCGATGGTCGTCGCCGGCGTTGCCGGCACCGCGATCACCGCCGACCTTGGCGCGCGCCGGATGCGCGAGGAACTTGACGCCCTAGCGGTGATGGGTGTCGACCCGATCCGCAGTTTAATTGTGCCGCGGGTGCTCGCGCTGACGCTGCTGATGCCGCTGCTGAACGTCGTCGGCCTGGCGTTTGCGGCGATCGCTGGACTGCTCGCCGAACTGACCTACAACGGCACCGTCGCCGGCTACATGGCGTCGCTCGAGATCGGCTTTAACCCGACCGACCTGATCGCGATGCTGATCAAGACGCTCGTGTTCGGTGCCGTGATCTCTGTCGTCTGTGCCTACAAGGGTTACAACGCGAGCGGTGGTCCCGAGGGGGTCGGGCGGGCGGTCAACCAGGCGGTCGTCGTCGCCTTCGTCTCGCTGTGGATCTTCAACTTCGCGTTCAACGCGACCTACCAGGCGGCCTTCCCGGCTGCGACCGGGCTGCGATGAGTTCGATTGGACTGCGCCCGCCGGGCACCCCCGCCGGCGTCGAGCCGGCGGTCTCAAGCGAGGCCGCGCGCGGCCCGATCAGCGTCGGGCTCTCAGCGGTCGGCGATCTCGGGGAATTCGCCGGCCGGGCGATCATCGAGACGACGCGTACCGGCCGTTACTTCTCCGAGGTGCTGCGCCAGTGCGGAATCCTGATCACCGGATCGGCGATCATCATCGTCGGGATGGTGATGGTGGTCGGGTCCGAATGTGGCCTGCTGACCGTCTACCTGCTGCGGCCGATCGGCGCCAGCGGCTTCGCCGGCTTCACCACCGCGCTGTGCGGGCTGCGCGAGATGTGGCCCTACATGTTCGCCTACGTGTTCGCCGCCAAGGTCGGCTGCGGCCTCGTCGCCGAGGTCGGCTCGATGCGGATCACCGAGGAGCTCGACGCACTCGGCGTGATGGGGATCGATCCAATGCGCTACATCGTCGGCACCCGACTGCTGGCGGTGTGGATGACTGTGCCGTTCATCTACGCGATCGCGATGGTGTTCGGGACGCTCGGGTCCTACCTGGTGATCATCGCGCTGTTCAACGCCGTCTCGCTGGGACAGTGGATCTCGCTGCACTTCGCCAGCCAAACACTGACCGACAACCTGTACTCGATGATCAAGGTGATGTCGTTCGCGACGGTCATCACGATCGTCGGCCTCTACTACGGCTACCGAGCTCGTAACGGGCCGGTCGGCGTCGGCACGGCGACGGCACGCTCGATGGTCGTCAATCTCGTGCTGATCCACGTGATCGGTGGCGCGTTGACGGCGATCTTCTGGGGCACGTCGCCACGGATCGTGATCGGGGGCTGATCGGCCCGTGACCGTGACCGGAAAGCGGATTCTGCGCGGGCTCGGCGTGGGCGTGCTGGTGGTGGTCGCCTGGTGGCTGATCAACCCGTTCGGCGCGGGCAGCTACCCGTTGCGGGCCGTGTTCGCCGCGGCGCTGCAGGTCGTGCCGGGCGAGCGGGTTGAGATCGGCGGTCGCCAAGTCGGCAGCATCTCCTCGGCATCGCTGGTCGATGGGCAGGCCGTCGTTGGGATGAACATCGACGCCTCCTCCTGGCCGCTGCACGCGGGCACCACCGCTGAGCTGCGGTTTGGTTCGCCGCTTGGTTACGCGCTGCGCTACATCCAGCTGGTACCCGGTCCGGCGCGGGCACCGCTGCTGCCTGCCGGCGGGATCATCGCCGAGGACGACACGCAGACTCCGGTTGAACTCGATCAGATCGCCGAGATCTTTGATCCGAAGACCCGTGCGGCGCTCGGCGGCCTGCTGGACAAGGCCAGCGCCACGCTAACCGGGGAAGGATCACAGCTCGCCGATGTGCTCACGCACGGTGGTCCCAGCGCGGAGCAGATCGCCGGCTTCACCTCGGATCTGGCGCAGAACCCGGGGGCGCTCGGTCAGCTGCTGAGCTCAGCCGGCGCCTTGGCCGGGACGCTGCGCCAGCACTCGACGCAGCTCTACGCGCTGGTCAAAGACGCCGCCGCCACCGTGCAAGCGCTTGACCAGCAGGCGGGCGCGGTACAGGCGGCGCTGACGCTCGCGCCGGGCGCTCTGCAGGCTGCGCAGCGGACGCTGGCCAATTTGTCCCGGACCCTGCCGACACTGGAAACCCTCGTCAGCGACATCGCGCCGGGCGCGTCGGGGTTGCGCGTGATTGCGTTGCCGCTCGATGAAGTATTGACACGACTTAATCAGGTTGCCCCGGAGCTGCGGAACACGCTGCGCGCCGGGGTTGCGGCCGCCCCCTCGACGACCGGATTCCTGAGTCAGGGCAGCTCCTCGCTGCCCGCGCTGATCCGCGCGCTTGAGTCGATTGGCCCTGTGATCGGCTGCCTGCGCCCGTACGCGCCGGAGCTCGCCGGTTCGCTCGCGGTCAGCGTCAGCTCATACGCACCGTACGACAACATGGGCCACTACCTGCGGACACTGCTCGTCAATTCCGACATCCCCGAGGGCGCGGCGGAGACGGATACCCCGGCGCAGATCGTCAAGCAGTACTCGGAGATGCATTACGCGTTCCCGCGTCCGCCCGGTTTGAACGTCGGTCAGCCGTGGTTCCAGCCGCAGTGTGGTGTGACGCAGGCAGCGCTCGATGCCGCCGATGACCCGGAGTCAAAATGAGTTGGCGCGCTCCGCTACTGCTCGGCGTCACGCTGATTCTCGGCATCCTGGCGTTGACCGGCACGTTCGCCGGAACCAGCGGCTTCACGCTCCGGGTCAACTTCGCCGATGCGGCCGGGCTACGCAGCGAGTTCTTTGTGCGGATCGACGGGGTTGACGTTGGCCACGTGACGAGCGTGACGGTGAGCCCGCAGTACACCGCGATCGTGACGATGCACATCGACGCCTCAGCGCTACCGATTGGCCGCAATGCGACGGCGACGATCCGTCCCGACAGCTTCTTTGGTGAGCACTACGTCGCGATTGACCCCGGCAACACCGAGGACCCGGCGCCCTCGGGAATGACGATCCCGTTGCACCGAACCTCGACCAACACCGAGCTTGACCAGTTGTTCGACACGTTCGATCCCCAGACGCGCCTGGCGTTGGGCGTGTTCTTGAGCGAAACCGGCGAGATGCTGGTTGGCCGCGGACGCGACCTGGCAGCCACGCTGGCGATGCTTCCCGGAACGCTGTCGGACGCCCAGACACTGATCTCGAACCTCGGTGCCGACAACCGTGTGATCGGTGACCTCGTCGACCGCAGCAGCGAGATCGTTGGCGCGATCGCCCCGCAACGGGCTGCGCTTGGACGCTTGGTCGACAACGCGGCGGCGGTCCTGGCGGCGACCGCGCGTCGTAATCAGGACCTTCAGGCGGCGATCACCGACGCCCCGCAGGCGATCAGCCGACTGCGGACGTCGCTCACCGACCTGCAGAGCGCGGCTGCTCAGCTCGGTCCAGCCGCATCCGGGCTGCGAGCGAGCGCTGCTCCGCTGACCAGGGTGCTGGAAGAACTGCCCGGATTCGCCGGCGCCGCCAAGCCGGCGCTCGGCGCGTTGACTGCTGCGGCACCGCTACTGACCGAGCTGGCGCAGACGGCTGCGCCGGTGATCGCCCGGGTCGAAGCGCCCACCCGTGATCTTGCGACGTTCTCAAAGGCACTGGCGCCGGTGTCGAACGGTCTCAGCCTGTCGCTGCAAAACCTGCTCGGCTACATGGAGGGTTATGCCCGCGCGATGCAGGACGAGGACCTCGCCGGTCACCTCTACCGGCCCGCGCAGACTTATTACAACCTTGGCGGCGAGTCGCTGATGGCGATGGCGATGGCGGAGCTGCGAAGCCGCCGCCACGACCAACACCACCGCGGAGTTGGACCGCTGCTGCCGGTCGCGTCGCTGACCGCGCCCGTGATCAAGGATCTGGGCACGCTCTCAAAGGTCCTGTCCGGCACGACAAAGGTGAAGCCGCTGGTCAACGCCAGTACGCCGCTCGCCGACCTCCTCCACTACCTGCTCGGCCCATGACCGCAACGCGTTCACAGCGAAGCCGCGTTCGGCTTTCTCGCACGAATCGGGCTCGTTACCGGCGGTTGCTCGGTGGGGTGATGGGCGTGCTGCTGATCGGCGCGGTGATGTACCTCGCACTGACTGTCCAGAACGGCCTGCCCGGCGAGCGCTACTACATCCTGCACGCCGAGCTCGCCGACGCCGGCAACCTCGACACCTACGACGACGTGCGGATCGCCGGCAGGGACATCGGCCAGGTCTCGGCGATCTCTTACTCCGGCCAAGACGCGCATGTGACCTTGCAGATCGAACCGGGCGACGCGCCGATCCGCCAAGGCAGCACGATCCGGATCCGGCTGAACGGGCTGATCGGCGACAAGTTCGTGCAGATCACGCCGGCGCTGCGTGGCCCCGAGCTCCCCAGCGGCGCGACGATCGGCCTGTCGGCCACCACTACGGCCCCCGATCTGTTCGACGTGCTGAGCGGCTTCCGCAACCGTCAGATCAGCGATCTGCGGGCGACGATTCGTGGCCTCGGCGAGGGGTTCATCGGCCGCGGCGACGACCTCAACGCGGCGATCGGAGATTCACCGGCACTGCTGAGGGCGGCGCGGCCGCTGCTGAAAACGCTCAACGCGAATCCCGCTGCAGACCGGCGGCTGCTCCCCGCGCTCGACGCGCTCGCCGACGCGGTCGCGCCCGCGCGCTTCAACATCGCCGGCGGCTTCGCCCCGGAAGCAGCCTCGCTGCAGCCGCTTGCCGCCCACGCCTCGAGCCTCGCCGCCACGCTCGCGCAAGCACCCGGCGTGGAGACGACTGCCAGCCAGCAGCTACCGGTAATCGACGGGCTGCTCGCGCAGACCGACGGGCTGGCCAGTGCACTCCGGCGTCTGACCCGTCCCGCACCAGCTGCGTTCGCCGCCACCAGCGCGCTTCTGCGCGACGCTGAGACGCCAATCCGTGACGCCACTGGCCTGCTCCGAGCCGCGATCCCGCTGGTGCCGGTTGCGCTGAGGCTCACAAACCGGGTCAACCCGCTCGCCGCGCCGCTGGCCCAGCTGTTTGAGGACTCGATCCCGCTGGTCACCCAGATTGGGCTACGCACCTGCGATCTGATCAAGGCCGCCAATTGGCTGCGGCAAGCCGCGTCCTACGGCCAGCTGCCCGACGGAACGCTGGGCCCGCACAACGTCGTCCGTGTGCTGGAGGCAACGAACTCCGACACCGTCGAAGGTGGCCCGAAGCTTCCCAGCGGTCTGATCGCAACCGATTCCGACCCGGCACCGTGCACGGCGTTCACAGAGGTGATCCCGAGCTCATGAGACGCTCGCGGATCCCTTCGCATCGCCGCGACACGACCTTCCGCTCGGGCGTGATCGTGGTAGTGGTCGGCGGGCTGGCGCTGTACCTGGCGTTCGTCCACGGGATCCCCTTCGTCCCGAGTTCGCCCGGGCCAACGATCCGCGCGAACTTCGCCGAGGCGTCCAACCTCAACCCCCGTACGCCGGTGCGGATCGATGGCATCGACGTCGGCACTGTGATCGCCCAGACGCCGAGCGACGACGGACGCAACACGGTGGTGACGATGAGCGTCGGCGCCTACAAGGCCGACGTGCACAGTGACGCGACCGCCACGATCCGGATGCGCACGTTCGTCTCGGGCGCGATGTACATCGATCTGAACCCGGGGTCGACGGCGGCGCCGGCGCTCGGTAACCGGATCATCCCGCTGGGCGATACCTCGACACAGGTCGACTACGACCAGTTCACGAGCGTTGCGAACCCGGCGGTGCGCCTGGAGGAGCGCCAGGTGATCAAGGGTCTTGAGGCCACGCTCACCGACCCCGCCGGCATCCGCAACACGCTGAGCGCGGCGCCACCGGCGATCACCGCCGTTGGTCAGGCAACCAACGCCCTGCGCGGTGAGGACATCGGCGATCTGCCGCAGCTGATCGCCTCAAGCGCCAAGGCGATCCACGCGATCGGCGCCGACAGCCCGAGCCTGAGCGCCTTCATCGACGGCGCCGAGAAGACGTTTGCCGCCACCACCGACCAGAGCCAAAACCTCGCCACCAGCTTGTCGGAGCTGCCTGCAGCGCTCGCCTCGACCCACACCACGATGCTCAGCCTCAACGCCACGATCGACCGGCTTGACCCGCTGGCGCTGGCGCTGATCCCCGGCTCACTGCAACTCGGACCGGCGACGACAGCGCTTGCGCCGATGCTGAGGACGCTCGATCAGACGCTGGCGCAGGCGCCGCCACTGCTGGTCGCCGCGCCCGCGGCGTTTGCCGCGCTCGCTAGGGCGGGCCGGCTTGGCACGCCGCTGCTGATCGCGGCCAATCCGCTGACGGCGCGACTGAACGACTCGATCATCCCCTGGCTCTACGAGCTTGATCCTTCGACCAAGCTCCGGACCTACGAGGCGCTCGGCCCGGTCGCCGCCGCGCTTGATTCGGCCGATGGCGACTTCGACGCCAACGGCTACTACATCCGCTACGACACCGACGTCAACGCCAACAGCGTGGTGCTGCCCTGCGATATCGGGCCGGAGGCGGAGGACCTGCAGCAGTGCGTGGTCGATCTGCCGCCGGGCCTGCTCGCCGCGATCCGCCGGAGGGACAAGCGGTGAGCAAACGTGAGCCGTTGACCAGGGCGCGCTTGCGCCTCGAGGCGCGCCGCTCGGTGACGCCATTGCTGATGTGGTGCGCGCTTGTCGGCATCGGTCTCTACGCCGGGTTCTTCCTCTTCAGTCAGCTCGGGATCCCGCTGCCATGGCAGCACCAGTACGGCTTCCGCGTCGCGATCGATGACGCCAAGGGGGTCGTGCCCGGCAGTGACCAGGTGCGGATCGCCGGCGTCGTCGTCGGCAAGATCACCGCCGTCAACCTCGAGGGCAGCGATCCAGTCAGGCCCGTCTTGACCGTGGAGATCGGGAAGCAGTACGCGCCGATCTACAAGAACGCCCGCGCCGAGCTGCGGCCAAACACCCCGCTCGACGACATGTACCTGGACATCGTCAGCCGCGGCACCCGCTCAGCCGGTGCGGTCGGTGAGGGCGGCGAGCTTGCCGCCGATCGCACTCAGACGCCGGTCGAGATCGGCCAGATCCTTGACGTGTTCAACGCCAGCGTGCGCCCACGTGTTGAAGCCGCGATCGATCAGTCGGGTATCGGCCTTGGCGATCACGGCGCCCAGTTCCGTCAGGCACTGGTTGAACTGGCGCCGTTCTTGCGGTCAGCACGGCGCCTGTCAAGCGAGATCGCCACGCGTCAATCCGAAACGAAGATGCTGGTCCTCAACCTGAACCTGATGAGTGCCGAGTTGGCCAAGCGCTCCGATCAGCTGAACGGCCTGGTGGTCGATGCCGGCAGCACCTTCAGCGCCGTCGGCAATGCCGCCGGGCCGCTGGCGCAGACGATCAGCGAGCTGCCCTCGACGCTTGAGCAGCTGGTGCCGGCCTTCACCGAGGTCCGTTCGGCCGCCAGCCAGCTTGATCCGGCGCTGCAGGCCCTGCTGCCGACCGCGCGCGCGTTGCCGAGCGGCCTACGGGCGGCGATGCAACTCGCCGACGAGGCGCTGCCTGCCGCCGAGCGTCTGAACCCAGCGCTACGGCCACTCGCGGCGCTGATCCGCGAGGCCACGCCGCTGGCGGACAGCCTGGCGACCTCGTTTGCTCGGCTGACGCCGCAGATTCCCGAGCTGCGGCACGTGCTGGGCGTGATCGTTCCGTGCGAGACCGCGGCCGCCGCCTTCCTGCAGGAGTGGAACTCGGTGTTCAAGTACTACGACGCGAATGGCGCGTTCGGGCGCGAGGAGAACGACACCAGCGCCGCCAATGCGATCGGCGAGAAGGATCCAAGCCTGACGCATAGCCCGAGCTGTGCGGGACCGGTGCCGAGCGGATGACCAGCGGCCGCTCGATCCGTCGCCAATCGCTGATCCTCGGCGGCTTCATCGTCATCGCGATCGTGATCCTGCTGAAGGTCCTCGACTACGCGGGCGTCTCCCTCGCGCCGGGTGCGTCCTACGACGTCAGTGCCGTCGTGCCGAACGCGATCAACCTGATCGAGCACGCCGACGTTCGCGAGGCGGGAATCAAGATCGGCCAGGTCACTTCGATCGCTCCGGATGGCGATGCGATCAAGCTCGGCCTATCGATCGAGCGTCAGTACGGACCGGTCTACCGCAACGCGCAGATCCTGATCCGCTCAAAGAGCCTCGCCGGCGAGAACTACGTCGCGCTGAACCCCGGCGACAACACGGCCCCAGCGTTGAGGAACGGCCAGACGTTGCCGATCAGCCGAGCGCCCGAATCGACCCAGATCGACCAGATCCTGGCGACCTTCACGCCGCGGCGCCGGGCCGATGTCCGCACGATCCTAGCCGCGCTTGATGGCGGTCTTCAGGGCGAAGGCGGTACGCATCTCAACGAGCTGCTTGACGGCACTGCTGCGATCGTCCGTGATTCTCTGCCGGTCACCGAGGTCGTCTCTTCTGATCGCCAGGTTGTCGCTGAGCTGATCAACGACTTCGGTCAGGTCTCCGAAGGCCTTGCGCAGCGTGCCAGCGCGATCCAATCGCTGGCCGCGGATTCACGGAGCTTCTCGAAAGCGATCGCCGCGCGTGACGCCGATCTCAGCGCCACGATCACCGAACTCCCGCGCTTCCTCTCGCAGTCACAGCAGACGCTCGCGGCGCTCGGGTCGTTCTCACGGCTGGCCACCCCGGTCGTGGCGAACCTGAGGGTCGCCAGCACGCGGCTGATCCCGGGGATGAATGACCTGGCGCCCGACGCCGTTCAGCTGCACGCGGCGCTGGACGCGCTTGGTCGCTTCGACACCCCCGGTCGCAGGCTGCTGAACACGTTGCGTCACTTCGCGCCGGTCGCGATCCACCTGCTTGGGCCGCTTGAGACGGTGATGCGCCAGTCAAACCCGATGCTCGCCTACTTCCGGCCATTTGCGCACGACTTCGGTGTCGCGCTGTCGCTGTTCGCGGCGATCTCGGTCTACCGCGATCCCGCCGGCCACCTGGCGCGCGGCAACCTGCTGGTTGGGGCCACCTCGCTCAGCGGCGACCTGCCCGCGGCCGAGAAGGCGGCGCTAGACGCGCTGCTCGACTCCGGTCTGATCGAGAAGCTGACGGGCAAACAAGGATTGAACCCCTACCCGTCGCCGAACCTGACCCTGACCCCTTGGAGCGGTACGTACCCCCGCGTCCGCGAAGCCCCCGTCTACAAATGAGGAACCAATGACCACCACTGCACCTGCCCGTCAATACGCGCCGGAGCGGATCACCCCAGTCCCGCAAATCAACGGCTTCACCGAGCCTGGTTTCGAAGCGGTGCGTGCCGCGTTTGAGGAGAACTTCCGCTCACGCGGCGAGACCTCTGCATCGGTCTGCGTGTACAAGGATGGAAGGCCGGTGGTCGACCTCTGGGGCGGTAGCTGGCAGGAGGACTCCGTCGGGCTGGTGTTCTCCGCGACGAAGGGCCTGACCGCAGTTGCCGCGCTGATGCTGGTTCAGAGCGGGCAACTTGAGGTCGATGCGCCGGTCGCTCAGTACTGGCCTGAGTTCGCCGCCGCCGGCAAGCAGGCGGTGACGGTCCGTCAGCTGCTCTGCCATCAGGCCGGACTGGTCGGCTTCAGCCGCGTGATGATGATGAAGGACATGCGGGCGTGGGATCCGCTGATCGAGGATCTCGGCGCGCAGGCTCCCGGCTGGGAGCCCGGCAGCGGCTTCGGTTACCACGCGTTGACGTTCGGCTGGCTGGTTGGCGAGGTGATCCGGCGGATCACCGGGCTGAAGCCGGGCGAGTACCTGCGCAAGCACGTCTGCGAGCCGAACGACCTTGACATCTGGATCGGCTTGCCGCCGGAGCAGCGCCACAAGTTCGCGCCGATCGAGCAGAACTTCGACCGCACCGAGGAAGAGGACCACGGCTACAGCGAGCTGATCCCGGAGCTATTCAAGTTCCTGCCGGCTTCCGCGCAGACCCCGGGCGGCCAGCGGCTTGCGCAAAAGCTCGCAAAGTCACCGCTGCGGCGGATGCAGGAGCTCGGCACGGTCAGCCAGCTGAAGAAGAACGGCGAGCGCTACAGCGACACGCAGCGCGCCTTCCTGACCTTCTTCGGCACGCTCGATGACCTCAACACCCCCGGCGGGCAGAACTTCGAAATGCCGGCCGGCAACGGGATCTGCTCGGCCCGCTCGATGGCGAAGTTCTACGCGCTGGTGACCGGCCAGACCGGCGCGGCGCCGCTGCTCTCGCCCGGGTTGATTGACCAGGCACGAACCCAGCAGGCGAGAGGGATTGACCGCGTGCTGCTGTCCGAGCGCGCCTGGGGTCTTGGCTTCATGTTGCCCGAGCAGACGCACGTCGGGGTCTGGGCACCGACCGCGTTCGGCCACTACGGCAACGGCGGCGGCACCGGGATGACCGATCCCGAGAACGGCTTCTCGTTCGGCTACGTGGCGAAGCGGATCACGCCGATGTCAAACCCGCGGCGCCCCAGCGCGCTGATCAAGGCCGTTTACGAGTCGATCTGATCGTTCTTGGCGCCTAAATAGGTGCATACGCCTATTTAGAAGCAAAGAAAGGTCTGGCCGCCGCCAGCCAGCCGGTCAGCGGCTGGCGGCGGGACAGTACGTACCGCCCTGCGAGAGAACGGCTTGCAGTGGCAGGCTGGCTGAGGACTGTCCGGCCATCACCTTGACGCAGCCGGGCATCAGCGCCCAGTTGTTGGCGGCCGTGTCCCAGTACTCGTAGGAGCGCGCCTGGATCGGGATTGTCACCGTGCGTGACTGGCCCGACGTGAGCCGAAGCTTGAGGTAGCCGGCGAGCTGTTCGGGCGGCTCGGGGACCGCCGCCGTGCCGGGCAGGCCGAGGTAGATCTCGGGGACCGCGTAGCCGCTGCGCTTGCCGGTGTTGGTCACGGTCAGCGTTACTCGCGCGTGAGAAACCTTCAGGTGGGAGAGGCGGAAGGTCGTGTAGGAGAGACCGAAGCCGAACGGGTACGCCGGAGTCTCGTGGTGGGCGTCGAACCAGCGGTAGCCGACGAACACGCCCTCGGTGTAGGTGACCTTCCAGAGCGTGCCCTCGGCCGCGGTCGGCTCGAATGTCGGATCGAGCACCCCCGGATAGGAGGCCGGGTTGTTGGCGGTCGGCTCCTGGTCGTAGGTCGCGGGGAAGGTGACCGGCAACCGGCCGCCCGGGCTCACGTCGCCCCACAGCACGTGGGCGATCGCCGTCCCGCCGTCTTCGCCCGGGTACCAAGCTTCGAGCAGCCCGGCGAGCTTCGAGCGCCAGGGCGTCAGGACCGGCGCGCCGGTTTCCAGTAGGCCGACGGTGTGCGGCTGGACGGAGGCGATGGCGGAGATCAGTGAGTCCTGATCGCCCCACGCGACCTGCGCGTCAAGCGGGTTGTCCGGCCCCAGTGTGGCCTCCTGTGTCGGGGCGCATTGCGGCACCAGCGACATGCAGAGCTTGTCGTCGCCTTCGGACTCGCTGTCTGCCGCCACCACGATCGCGACGTTGGCGGCCTTGGCGTCGGCCTCGGCCGCTGCCAGGTCAAGCCCGGTGTCGTAGGTGACGGTGTCGTGAGCCTTAGCTGCACGCGCTTCGATGCCCTGCAGCATGTCGATCGTCTGATACGGGGTGACCTCGGAGGAGCCGAAGCCGAACACGTAGTACTCGGCCGGCAGGCCGATCACGGCGATCCGCTTGTCCTTCACGCTCAGCGGCAAGACCCCGTTGTTCCTCAACAGCGTGGCAGCGCCCTCTTCGGTCGTGATGTCGACCGCCTTGCTGCGGGCCGGCTCACTCGTCGGTGGGTCGTTGACGTAGGCGGCGTGATCGAACAGCCCGAACGCGAACAGCGTGCGCAGGTATTCGTGGACGCGGGCGTTGAGGGTCGCCTGCGACACGGTGCCGGTGGCCAGCGCGAGGTCGATCTCCGCTTCGTTGTCGCCGTTGCCGACGATGTCCCAGTCCATGCCGGCGTTGAGGTCGGCCCAGGGGGTATGGGCGGCGAGCGCGTCGGAATCGATGATCCCCTTGAAGCCGAGCTGGCCGCGCAGGACCTTCCCGAGCAGGTCGGCGTTGTCGCAGCCGAACTGTCCGTTGATTTGGTTGTAGGAGCACATCACGAGTGCCGTGTGGGCGATTTGGACCGCCTCCTGGAACGGGCGCAGCTCGATCTCGTGCAGCGTCCGCTGGTCGACCATCACATCCTCGATCTGGCGCCCACCGAGCACGCCGAGCAGTGGCGAGGCGCCAAGCTGTCCTTCCTGATCGTTCTCGATGAAGTGCTTGACATCCGCCATCACGCCCTCTGACTGGAACCCGTCGATCCAGCCGACCGCGGTCTGCGCGTCAAGGAACGGGTCCTCGCCGTAGGCCTCGTAGGTGCGTCCGCCGAGCGGCGTGCGCATGATGTTCACGGTCGGCCCGTAGTCGCCGTCGTAGCCGTGCTCGCGGTTCTCGGTGCCGACCGCGGCGCCGTATGCGCGGGCGGCTGCTTGGCTGAAGTTCGCGGCTAGTGCCGTCCCGGACGGGAAGGCCGTCGCCGGTCCGCCGAGTTCCGGGACGCTGGTGGTTACGCCCAACGCCCCGTCTTTGAGGCTGATCCCGGGGATGCCAAGCGCCGGTACCGCCCCGGCGGTCAGCACGCTCACCTTCTGCGCCTGCGTCATCACTGCTTCAAGCAGCGTCGCGCGTTGGTTGGCGGACAGCTTGGTGTTGCACCACGGGTGGCTGCCGCAAGGATCATTGGCGATCGCCGTTGTCGGCGTCAGCACGGCGAGCGCGGCGGCCGCGATGCAGACGGGCAGTAGTAGGCGGCGATGGTTCATCAGTTACCTCGTGTTTGTGGCTTGGTCACTGGGTTTTGACGGCCCACGCGGTGGCAGTGCCGGCGCTCGTGTCGATCGTGAAAAGGGCGAAGCCGCCGGCGACCGTGATCGGCACCCGCTGACGGTTGTCGTAGGCGACAAGCGGCCGGCCGCCTGAGTCCGGCGGGATCGCGACCTGCATCTGCAGCGCGCCACTGGCCTGCGTTGTCAGGTATCCGCGGATCAGGCCCGGTGCGCGTGAAACGCCAACCAGTGGGAAGCGGACGCTGAAGCTCGTCATCGGTAGGTGGGGGTTGATCTCGTAACCGGCCTCCTCAGGGGTGACACCTGCGAGGTTGATCGCGTTCATCTCCATCCAGGTCGGCTGCTCGGTGATCTGTCCGCCGAACGCGGTGCTGAGACGGTTGCCGCACTGACCCGGGGTGGGTGAGTAGAAGCCGAAGCAGACGTCGTCGACGCTGAGGACGCCGTCCCAGGACTGCGGGTAGACGGCGGCGTGGCGCGCCAGCGTGTTGCGCGTGTACTCCCACCAGGCGTCGTTGACGGCGCCGGGAACGATTCCCTGAAGGGTTCCGTAGGCCCAGGTCAGGTCACCGTTGAGGTCATACCAATCGCCGCCTGGCCACTCATCGGCGCCGGCAGTGGTCGAACCGGATCCGAGTGAGATCGTCGGGAAGTCGCCGGCATCGACCGGGATCGGACCGTGCTCGCTGACGCCCGGGTCATCGGCAGCCGGCACCTGGGAGGTCCCGAGCTCGGTCGGTCCGCCGGGGGCGCCGTAGCCGTCGAGGTAGCGGTGGATATTCGCCACCAGCAGCTTCGCCTGGGCCGGCGTCGGCGCGCCGGCGAGGATCGCCCAAGGTTGCGGCTCCTCGAAGATCGCGCCGTTGCCGATCTGCAGCACCCCGGCGTAGCCCCGTGAGTACCAGCCCTTGCCGGTCCACTGTGCCCGCAGACTCTTCAGGTCGACCGCCGCCGCTGCCCGCAGCTGGGCGGCAAACGTCTTATCGCCATACAGGTCGGCGAGTTGTGCGAGCTGCGGGTAGCAGTAGGTGAGCTGGGCGAGGATGTCGGTCGACTCGGTCATCAGCTCAAACTCGGTCGAGAGGTCGTTCCAGTCGCCTGTCGCGCCCGTGATGTACTCGCCAAACAGGCTGAGGTAATCCTGGGTGTGCGCGAACGCGATCTGCAGGTGCTGCCAGACGGTTGCCTGACCGATCCCTTCGAGGAACGGCACTTCGGTGTGGAAGAAGGCGACGTCGCGGCTCGCCAATCCGTACTGCGCGGCGGCCTGCAGCAGCCAGAAGTCGAGGTCGTTGGATGTGCCGAGGTAGAACGGCGTGAACAGCCCGAGCGTGCCGTATGGCAGCTGGGCGTCGATCGCCGGGCCCGGCGGTTGCAACTTGATCGCGTACTGCAGGATCTGTTGTGTTAAGTCAGGGTCTGAGAAGGTGGTCGGCCACGAGTAGTGCAGCCAGCTGCGGGTGCCGAGGTTGTCGCCGAGGCCGTACTGGTAATCGCCGCCCTGGGTGATCGTGTGCTCCCCCGAGCGCTCCTCATCGACGGTCGCCGAGCGCAGCAGGTAAGCGTCCCAATCGACCTCACGGGCGACCCAGCGGTAGCTCGAGCCGAAGTTGACGCGCGGCATCTGCTTGACCCAGTCCTGCTCGCTGGCTTGCAGCGGGTCGGCGGCGGCGCGGTACTTGGCGACCAGCGACGCGATGTCGTAGGTGTGAGCGAGGCCGTAGATGAAACGCAAGGTGATCGATTTGCCCGGTGCCAGCCTGAGGGCCTGGCGGAACACGAACAGGGTCTTGCCGGTCTGCAGCGGAAGATCTGATGGAGCAACGGTCTCGCTCAGCTGGTTGGCCTTGACCTCGGCCGGAGCTGCCTCGCTGCCGTCGCCGAAGAACTGGCTGACTGAGGTCTCCCAAGCCGGCTTTGGACCTCGCAGGACCGCCGCGAAGCTGGCGAGCGGTTCGTTGTCGGTCGGGATCTCCGGGATCTCGTCCGCCGTCAGCGTCTGCGTGGCCCCGTTCCAGGTCGGAGCATCGAGTCCGATCTGCTGACCGAGTGTCCCCTGGTCGACCGGGTTGACGTCCCAGTACTCGTACCAGTCGGCGGTCCGTGTCGAGCGTGAGTTGTTGGTGAGCGTGACGTTGTCGAGCAGCACCGGATCGCTGCCGAACGGCGCGTAGGTGATCTCCTGCACCCCGAGGCCCTGGAAGCTGATCTGCCGGCGGAAGTAGCCGACGCCGTACCAGCGCTTGAACTGCTCGCCGGTTGAGTTAGCGGTGTACAGCGTGCCGCCGATCTTCCCGCCGACGTTGAGGTAGCCAAAGCCACCGCTGAAATGGTCCGCCGAGGCGTCGTACTTGTTGGCCCACTCGTTCAGCAGCTGCTGGCTCCACAGCTGGATGTAGCCGTCGTTGAACGCCATCCCCTTGATGTTGTCGTTGCCGACCTGGTTCTCATCCGCTCTGCTGCCGGCCACGTCGGGTTGGGCGGTGTTGGGATCGGTCAGCTCGTCCGCTGTGTACTGGTAGGCCGGCAGGCCCCAGCGGTCGACTTCCCAACGGCCGAAGTCGCCGTTGCCGTAGCTGGAGGAGATGTCCAGGCGGTTGCCGGTGAAGCTCAGCGGCGCGGGGGCGCCTGCGTCAGCAGCGGCGGGGGCCGCCAGCAGCAGTGCGGCTGTCGCCGCGATCAACCAGAACTTCCCTCGCATCAGACGCCCATCCCTCTCTCCCTGCACGGTGCGCGCATCCGCCGCCCACCCCTCTCTATCGGCACGGATCAGAATACACAGGCGTCTTTAGACGTGGGTCAGTACTTGCCTTTGAGTACGTCGGCGGCTTTAATGCTCGGCGTGATTGAAGACGACTCATTTGCCGACGACAGCGAAGGTGCGCCGCAGCCGCTACCGCGCGGTCGCCACAAGCTGTCGGTCGAGACGGTGCGCGCCAGCCAGCGCGAACGTCTACTGCTGGCGATGCTGGGCGAGGTCGCGGAGAACGGCTACGAGGCAACCACGGTCGGTCAGGTCGTGACCAGGGCGCGCGTTTCCCGCAACGCGTTCTACGCGCTGTTCGCCGACAAGCTCGACTGTTTCGTCGCACTCGGCGAGCTGATGAGCGAGCTGCTGTTGAAGGACACTTTCGAAGGCCAGGTTGCCGAGGACTGGCGCGGCGAACTGCACGCCGGCACGCTTCGCTATCTGCGCTGGTGGGCGTCGCACCCCCGGTTCGCCCGCGCCTGGCTGATCGAGACGCCGCTGGCAGGGCCGCGAGCGATCGAGTACCGCGAGGCCGCCTACTCCCGTTTTCGTGAGCGCCTCGAGGGGTTGGCGGCATGGGCTCGCGCGCTTGAACCTGGGGCACTGGCACCACTGCGGACGAGCGCCTCGCACGTCGCCGTCACCGGGATCACCGGGCTGATCATCCAAGAGGTAGAAGCCGGCCGCTTCGACGAGCTTGAGCGGCTCGCCGGTGAGGTTGAGTGGATCGTCGAGCGGTTATTGATGGAGCGACTTTGATCGATCGCCGCTGGTGGGCGCCGGCGCTGGCTTTGGCCGCGTCGGTGTTGGCCGCTGGCGTCCTGCTGGCGCCGGCGTTGACGGCCGCGCGGCCGCAGCGACGGATTCCGCTGCGGGTCCCGCCACCGTTGTCCGCCGACAGCTCCCGCGTCGACATCAACTCGTCGGCCGGCAGCGGCTCCTTCGGCAAGTGGTTCGTTGATTCGAGCGGCCTGCCCGCTTATCGCTACACCCTGAACGAGGAGAGCGCTCCACAGGCGGCGCAGCCGGAGCTCGACGGCGCCCGTGACGCAGTGACCCAGATCGGCAACGATCGCGTCGTTGCCGCCGGGTTCAACCACGGCTACGTGCAGTTGTGGAGTCAGGACCACACCTACCAGTGGATGAACGAGTACGACGCCTCCGCCGATCACTTCAGCGGTGGCTACGGCTACATCGACTTGGGCGGGCACACCTACAGCACGCTCTACGACGACCGCGCGCCGGATGAGACCGTGACCCGTGTGATGGGCGTCGATTACATGCAGACCGTCACGACCGTGCCAGGGCTGAACGTCAACGCCAAGGTCTATGCGCCGTGGGGCAACGACCCGCTTTTGCTGCACGACGTCACCTTGACGAACACCTCGAAGCAGACCGAAAGTCCGACTTGGTGGGAGTACTGGGACGTCAACCCGGTGATGCCCCCGACCGGGCTGATCCGTAGCACCGCCGCACCGGTCTGGGATCCCGCTGACGACACGCTGTCAGTGGCGCAGACGGTGACCGCCCAGGACCTCGATCCGATGTCAATCTTCGCTTCCGCGTTGAGCGGGCCGGTAGCCGGCTTTGAGACCGATACAAAGTCGTTCTTCGGCTCCGGCGGACGGGCCGACCCGGCTGCTGTGGTCGCCAACCGCGCGACTGACTCGATCGCCCCGGCGAACATCGGCTACGAGCTTGAAGGCTCGACGATGTTCGCGTTCCGCTCGCCGGTCACGTTGGGGCCCGGGAAGTCGATCACCCTGCGCTACGCCTACGGCTACGACGCGCCGAGCGCGGTCAACTCACTTGTTGCCACGTATCGGGATCAGCGATCACAGTTCCAGAAGACCGAGCAGGTATGGCGTCAGTACGTACCGCAGGTGAACGTCGGCCCGCACTACGTCTGGCTCTCACGTGAGCTCCAGTGGGACGCGTACATGCTCCGTTCCGACGAGACCTACGAATCCTGCGCTGGTTACCACATCCTCAGCCAGGGCGGGTATTACCAGTATGGGCTCGGCTTCCAGGGTGCCTATCGCGATCCGCTCGAGCTGATGCTGCCGATGATCTACGAAGATCCCGACCTTGCTCGCCAGGTAATTCTCTACTCGGCCGAGGAGCAGACGCCAGGCGCCGATCTGATCCCTTACGCGCGGCTGTCCAACTGTCTGCGCTTCGACCTCGGCACCTCCGACGATCTCGACGACTGGCTGCTGATGTCGGCTGCCGAATACGCGCTGGCAACCCGGGACTTCAACTTCTTCAACACGCCGGTCAAATGGGCCGAGGGCACTGAAAGCGCATCGCTGTGGACCCATCTGAAGCAGGCGTTCAACCACGAGCAGCTGCAGCTACTGCCCAACGGGGATTATTTGACCGGCGCCACCGGCGACTGGTCTGATCTCAGCACGGCAGAGCTGCAGATGACCGAATCGGCGCTCGTCACCTCGCAGGGGGCGTACACCTACCCACGCTTGGCGCAGGCCGCGCGGGACTACGGCGACAACGCGTTTGCCAATCAGCTACAGGCGGCCGGTGAAGCCGATGTCGAAAGCATGCGTCGGCAGTGGGTTGGCCGTGGCTGGTACGCGCGCGGGTACTCGGCCGAGGGCCAGCTGGGGGTCGGTGCGATTTTCGAAGAGCCGCAGCCGTTCTCGATCCTGGCCGGTGCTCCGAGCAGCTCGCAAGCGAGCACGCTGGTGCACAACATCCGTCGCTTCCTCACCGGGGTTGGCGCACCCGGCGGCCCGTCGCCGATCGGCTCCGCACAGTCGCCGGCCGCTGATGATCCGCTCGTCACCGAACACTCGATTCCGGCGCAGTCCAACGGCGCCGCCGTGTTCGTTGGCGGGGTCTGGTACTCGCTGAACGGCTGGCTCACGTGGGCGCTCGGATCGCTGCAGGGGGTCGTCCCGCACGCCGATCAGTACGCGTTCAGCGAGCTGATCCGCAACACGCTGTGGGCTCACGCGAACGCGTACCCCGACTCGTGGGACGGGATCCTCTCGGTCGATGACGTGTGCAACGCCTGGTACGACAAGACAAAGGCGTCGCAATGCGGCGTTGGCCTGTCGAGCGCCTGGGACACGATGATCCCCCACCAAGATTCCTGGAGCCTGTGGGACACGATCGAGCTGGCCGGCATCCACTCCGAGCAGGATGGCTTTCAGATCGTCCCGGAGTTCCCGATGACCAACTTCAACGTCCGTTTCCAGGACGCCGGCGTGGCACGCCGGCGCGGGCTGATCCGTGGCTACATCACGACCGTCGGTGGTGGTCAGATGACGATGGATGTGGCTCCGCCGCCTGGAACCAAAGCCGGCGCCGACGTCGCCTTCGCCAACGGGCACTTGGTGCGGACGAAGGTTGTCGGCGGATTGGTCCAGTTTGCGATGTTCACAAAGCCGGGACGGCCGTCGAACTATGCGGTTGAGCTGCGCTGAGCGTTGAGAGATACGGAAATACCACGCTATAGCGGGGTAAATCTGTATTCGTCAGCCGGCATCGACGCCGAGCAGCAACGCGTACACGGCGCGCAGCCGGGTGAAGTCGCCGTGAAAGCCGTCTGAGTAGAGGAACGACTCGGCGATCCGCACGATCGCGTAGGCCACGACCTCGGGATCGGCGGGCGGCGTGTAGCCGTTGCTCACCTCCGCCTCGATCTGGCCCTGCAGCATCTCGACGACCCGTGGCTCGACGACGCTGTCGCTGGCAGTGAGGATCCGCTGTGCCGCCTCGCGCTCGTGCTCGATGAAGTGCCGCAGTGCGCGGTCACCCGCCAGCGCCCGCGCGAACGCTTCGAACAGATCGAGCAGGCTGGAGTCGCCGGAGCCCGTTGAGTCACGGGCGATCCTTTCAAGGAACCGCACCGTCAACGCGGCTAGTACCTCGCCGAGCACGCGGTCACGGGATCCGAACCAGCGGTGGACAGTCGCACGCGAGAGGCCTAGCTCGGCACAGACGGCGTTGACGTCGACCCGCTCACAGCCGAGGAAGCGGCGCGTCGCAGCGTCGAGGAACTGCTGCCTGCTCGCGGCGGAAGGGCGGCCCCGCGGCCGGCGGATTTCTGCCTCCGACATTGTCGGACCCTACCGTGCGCCGACGCTCGCGTGTGCCTTATATGAAACATTGCGCGCCAAATGCCCGGCGTCCGTGGGTTCCTGTTTGAACATCAAAAGACGCTGGTGTACCCTGATCCTCAGGGATGCGTCGAGGGATCGGAATCATCGCCGCGCTGTCTGTCGGCGCACTGCTCGCGAGCCTGGCTTCGAGTGCTGGGGCCAGTTCGCCGATCCCCGCTGCCCCCCAGTGCATCGCGCGCAGCGGCCTGGTGCCCGACGGGCCGGCGAAGCTGATCAGTGACACGGTCGTGTCCGGTTACGGCGGACTGCTGCACCACCTGGTGCTGTCGGCGCCCGCGCTGTACGGCGACGGCAGCGTCAACGTGCTGCTGCCGCCGAAATACGCGTCGGAGCACCAAAGCCGCTTCCACACGCTGTATCTGTTGCACGGCTCCGGCGGGCTGTACAGCGACTGGGTCGATCTCGGTGATGCTCCGAAGCTGATCGCCGAGGGCTATCGCGTCGACCACCTACCGCCGGTGATCACCGTGATGCCCGAGGGTGGCAGCGAGGGGTACTACACCGACTGGTACGGCAAGGACATCGACCAGCCGAGCGAGGGCACGCCGCCCGGCTGGGCGACCTGGATCATCGACGAGGTGATCCCCTACATCGACGGTCACTACCGGACGATCGCCTCGCGTGAGGGCCGTGCCGTCGCGGGCCTGTCGATGGGTGGCTTTGGTGCGACCAGCCTGCCGGCGCGCCACCCCGACCTGTTCAGCGTCGCGGGGAGCTTCTCCGGCGCCGACGACCTCGACCTCAACTACCCGGAACAGAACCTGATTGAGGACGGCACCACCCCGGTGTTCACCGGCGCCGCGCCCGACTTGTGCATCTGGGGCAACCCGCTGACGCAGCGGATCCTGTCGGAGGCGGTCGACCCGGCATACCTAGCCCCAAACCTGTCGGCCGTCCACCTGTACATGGCCAGCGGCAACGGAACGCCTGGATCGTTGGACGACACCTCGACGCCTGGTGGGCTCGGCACCGCCGAGGCGGCGGGTGTGGTCGAGTCGAACATTCGCTCCCAGGATCTGGGGTTCGCTGCCGCGCTTGACGCAACTCGCGTCCCCTATACCTACTGGTACTACGGCGACGGCACGCACAGCTGGCCCTACTGGCAGCGTGACCTCGTGCATTTCTTCCCGTTCCTCGTCGCCGGCTGGAGGCACCCGGACGCGGTACCGAGCTCGTTCGCCTTCCGCTCCGAAGCAGCGAGCTTTGAGATCTGGGGGTGGAACTTCACGGCGCAGCGGGCGGTCGACGAGTTCACCTACCTGACCGGGGTCAGCCGCCACGGGCTGACCGTGACCGGCAGCGGCAATCTGACGGTTGCAACCGCGGCTCTGTATCCGGCGGGCAGCCGCTGGCTGCTCAGCGCCGGCGGGCGGCACGTGATCGTCACCGCCGGCCGTGGCGGGCGTTTGCGCTTCGGTATTGACCTCGGGCCTTCGCACACCGCCGGCCAGACCTTGTTTCCGCCCGGCAATGCGACGCCGGCCGGTTGGGTCAGCGCCAAGGTGTCGATCAAGCCCGCAGGGTGACCGAGGTCGTGAGCTGAGCGTTCCAGCTTGCGTCCCGCTGTCCTCCGGCCCGCCGAAGGCGTGAGGGCGGGAGCCGAGCCGGCGAGCCGGCTCCCGCAAAGTACACGACGGTTCTCTGTTGCTCGGCGCCGTGGTGATCGGATACAACAGTCGCATGCGGTTGAGGGGTTATCTGCTAGCGGGGCTCGCCCTCGGCCTGTGCATGCCGGCGAGCGCGGCCGCCTATGACGGTGACCCGCTCGCGCCGACGCCCCCGGCGCTGACGGTTCCCCAGTACGGGACGTTCCGCTCGGTACTCGCGCAGGGCGAGGGGACGACGGTCAACACCGAGGCGCTGGCGGCGAACGAGGTGTTCGGGACGGTTCCCAACTCGTTCACGAACCAGACGCCGTTGTACGCCGGGATCATGCCCCACGCGACGACCCTGACGCTCGGCGATCTGAACACCTATTACAAGAACACCGACTTCGGCTCGATGCCCGGGGGTGTTGGCGCATACGAAAGCCCGAAGCCCGGGGTCGAGATCTACTTCGACAAGGCGTACGGCATGGCGCACATCTATGCCGACAACTTCAACGACCTGATGTGGGCCTGCGGCTATGAGCAGGCGCAGGAGCGCTTGTTCCTGATGGATGTTCTGCGGCGTGAAGCTGAGGGCAGCCTCGCCGCGCTGCTCGGGCCTTCTCAGGCGTCCGGCGACGCCGGGCAGCTGACCGACCAGGATTATTCGCCGCAGGAGCTGACCGAACAGGCAGACAATTTGCCGACGCAGTACGGCGCGCCGGGGGCGAAGGCGCTCGATGCGCTGCAGCAGTTCGTCGCCGGGATCAACGCGCGGATGCAGTATGACGAGCTCAATCCGCTGGAAGATCTGCCTGCCGAGTACCTGGCGCTGGGGATTGTGCCGCAGCCGTGGACGCTCGCCGACACTGCCGCTGAGGCCGTTCTGCTCGAGACTCAGTTCACCGTCTCCGGCGGCAGCCAGCAGGTCATCAACGGGCTTCAACAGGCTTTCCAGAAGCGGTTTGGTAAGGACTGGCTGGCACCGTACGACGATCTGTCTGAGCCTGAGGACCCGGCTGCCTTGACGATCCAGAGCAAAACCGTCGATTCAGCTCGCGCCGGCAAGATCGAGCCTCAGTTGAACCTGAACGCGGACCTTGATCCGGGCTCGCTGCACGGGGCCAACGACTTGCTGTCTGGCCCCTCGAACGCTCAGCAACGGGCCGCGCGGGCGCTATTGCCGGCGTGGGGTCAGCGGCTCGAGAAGCTGCGCAAGGCAATTCCGACCGTCGAGTCAAACGCGGTGCTTGTCGAGCCCAAATTCTCTTCCGATGGCAACGCGCTCGGTGCGATGGGACCACAGGTCGGCTACTACTCGCCGCAGATCTTCAGCGAGTATGAGATCCATGGTGGTGGGATCAACTCGGAGGGGGTTGTGTTCCCCGGCGCCGATCCGTTCCCGCTGATCGGGCACGGGATCGACTTTGCCTGGAGCGGCACCAGCGCCAACGGGATTAACCAGGACACGTATGCCGATCTGCTGTGTAACCCGGACGGCAGCAAGCCGAGCGACGCGTCAACGCACTACATGTATGACGGGAAATGCATCCCGTTTGTGATCCGTGATCAATCTGTCGAGACGCCGCCGATGCTGACCTCGCCGGAGGTTCCCGAGAAGATCACCTACCAGGCCAAGCGCTCGGTTCAGGGTCCGATCTTCGCCTTCGCCACTGTGCATGGCGCGCCTGTCGCGCTGGCGGTCGCCAAGGCGCTCGACTTCCATGAACTGCGGGGAATCATTGCGTTCATGGAGCTGTCGGAGAACCTGGCGACCAGCCCGCAGACGTTCCGTCAGATCATGAGCGGGTTCCCGGGGACGGAGACCTGGTTCTACGTCGACCAGCACAACATCGCCTACCAGGAGTCGGGCTTTTATCCCGAGGACGCGCCCCACTCGAACCCGAACCTTCCCTACTGGGGTACAGGACACAGCGGTTGGGTCGACTTCAACGCCAACACCTACACCGAGAAGGATTTGCCGTTGAGCCAGCGACCCGGCGAGACTGACCCCGGCGACGGCTATCTGATCTCGTGGAACAACAAGGAGGCACCTGGCTGGTACCTGGGGCCGAACGAGTGGGACGGCGGCCCGATCCAGCACGCGCTGATCCTGAAGGACCGTCTGCTCTACCAGATCAAGACGGGCGGGGGTAAGACGACGCTTGTCGGCTTGGCGCGCGCGGTCAACGCGACGGCGACGACCGATCTGCGCGAGTACAGCGTGTTTCCGGTGATGGCGCACATCCTCGGGCATGTGACGGGTCCGGACGAGCCTTTCCTGGCGCTGTTGAAGCAGTGGCACACAGATGGGTCGCAGCGGCTGGCGCCCGCTGGGTCGAATGTGTACGGCAATAGCGCCGCGGTGGCGTTGATGGATGCGTGGTGGCCGATGGCCGTGAAGGCGATCTTTGAGCCGGCGCTCGGACCGACGGTTTGGCAAGGCGTTTTGAACGACGCGCTCGGCCTCGAGCCGGTGGGCAACTTCACCGACTCCTCAGGCGGCTATGCCTGGACCGGCGCGACCTACACCGACCTGCGTGACGTGTTGTTGTACAACTCGCCCGGCGTCGTCCATCCGCGAGGTGTCCTCCCGGAGGAAGTGCCCGGCTCGCACATCGTTTCCTGGGACGGCTCCTACGGCCGGATCTTCTGCGGCAATCCTTCGTCGTATGGCGGCGGCGCCACGTTGGCGGCATGCCGGGCGGTGCTCTTGAACACGCTCACCGCAGCGATCGCCTACGTCGAGAGCAAGCGCGGTGATAACCCGGCAACCTGGACCGAGTACGGCACCTGCCCGCAGACGAACCCGCCGTCGTGCGACCAAGAGGTCCCGAACACCGCGGGGGCGATCTCGACGCCGCCGTTCCCTTGGCAGGATCGCGGTACCTACCACCAGATCATTGAGCTGACGGGCCACCGGCCCGAGAGCTGAGTTTCGGGCCGGCGGCTCGCCGGCTCGCCGGCCCGCCAAAGCGCTCCGCGGGGTGCAAAAGGCCCTTGGCGGAGTATCACAAGAAATCTCTTGACAAGAGCCCTTGTGACGAGTAGTCTTGTGACAAGATTACTTGTGAGCCTAAAGGAGGCAAGCCGTGAACCATTCAATGATGGAAAGCCTGGCCAAGGACCGCGTCGCAGATCTGAGGGGCTATTCGCGCTCACCGGAGCTGGCAGGTGGGACGCGCGTGCGTCGACAGATCGGGCGCTCTAAGCTCGGCCAATGGCTGATCAACCGGTGAGCAGCAGCGACGCAGAGGTCACCGCTCCCGTGACCAGGCAGAAGCACGCCTCGGCACCCGCGGACACCTACGGGCGAGACGTGCGTGAGCTCAACGACCCGCGAGCAATGCGCGCGCTGGCGCACCCGGTGCGGCTGGCGCTGCTTGAGGTGCTCGCACTTGAGGGTCCGCTGACCGCGACCAAAGCCGCCGAACTGCTTGATGAGAGTCCGGGCAACATGTCCTGGCATCTGCAGACGTTGGCCAAGTACGGCTTCGTCGCCGAGGCCGGCGGGGGCATCGGGCGTGCGCGACCGTGGAAGCTTGTCAATCTCGAGCAGCGCTTCCGCGTCGACGATTCGACGGCCCCGGAGACGAAGCAAGCGGCCGGAGCGCTCGCCGAACTCTTCCAACGACGCGTGTTTCAAAACCTGCGCGACTGGGATGCGCAGCGCTCGAGCTACCCGCTTGAGTGGCAGCAAGCCGCGTTCAGCGTGCACGCACTCACTTACTTGACACCGGCCGAGATGGATGAGGTCAAAGACGCGGTGCTCGAAGCGGTGGGTCGCTTCCACGATCGTCTGACCGATCCCGGCAGCCGGCCCGCAGATGCTCTGCCTGTCGGGATCTCGACGTTCGGTAACCCGCTGCCAATGCCGCGGCCCAGCGACTAGCGCGACTCCCCGGGCGATCAGGTTCGAAATTGGCCGAGGACGGGTAGCAACAGAACAAAGGAGCGCAAACCGATCGCTAGGAGCGCTGGATGACTGTTGCCGAATTGCCTGAAGATGTTCGTGATGCAGTACTGAAGGGAGTCGACGGCGTCGCCGCAAAGGCGGCCGATGTCGCTGATGGTGCCGGTGAGCACCTCGGCCGCCACGCCGACCGGGCTCGTGCGAAGGCTGGAGTCGCCGCCGGCAAAGCCGGCGCGAGGACCGGCGTCACCGGTGTCAAGATCGGCGCCAAGGGCGCAAGGTTCGGCGCTAAGGGCTTCCTCGCAGGGAGGAAAGGAAGGGCACGTGAGGCCCTGGCCATCGCGCACGACGCGAGGCTGAAGGCCCAACTCAGCAGCACCAGCCGCGAGCTCGCCTCCGAGGCGTCAAGTCTCGGCGAGTCAGTTGACGCCTTGCAGGGCGCGCTCAAGGCGAACCGCCAGATTGGCGCGAAGTCCCGCACGCGTCTGCTGTTCGGGATCGCCATCGGCGCGGTTGCCGCCTACCACCTGGATGCCAGCAGCGGCCGGGCCCGACGTCAGGCTACGGCGGCCAGGTTGCGCCGTCTGGTCACCAGCACGCGAGCAGCATCGGATCCCGGCACCAACTGACGGTTCCCGGTAGCTGCGAACACTTCTGTTCGTTATATTCGCGGCGTGAGCGGGGGGAGCGAGTTGAATGCTGCGCGGGTGCGCCCCGGCTCCCGTGCCGAGATCGGGAACCTCAACTTCCTGATCACGCGCGTGCTCGGCGCCGCCACCGGCGGTAATCCACCGGCGGTCTTCACGACACTGGCGCGCCACCGCGGCCTGTTCCGCCGCTGGCTGCTGTTTGCCGGCGGACTGATGCCGGGCGGCTCGCTGCCGCGGGCTGACACGGAACTGGTGATTCTGCGCGTTGCGCACAACGCCGGTTGCGAGTACGAGTGGCGCCACCATGCTCAGCTCGGCCAGGCGGCCGGGCTCACCCGCGAGCAGGTTGAAAACGTTCGGCAAGGCTCGGTCGCGCCCGGCTGGAGTGAGCACCAACTAAACCTCCTCCGCGCCGCCGACGAGCTGCATTCCACCCACACGATCTCCGACGAGCTCTGGCGCGCGCTCTCCAAACAGCTGTCGGACATCAAGCTGATTGAGCTCTGCCTGCTGATCGGCCACTACGAGATGCTCGCGATGACGTTGAACGCGTTGCGGATTCCGCCCGATCCACCTGCCGCACGCGCACCCTCACACGTGGTAAAGGTTGTACAGGCGTTCATAGAACGTCGCAGCGCGAAACCAGAACCGAACCGTGGCTAAAGCAACCAAATCACTTGCCGGGCGCCGGGTCTTGATCACCGGCGCCGCCCGTGGGATCGGTGCGCTGACGGCGCGGCGCTTGCATCAGCGCGGCGCCAAGGTGGCGCTGCTCGGCCTCGAGCCCTACCTTCTCCAGGCCGTTGCCGCTGACTGCGGCAACGCGCCCTGGGCCGAGTGCGATGTCGCCGACCGGGCGCAGATGGACGCAGCCGTCGCCAGCCTGATCGAGCAGCTCGGCGGCCTTGACGTCGCGATTGCCAACGCCGGCATCGGCGCCCAGATGACGCTGATCGACGGCGACTCGAACGTCTGGGACCAAACCTTCGCGGTGAACCTGATGGGCGCCTACAACCTGGTGCGCGCGGCCGGACCGCACGTGGCGCACAAAGACGGCTACTTCCTGCTGACCGCTTCACTTGCGGCCGCGGTCCACCTCCCGCTGATGTCGGCCTACTGCGCGTCGAAGGCGGCAGTCGAGTCACTCGGCGACTCACTGCGGATGGAGCTGCGCCCCTCCAAGGCGCGAGTCGGGGTCGCCTATTTCGCCGAGCTCGACACCGACATGACGACTCGCGGCTTCGCGACCGAGGCGGCCTCCCGGATGCCGCTCGGTGGCCATGGTCACCTGCCGGTATCCCCGGTCGCCCCCGCGATCGACGCCCTCGAGCGCGGTATCGCCAACCGCTCACGCCAGATCGTCTCGCCCGCCTGGGTTGCGCCGCTGTTGCCGATCCGCGCGCTCGCCCAGCGCGTTGTCGAGCGCCAGCTTGGCCGTGATTTCGACGCCACCTTGAAGATCGCTCGTAGCGAGCAAGTTGAACTGACGACCCCGCAGCCCGTTCGCAGCGGTGCAAATCACGGATGAGCCCGCCGCGATGAACGCGCCCAAGTAGAGGTAAGGGGGGCTAGGGGTGGCCACACAGCAGTACAGGCGGTTCGCGGTCGGCGGCCTGCTGACGATCATCGTCCTGGTCGTGATCTGGGTGATGGTCTACGGCGGCACGACCTACGTCGTGCACGCCGAGTTCACGGACGCCGGCCAGCTGGTCACAGGCGACCTGGTAACCGTCGCCGGGCACCCGGTTGGATCGGTCGGCGCGATCACCCTGACCAACAACGGTCTGGCGGACGTTCAGCTCAAGATCACCGATCTCAGTGTCGCCCCGCTGTCCTCGAACACGACCGCGACGATTGGTGAGCTCAGCCTGACGGGGTCGGCAAACCGCTTTGTCAGCCTGGCGCCTGGTGTCGGTGGCCAGCCGATCTCCAACGGCGGCACGCTGCCACCCACCCGTACCACGGGGATCGTTGACCTCGACTCGGTGCTCGATTCACTGACCCCCCACGTGCTCCAATCGCTGACGACGATCCTCAAGACGGGCGCCTACTTCGTCCATTCGCCGACCGGCGCCGATCTGAACCAGTTCGCCCTCTATCTGAACCCGGCGCTGAGTCAGTTGACCAACCTCGGCGCCGAGATCGTCTCCGATAAGTACGCGCTCGGCAGACTGGTCGCGTCCGCCTCAACCGTCGCCGGCGCGCTTGCCCACAATTCGAACGAGCTCGCCGGCTCGGTCTCATCAACCGACTCAGTTCTTGACGAAGTTGCGCGGGAACGATCGGCGCTGCAGAGCGTCCTGTCCGAAACGCCCGGCGTGCTGGACCAGAGCGACACGGTCCTCGCGCACGTCGACAGCACCTTGAAGCACGTCGCCCCGGCGATCGTCGCGCTGAACCCGCTGGCACCGAAACTGGCGGCGCTGCTGCGCCTGGCGGTCCCGTTCACCGCCGCGCTGGTTCCGACCGTCGCCGGACTGGGCTCGATCCTGCCGGCGGCGAAAACTGCGCTAGCCGCGTTTGACCCGATCGGGCGCCTGGCCGACCCGGCGCTGCTCGTGACGGCTCGCGCAATCGCCCAGCTGACGCCGGTCGCGGCCGGCTCGCGGCCGTACATCGCTGACTTGATCGCCGGCTTCTTTGCCGGGGTCGGCGGCTCGACTGGCGGCATGTACGACGCCAACGGCCACTTCGAGTACTCGCGGGCGGTGGGCTCCGGTGAGGGCTCCCTGTTCGACGGCTTGCTGAGCAAGCTCGGGATTCAAATCGGTCAGTACTCGACTCCCGCGGGCAAGTTCGGAACCACTGCGGCGTGCCCGGGTGGTGCGATTTCTTCGGCGGACGGCACCTCACCCTGGACGAACCCGCACGAGGTCGCGGGCGAAGGCACCCTGTGCAACCCAGCCGACGATCAGCCGTGATGACGGCGCAGCAACCAGCGCGACTGCCACGCGGACCTCACAAGCTGAGCCGTGGCGAGGTCGCCCTGGCGCAGCGCACGCGCCTGATCCGGGCGATGGCGGAGGTGATGGCCGAGAAGGGCTACGTTGAGACAACGGTCGCCGATGTCCTGCGCCGCGCGGGGATCGGGCGCGAGACCTTCTATCAGCAGTTCTCCTCCAAGCAGGATTGCTTCATCGCCGCCTACGACGCGGCGACCGAGGTGATCATGTCCGGCGCTGCCCGCGACGCGTTCGCCGCTGGCAGCCCGCTTGAGCGCTTCGACCGCGCGATCGGCCACTACCTGAGTGCGCTGGCCGCCGAACCGGCGTTCGCCCGCCTGTTCATGGTCGAGGTCTACGCCGCGGGTGAGCAGACGCTGAAGCGCCGCAACGAGATCCAGGAGCAGTTCGTC